>ERZ1026898.1299-NODE-1299-length-12714-cov-24.649419_pt1 | contig 12714 bp, 7 predicted proteins | sample MGYA00380178_ERZ1026898 | MGnify/ENA primary metagenome ERZ1026898 (study PRJEB33269, sample SAMEA4719814) | human gut metagenome | biome: human-associated habitat; feature: organic feature; material: feces | place: Cameroon | collected 2013-10 ... | reverse complement strand
CAAAGTTATATACCTCTTAATCAAACTGACAGTCGTACTTTATCGAATGCTTACCCGGATTCCACTGATTGATGAATATCAAGATGTAAAATGTTGTTTATTGAATATTAAAGAGTTATAAAATGCTGCCCTCTGAATATGACTGGCAGGATTTGCGATTATATTCAAAGACAGTCAGTTATACTTTACGGAAATATTCAGAGAAAGTTTTTGGGCGCTGTGCTGCTCTTCGGTTCTGATACGCTGGTGGTCGTTGAGCTCGTCAAAGCGTCTGCCAGCGTACGGTAACAGAGTCTGCCGAACCATGGTTGGTGAGCCCGAACCATCGGGCTAGCCGCTTAGATAGGTTCCAAGTGGTATTTAAGGGAGTAACAACCGAAAATATTTCTGTTTTTTATAATCCGCATATGTTTCTTTCCATTATTTACGTTTTTTGTGCATATTATTGCAGTTCAAATGTTTGTTTAAAATTTGGACATTATGGACAGTTATGAAAAGAGACAGAAGCTCGCTCCGTTCGTCAACCTGCGGAGCGACGTGGGCTTCAAAGCCGTGTTCGCGGACAGGAACAACAAGGACATCCTCATCGGGGTGCTGAACCTTATTCTACCCCCTGAGGCCAGGATCGAGGACATCAAGGAATATTCCGACCGCGAGCAGCAAAGGGATGTCACCTATGGGAAGAAGACGGTGCTGGATTTGGTATGCGTGGACAAGGACGACAGGACGTTCGTCGTGGAGATGCAGGCGGATCCGGAGGACTACTTCTTCGAGAGATGTGTTTACTACGCCTCCGGACTCTATCATCTGGAGTTGTCAGATGGAGAGCGGTATATGGGGTTGCACCCTGTCTACGTGGTGTCGTTCCTTAACTACCGCCTGAGGCACGATGACGAGTCCCTGTGGGACACCGACCACTTCATCTCTTACTGGCAGTTTACCGAAAAACGCACCGGAATGGTTGCGGATCAGACAATTAGTGTTATCTTTGTGGAGATGACACTGTTCACCAAGACGCTGGAGGAGTGCGTGACGGAGTTCGACAGGCTGTTCTACATATTCAAGAACAGCGAGGGCTTCCAAAGGATCCCCGAATGGATCGAGGAGGCCGGCGGGATCTCAAGGCGGCTCGCCGAGGCGTGTGAGGTGGCGGCGTTCGACAAGGAGAAGAAACTTAAATACGAGATTGACAAGATGAACGAGTGGGACATTCTGGCGCAGCGGGAATTCGCCGAGCGCAAGGGCCTGGAGGAAGGGCTGCAGAAGGGGCTGCAGGAAGGCCGTGAGGAGGGTCTGGAGCAAGGACGTGAGGAGACAAGACTTTCTATCGCAAGAAAGCTTTTCGAGGCCGGGACACCGGTTGATGTGATTGTCAACTGCACTGGAGTTGATGATGGAACAATCGCATCGTTCGCTCATCCCGAGTAGCATAATGGATGGTGATCCGCAAGTCCGGGAAGGAGCTTGCGGATGCATCCTTTGAAGTTGCCTGACACATATTTCGCAGACGTTATTTGACGGATTTGCGTAGCAGACCGTAGCGTACCTTTATGTCCGGTTCGATTTCAGGGGAAGGCGAGTGCTCTTTCCTGATCATCGCTTTTTCCACTTCGGTAAAATTTCCACAGGTCATAAGATTCACGAAACCGTTGTCGTACATTGTCTTGATCTCAGACATAAGCTCGGTCGCGTCAATGTCTATGAGATCGCTTACGATAAGGCCATTGAGCATCGCGTCGGTGTAAGTCGCCGAAGGAAAGTCCCTGTTGATGGACGTGAGCAACTCCTTGAACCAAGCGACGACTTCAGGCCTCCTGCCCGGCTCAAAGAATGAGATTTGCACGACAGCGTTGACGACAGTGAATTTCCAGAAATTAGCCAGACCGGTTTCCTTCATAAAATCCATCAAAGCATCGAGTTTGTTTTTCGCCAAGTTATAAATTGTCGGGACGATGATTTCCATTGAACTGTCCGCAATGTGATAGTCCAAAAAGTCATCATTCTGCCTGAGGAGCTCCAGCACGGCGTTCAGACTGGAAGAATCGTTACCTACCTCACCAAGCAGCATTACGCAGTGGCCGATCACACCTGCGAACGGCTTGGATGACATTTCCTCCGGAATACCATCGCAGGACAGACCGATGTTGAATAGAAGAATATTCTCAAGATCCCTTCTTAGGCTGTCGTGAGGCAGCGAAAGGATTTCATCCACCTGAGCGTCTGACAGAAACATATTGCCAGGGTCGGAAATGATTTGGAGAAGGGATGGATTCTCCACGTCTAAAACCACCGGATATTGAGGATGTTTGTACGAATATGGCTGGTCCCATCTCATCGCATCCTTGCGCTTTTTCTGAAAATCAGATAGTCTCTGGATGAAATCCTTTCCGAAGAGGTCTTCTTCACCTTCCTCCTCCACGTCTTCCGGAGCGGCAAACGGGTTATCCTCGATTATGTAATTGAAGTCCGACCCAAGATTGGCACTCAATGCAGGCAGATACCGGTCAGCCTCTTCCCGGCTTCGGACGACAAGCAGGTGCTTTCCATCCTTTCCATATTCATATTCAATCAATGGAATGGCCTCTGTGTCCTCCTCAAGAATATATTTGGCCAATGCGAAATCCTTGCAAGGCGCGATCCCGGCCTCATAGGCGAATTCTATCGCGCCATAGATCAGGTTGTGCGCCTCGTTGTATGAGATTTTCTTAAGAGGAAACTCCTTTTCCAGCGCATTGATATAATTCTCATATTCATAGTCTTCCATTCTCACCCGGTAGAACGCGTCCTTCACACCGAGGCAATATGTGTCAACCATATAGCTCCCGACGGTTTTCCTGCCGCCTTTGTGCAGCCTGGTCACAAGAATGTGGGCCAAACCAAATTCATCGTGATTCTCATTGATGAAGCAATCCCCTATCTCCAAGGTTCTTGCCTTCCCCCTTACATACTGTTCCGGAGAAAGGAACGTCTGCCGCTGCGCGGTCTTTTTCTTCTTCGCCATTTTATGAATATTTTCCGTAAAGATACAACAATTAATTATATGGCCGAAGGGTCGGCACGATTCCACAGATTGATGAATATCAAAGGATGGTGTCACAACTAATTGAGTAGAGGTGTGTTACGGAACGCTGCCCTCTGAATATGACTGGCAGGATTTACGAATATATTCAAAGACATGCAGTTATGATTTACAGAAATATTCGGTAACTTTACGGGGAAAATGAAAATGATTGTTTTATGAATATTCGGAGAATGTTTTTGGGCATGGCGGTGCTGTGCGGGTTTTCGGTTCTGGTGGCCGCGGAAGGGCGCTTCGACAAGCTCAGCGACCGCGTTAAGGAGGTCCCTGAGCCTGTCGTCGAAGGGACCGTAGTTCGACAAAGCTCACCAACCGTGGTTCGGCAGGACTCACCTAACGTGAAAGGGCGACTGATCGATGACGTGAACGTTTTCGTGGGCACGGACGGTTTCGGGAACGTGTACCCTGGGCCGCAGGTACCGTTCGGCGGGATCCAAATCAGCCCGGACTGCGATGACAAGGACTATGACTGCGCGGCGGGGTACAAGTACTCCAAGCCGTTCATCCAGGGATTCAGTCTCACTCACCTCAGCGGAACTGGAATCCCGGATATGGGCGATTTCCTCTTCCTGCCGGGAACAGGATCGAGAATGGAACCGTCAACCTTCGACCACTCTCAGGAATGGGGCAAGCCGGGGTACTACGGAGTCATCCTTAAGGACTACGGAGTGAAGGCCGAGATGACAGCCGCACAGCGAAGCGGAATATTCAAGTTCACATTCCCGCAGTCGGACAGCTCGTTTGTGATGATTGACCTCGACCACACCCTCAAATGGAACTGCTTCTGGTCCACGGTACGCCTGCTGGACGACCGCACGATCATCGGAAGCAAGGTCGTGAACGGGTGGAATCCAGGACGTTACGTCTATTTTATAGCCAGATTCTCAAGGCCGATCGAGGAGTTCAACATATTCCAGGACGGGCAACCGGTCATCTACAACACCAAGCGTTTCCGCAGTTCGCTTGAGGCCTGGGGACAGAAACTGAAAGCCGTCGCGAGGTTCAAGACCGGGAAAGACGAGAGCATATTCATAGATGTCGCTATGTCGGCTGTAGGCACTGATGGTGCTCTGAACAACCTCAAGGAGCTGGATGGCAAGGACTTCGCCGCTGTGAGGGCCGAGGCCGAGGATCTCTGGGAAAAGGAACTCGGGAAGTACGAGCTGGATTCCGATGACAAGACGCTCCGGGAGACATTCTACACCAGCGTCTACCGCACAGCCCTCCATCCGTTCCTATTCGAGGATGCGGACGGACGGTTCCGAGAGCACGACGGCACGATCGGGAACGCGGAAGACTTCACCAACGTCACGACATTCTCGCTTTGGGACACTTACAGGGCGTTCCATCCGCTCCTCAACCTCGTCAACAAGCCACTTCAGGCCGACATCGCCAACTCGATGCTCGCCCATTTCGACAAGAGCGCCGAGAAGATGCTCCCGATCTGGTCGTTCTACGGCGGCGAGACCTGGTGTATGATCGGCTACCACGCCTGCTCGGTGCTGGCCGACATGATGCTCAAGGGAGTGAAGGGCTTCGACTACGAGCGCGCCTTCCAGGCGATGAAGACCACCGCCACCAACCCTCACTACGACTGTATTCCTGAATATACCACCCTCGGCTACGTGCCGTTCGACAAGGAGAAAGAATCTGTCTCAAAGACACTTGAATATGCCTACGACGATTGGTGCATTGCCCAGGCGGCCAAGCTTCTGGGTCACCGGGAGGACTACGAGTTCTTCCTCAACCGGTCGATGAACTACCGGAATCTCATCGATCCCGAGACCGGCTACATGCGCGGAAAGGATTCCGCCGGCAACTGGCGCGACCCGTTCGCCCCTGTCGCCTATCAGGGTCCGAACTCGGTCCACGGCTGGGGAGACATCACGGAAGGGTTCACGATGCAGTACACGTGGACAGTGCCGCACGATTTCGGCGGATATGTCGAGAGAGCCGGCAGAAAGTTGCTGCTGAGCCGCCTGGACAGCCTATTCACCATCGAGCTGCCCGAGGATATTCCCGGAGCGCACGACATCTGGGGCCGCATCGGCGGCTACTGGCACGGCAACGAGCCTTGCCACCACGTCACCTATCTGTACGACTGGTTCGGCCAGCCGTGGAAGTGCCAGAAATGGGTGCGCTACATCGCCGACAACTTCTACGGCAACGAGCCCGGCTCGCTGAGCGGCAACGATGACTGCGGCCAGATGTCCGCCTGGTACATTTTCAACTGCCTTGGATTCTACCCGTTCTGCCCTGGGTCTGATGAATATTACATCGGTTCTCCGTGTGTCAAGGGACTGAAAGTCAGGTTATCGGACGGCGGAACGCTGGAGATGACGACTGAAGGTTGGAGCAAGGACGCTGTTTACATCAAAGCCGCCTACCTCAACGGCAAGCGTCTCGACTCCCCTGTCGTCAGATATTCAGACATCAAGGACGGAGCTAAGCTCCACTTCGTAATGTCTCGCAAGCCGGTCAAAGGCTGCTTCAAGAAACCAGCCGCATAGTCAGCCTTGCCTGAACCATTCAAGTTTTTGAATATATCAGCCTCTGAACGGATCAGGTTCAGGGGCATTTTTGTCGTATGACAGAATCTTGGCGTCACCGGAAAGGATATTGTAGCCGTGCTCGGCGAGGCTTAGAAGCTCAAACTCACCGGGATAAACCTCAACGGGGGCGATGAAGCCGACCCTTTGACGGATTCCCTCCACGATATCACGCCCGTATGCGCCACCCCCTGTCAGCAAGATCACATCCACCTTGCCGAAGACATCGGCAGCCTCGGAAGCGATATATTTGGCGATATTCAAGACAAAGGCCTCCATCCAGACTTTCGCCCTGACATCTCCGTCCTCGCCTCTGCGGACAATCTCCTTGAGGTCATTCGTGCCGAAGAACGCCACCGCTCCTCCGTGTCCCATAAGCTTCTTCTTGATCTCCGCTTTGGTATATTCCCCGCTGAAGCAGAGGTCAACCAATTGGAAGCCAGGGCAGGAACCCACCCTTTCCGGAGTGAATGGCCCGTCTCCTCCGACACCATTGTTCGAGTCAATCACCTTCCCGTTTCTGTGAAGCGTCACGGTGATGCCGCCTCCTATGTGAGCCACAATGGCGGTGATGTCATTTTGAATATGTCCGTGCTCCCGGAGGTAACGCCTCACGACAGCCCTGGAGTTGAGCGCGTGGAAAAACGGCCTGCGCTGGAACTCCGGCAGACCTCCCACACGACATTCCGGCAGCATCTCGTCAGCCATCGGCGGATCAGCTATGTACGCGCGGCAAGGACCGAAAGGCATTTCCACACCTCTTGCCGCATTCTTCTCGGTCACCTCCCTGGCAAGATCGTCAGCGATGATCGCGCTTAGGTTGCAGGCGTGCCTCCCATACTTGCAGCCACGCAGCACCTCCCGCATATCCTCGTTCACCGAATATATTCCCGTGACAACCGGGTAGAAAAGTCCGCCACGCGCCATTATGATGTCAATATCTTGAGCGTGAATCCCTTTCCCACGCATAAATATTCGCACATCATCCCGCCGCAGCGTGTCCTGCTCCATCACATCCTTGAACCCCGCCAAGTCTTCCGCACAATGGGAAAGGTTCTCTTCAAACGCCAGTTCCCCGTCCACAAAGTACCCTATCTTCGTCGAGGTGGACCCTGTGTCAATCGCTAGTATTCTTCCTTTTTGCTCAGCCATCTGCCATTTCGTTTATATACTCAGACAAATTTACCCGAAAGCCCTGACACCGCGAAAAATAAGTGGCAACCACCCCTCCCCATCCGCCAACACCCAAAATTAGTTGCGAAATAATGAATATGTTGGTGAAATCCCGCCACCCACCCCAACGGCCATCAATGCGATGAAGGATCCGGGAGACACTTTGCCCCACCCAAACGGCCTCTCACTGGATAAATCAAAACATCTTCTTGATCAATTGGTGTATAGTTCCTTAAGTTTTTTGTAAATTTGTAATCTTGCGGGTGCGGGGGGATTCTGCGTCTGCTTTTTTGTTTAGAACAATCATAAGACATTGATATGGCGAAAGGTAAGGTACTGGAGGACACTCCGCTGATCAAACAGTTTTTCTCTGTGAAGGCCCAGCATCCGGAGGCGGTGCTGCTTTACAGGGTGGGTGACTTCTACGAATCCTATTCTGATGACGCAGTGCTGGTCAGCAAGGTCCTGGGCATTGTCCAGACCAAGAAATCCAACGGGGACAAGGGCTACATCGAGATGGCCGGATTCCCGCACCACGCCATAGATGTCTATCTTCCCAAACTTGTCCGGGCAGGCTACAAAGTGGCCGTCTGCGACCAGCTGGAGGATCCGAAATTCGCCAAGAAACTGGTCAAAAGAGGTGTGACAGAACTGGTTACACCGGGAGTGGCCTTCAACGACCAGCTGCTTGACCAAAAGGAGAACAACTTCCTCGCCGGCCTGACTTTCGACAAGGATCAGTGCGGAGCCGCCTTCCTGGATGTCTCCACGGGCTCGTTTCAGGTGGCGCAGGGATCGCTGGACTACATCGGAACCCTGATCGCCTCCCTGAACCCTAAGGAAATCGTGGTCCAGAGAGGCTACGAGAAAGGTGTCAAGGAAAAGTACGGAGACAATCTCTACATCTCCTCGATCGAGGAATGGGCTTTCGTCTATGACGCAGCGGTCGAAAGGCTCAAGAAGCAGTTCAACGTCGAATCGCTCAAGGGATTCGCCGTGGAAGGCTTCCCTCTTGGAATATGCTCGGCCGGAGCGCTGATGGTCTATCTGGAGCAGACACAGCACACGGGTCTCAAGAACATCTGCTCGATCTCCAGAATCGACGAGGACAAGTTCGTGTGGATGGACAAGTTCACGATGAGGAATTTGGAGATATTCAATTCATCTGTCGGCGGTGAGGGCGTGTCATTGGTAAGTGTCATCGACAAATGCTCGTCCCCGATGGGAGCAAGGCTTCTGCGAAGCTGGCTGGCGATGCCGATAATGGACATCAAGGAGCTGAACAGCCGCTATGATGTGGTGCAGCACTTCCTTGAGGCCGGCGAGGATCTGGACAAGGTTCAGGAATATGTCGGCAACATCGGAGACCTTGAGAGGATCATCTCCAGGGCGGCCACAGGCAGGATCGCCCCTCGCGAGGTGATGCAACTGGGCCGTGGACTCTCGCAGATGGAGCCGATAGCCGCACTCTGCAAAGATCACGGAGTCAAGGCTTTAGACTCTCTCATCAGCAAGATGAAGAACTGTTCGAAGCTGCTTGATCGCATTACGAAGACAATGACCGCCGAACCAGCAGCCGCTGTGGGCAAAGGCGAGGTCATAGCCGCAGGAGTGGATCCTGATCTGGATGAGTTAAGGAATATCTCCTCAGGAGGCAAGGACTATCTCCTGAAACTCCAGCAGTCCGAGGCCGAGAGAACAGGAATATCCTCGCTCAAAATAAGTTACAACAACGTCTTCGGTTACTACATCGAAGTCCGCAACACATTCAAGGATCTGGTACCTCCGGAGTGGATCCGCAAGCAGACCCTCGTAAACGCCGAGCGTTACATCACCCAGGAGCTCAAGGAATATGAGGAGAAGATCCTGAACGCGGAAGACCGTATCTACGCCCTTGAGACAAGGATTTACGGTGAGCTGGTAGCCGAGATCCAGAGGAACATCCCCGCGATCCAGACAAACTGCCGGATCATTGCCCGCCTGGACGTGCTGGCCGGATTCGCCCAGCTGGCCCGTGACAACAACTACAACCGCCCGGAGATGACCAAGGATCTGACACTTGACATCAAGGCCGGCCGCCACCCGGTCATCGAGACACTTATGCCGGCAGGTGAGGAATATGTTCCAAACGACATATTCCTGGACAACAAAAAGCAGCAGATCATCATCCTGACGGGTCCGAATATGGCCGGTAAGTCGGCTTTGCTGAGGCAGACGGCCTTGATCGTGCTGTTGGCCCAGATCGGCTCGTTCGTGCCGGCTGACAGCGCCAGGATCGGGTATTTCGACAAGATATTCACAAGGGTCGGAGCGACTGACAACATCTCCCGTGGCGAGTCCACCTTTATGGTCGAGATGCTGGAGACCTCGATGATCCTTCACAACCTTTCTGAGCGCTCACTGGTGCTTCTGGACGAGATCGGCCGAGGCACCTCGACCTATGACGGAATGTCGATCGCCCGCGCGATAGTTGAATATATCCACGAATATGGTCGTGGTGCGAAAACGCTCTTCGCCACTCACTACCACGAGCTTAACGACCTTGAGGAGATATATTCAAGGGTCCGGAATTTCCATATCGCCGTGAAGGAAGTAGGCTCGCAGGTGATCTTCCTGCGCAAGCTAAAGGAAGGCGGGACCGCACACAGTTTCGGTATCCACGTCGCAAGGATGGCTGGGATGCCGAAAGAGGTGATCCAGAGCGCCGAGAACACTTTGAAAGCTCTGGAAATGAATGATTCCCAGCACCTTGTCAGCGCCAGAAAAGGCGAGATCAAGAAGCCTGTCCAGACAAAGGCCGGCACCATTGAGAGCGACGGCAGCCTCCAGCTCTCGTTCTTCCAACTGGACGACCCTACGCTCGAATCCCTGCGCGACAAACTCGCCGGAGCCGACCTGAACAACATCACCCCGCTCCAGGCCTTCGACCTCCTACGCTCGATGAAGGACGAGCTTGGAATATAAAAAGGATAGTCCATAAGTAATGATTTCTCGGGCGACATTTTCGGCCAAAATCGTTACCCGAAAGGGTTAAGTGAAGCTCTCAGGCTACGAAAAAGCACAAAAATGTTACCCAAGAGGGCATTAATCTCAATTTACCATTGGATTTTCCCAAACTATTTCTACCTTTCGGGAACGAAATTAACAAAACAATAGACAATGAAAAGTAATCTGGATTCTTAAGATATCAAAAGGCTGGCCGTTATCCCGGCCAGCCTTTATTATATTCAGAAATAATTTAAGCCTTGACGGCCTTGCGGGATTCGATACCGTGAATGACGTTGATCAGGACGCTGCCGAGGATGCCGGCGCAGAGGGAGCCCATCAGGACAGCGACCTTGCCCATATCACGCAAGCGAGCCATCACCTCAGGAGTCTGGTCACCGAAAGACAGGGTGTCCACGAAGATGGACATAGTGAAGCCGATACCTCCAAGACAGGCCACAGCTATCAGCATAGGCCAAGTGGATTTCGCCGGCATCTCGCCCACATGAAGCTTGACGGCGATGAAGCTGGCGAGGGATATTCCCAGAGGCTTTCCAAGGACAAGGCCAAGGAATATTCCCATACTAACGCTGCCGAGAACCTGATCGAACTGGAACACGTTGAAATAAGACACGTCCGGAATCTCAACTCCTGCGTTGGCGAGGGCGAAGATCGGCATTATCAGGAAGTTGACCCAAGGGCCGAGAGCGTGCTCAAGACGGTAGCTCATCCCGATGGAGTCTCTGGAGATCGCTGACAACCGCCTCAGACAATGCCTCTGCGGGCCGTTAGGGAATTCGGCTGACGTGGATTCTATGCCATTATATTCATTAAGCCTGCGGATGTACTGGAGTCGCTTTCTGCGGAAGTAGGCCTCGCTGAACCGCGGGGTCATCGGCACGAGGAACGCCATAACGACACCTGACATCGTGGAGTGGATGCCGGCATAGTAGAAGAGCGACCAGATCGCGATGGCCGGAACCAGATAGAACCAGCCTCGTTTCTCACCCAACTTATTCATCAACAGCACCAAAGCAATCAGCACGAATGCGATTGCCAGAAGTCCGAAGTTGATCGTGCCGCCATAGAACAGAGCAACTACCAGAATGGCGATCAGGTCATCGGCTATGGCCAGTGCGGTCAGGAAAACCTTCAGCGACACCGGCACACGATCACCCAGAATGGACAGGATGCCGACAGCGAAAGCGATGTCAGTGGCGGTAGGAATACCCCAGCCGGAAGCGGCCGCCGAGCCGTGGTTGATGGCAGTGAATATCAACGCGGGAGCCACCACTCCGCCGAACGCGGCGATCACCGGCATCATCGCCTTCTTGAGGCTGGACAATTCCCCGTTCTTCATCTCTCGCCTGATCTCCAGACCAACAGTGAAGAAGAAGACCGTCATCAGGATGTCGTTGATGAACTTTTCGACCGTCATTCCGTTAGGGAACAGGATGCTCTCCCCGCCCGGACTCTGGAATCTCAACGAGATGTCCGTCTCCAGAAAGTTATGGTAAAACTCTTTGGTGAACGGAAGATTGGCCAGAAGCATCGCCACCACGACGCAGCAAAGCAACAAGACTCCCTGCGCCCACGGCAACTTGGAAAACTGCTTCCTTCTATGGTCAAAGTTCCGGATGCCTTTGGTCCAGGTGTAGATAGGAATTAGTCTCATAGTATTACTTTTATGTGATTATTCTCCGTAAAGATACTTATGCTGCGCAGGGGTCAGCGTGTCGATCGTGATCCCCCAGTCCTTCAGCTTTCTGAAAGCCACCTCACGATCAATGGACTCAGGCACGCAGTGAAGCATCTCTCCAAGATCCCTCGCAAGAACCATCCGATTGTCAGCCAGATACTTGGCGCTCAAGGCCTGGATGGCGAACGACATATCCATAATCTCCGCAGGATGTCCGTCCCCGGCGGCAAGGTTCACAAGCCTGCCTTCCGCTATGATGTAAACCTTACGGCCATTCGGGAGATCATATTCCTGAATATTCTGTCTCGCAGGCTTCTCACTAACAGCAAGCTCCTTGAGCTGGGCGACATTCACCTCGCAGTCGAAGTGACCGGCGTTGCAGCAGATCGCTCCGTCCTTCATCGCAAGGAAATGCTCCTTCGTGATGACATCGTCGCAGCCCGTGACGGTGACGAATATGTCGCCTTCCGAAGCGGCCTGAGCCATACTCATAACCTGGAACCCATCCATCACGGCCTCCATCGCCTTGATCGGATCCACCTCTGCGACAATCACTTTCGCCCCAAGGCCCTTGGCTCTCATCGCCACGCCCTTGCCGCACCAGCCGTAGCCGGCGACAACGACATATTTCCCGGCCACGATCAGATTAGTGGTACGGTTGATGCCGTCCCAGACAGACTGGCCCGTGCCGTAACGGTTGTCGAAGAAATGCTTGCAGGCGGCGTTGTTCACGAGCATCATCGGGAATCTCAGCCTCCTTTCACGGTTCATCGTCTCAAGGCGGAGGATTCCGGTCGTGGTCTCCTCGCAGCCACCGATGACATTCGGGATCAGCTCTGGATAGTTCTCGTGGATCATCGTGACGAGGTCTCCACCATCGTCAATGATGATGTTCGGGCCACACTCGATGACACGCCTGATGCCGTGCTCATATTCCTCGGGAGTCGCCCCGTGGACAGCGAATACGTTCAGCCCCTCGTGCACAAGGGCGGCGGCCACATCGTCCTGCGTGGAAAGCGGGTTGCTGCCGGTGACGTACATCTCCGCGCCGCCCTCGGCCAGCACCTCGCAAAGATGCGCCGTCTTGGCCTCCAGATGCACGGAAAGGGCCACTTTCAGACCCTTGAACGGCTTGGTCTCCTTAAACTCCTTCTCCAGACCTTCAAGCAGAGGCATATGATGCCTTACCCATTCTATCTTCAGCTCTCCGCTTTCCCAGAGCTGAGGGT
>ERZ1026898.1295-NODE-1295-length-12735-cov-7.307256_pt1 | contig 12735 bp, 10 predicted proteins | sample MGYA00380178_ERZ1026898 | MGnify/ENA primary metagenome ERZ1026898 (study PRJEB33269, sample SAMEA4719814) | human gut metagenome | biome: human-associated habitat; feature: organic feature; material: feces | place: Cameroon | collected 2013-10 ... | reverse complement strand
CTCCTGCTCTGTATCGTATCTACCGTTGGTGCATGTGGTGCTTCCGGCGTCGCAGGCGGCTCTCTGCTGCTGATCCCGGTCGCTTGTGCTTCCTTCGGCATCAGCAATGATATCTCCATGCAGGTCGTCGGTGTCGGCTTCATCATCTCCGTTCTGGAAGATGCCTGCGAGACTGCGCTGAACAGCTCCACTGACGTGCTTTTCACTGCTACGGCGGAATATGCAGAACGTCGCAAGGCGGGTACGCTTCAGGCGGAAGACATGGTCCCGCATGATCACTAAATAAAAAAGGGGCTGTGAAGAAATGAAGATTCATTTCTTCACAGCCCCTTTTTACTTTGCTTTCATTTGGTTCAAGGTTCAGGGTTCAGGGCTCTCGTGGCGGCTTCGCCGCCTTTTTTTAGAAGATGGTATTCTCGTATCGCAGCCTTCCCCTCTAGGGGAAGGTGCCCCGTAGGGGCGGATGGTGACTATGGTATGAAAGACAGCTGGAATAAGGTTTCCTGGTCACTCCTATGAGAGCTGCAAGTCCCCCGCGGCAGATGGAACGCGAAAATGAGATGATCGTTATTTCACATCGCCTTTTTAATGGGCGCAGGGGAAAGCCGATTCGACTGCTAACCGAAATTTCTATAATGCGTAACCAGTGAAAAAATGCTAAAATAATAAAGATTATGACGCTATGGAGGTCATTATGGAAACGATTGGTTTATTAGCGGGCATCGGGACGCTGCCGGTGGAATTCATCGAAGCAGTGCAGCCCCAGGGATATCGCGTGGTCTGTATCGCGGTGACGCCGGGCGTCGACTCAAGACTTGCCGCGATCGCGGATGCGTACTATGATATCAGCGCCTTTAAACTGGATAAAGTCATCAAGACGCTCGTGAAGGAGCATGTGAAAGAGGTCACGATGATCGGCAAGGTCACGAAGGAGTGGCTCTACAAGTCGCACACCCTTCCGGATATGCGTGCGGTGAGGCTCTTGAATCGTCTGCGTAAGATGAATTTCAAGGATGATACGATCACGCTGGCGATCGTGGATGAGCTGGCCAAAGACGGGATCTCCGTCCTGGATCAGACGAAGTATCTGAAGCCGCTCATGCCGGGGCCGCAGGTCTTCACCAAAAAGAAGCCGACGGAGGCGCAGATGGCCGATGTGGCTTTTGGTTTCGAGGCGGCGAAGGCGATCGGCGCGATCGATCTGGGACAGACGGTCGTCGTGAAGGATCAGGCGGTCATGGCCGTCGAAGCCATCGAGGGCACGGATGCCTGCATCAAGCGTGGCGGCAGTCTCGCCCGCGGCGGCGCTGTCGTCGTAAAGACTGCCAAGCCCGGACAGGATACCCGCTTTGACATGCCGGCGGTCGGACTTACGACACTTTCCTCCATGGAGGAGAGCGGCTGCGCGGTCCTTGCCATCGAAGCCTGGCATACCCTTTTCGCAGAAAAGGAAGCCGTGCTCCAAGAGGCCAATAAAAAAGGCATTGTGATATTGGCGGTGGAAGGAAAGAAGTGACTGGTGACTAGTAGCTAGGAATTAGGGATTAGGAGTGACTAGTGACTAGTGACTGGTGACTTGAATACTACCTTCGGGCATCGCCCCATAATACTCGCGGCGAAGCCGCCACCACCATTTCTAATTTCTCATTCCTCATTCCTCATTCGAGCAAAGCTTTCATTTAGAATCAGTGGATGGCACGCCCCAAAGGCTAACCCTGAACCCCGAACCCTGAATCTTGAACCCTTATATTCACGAGGACTTAACTTATGAAAATCATGATGTCTGCCGGAGAGGCCTCTGGCGATATGCATGCCGCAGCCGTTGCGGCAGAAATCAAAAAGCTCTACCCCGGGACAGACATCTTCGGGATGGGCGGTGCGGACATGCGAAGGAGCGGCGTCCGCATCATCTATGATATAGAAAATCTGGGCATCATCGGACTGGTGGAAGTCATCAAGCACCTGCCGCTCTTCTTCAAGCTGCGCAGCTTCCTGAAGGAAGCCATGCTGCGGGAAAAGCCGGATGTGCTGGTCTGTGTAGATTACCCCGGATTCAATATGAAGCTCGCCCATGTGGCGAAAGAGCTTGGCATCCCTGTCGTCTACTATATCGCGCCCACCATCTGGGCGTGGAACAAGGGACGGGCGAAGAATATCGTCCGCGATGTCGAGCAGGTGGCGTCCATATTTCCTTTTGAAGCGGACGCATACCGGAAGGCGGGAGCGCATGTGACCTTCGTCGGTCATCCGCTGGCGGATACGGTGAAGCCTTCCATGTCGAAGGAGAAGGCGATGGCCTATTTCCATGGCGATCCGAATAAAAAGCGTATCCTTCTCATGCCGGGGAGCCGAAAGAATGAAGTCGCGGGGCTTCTGCCCGTGATGCTGGAGGCGGCGCGCCAGCTTTCCCAAAAGGCAGACTGCCAGTTCTTCATCCCCCGGGCCTCGACGATCCCGATGGAGATGCTCTCGTCCTTCATCGGGGCTTCGGAGCTTTCCGTAGAGATCACCGAGGGCAGGCAGTATGACCTGATGCAGATCTGTGATGCCTGCGTCGCCTCTTCGGGGACGGCGACCTTGGAAACGGCGCTCATGGAGCTGCCGACCGTATTGATCTATCGCCTCGCGCCTGTGACATGGATGCTGGCGAAGCTTCTCGTCCATGTGAAGTATGCGGGCCTGCCGAATCTTCTGCTGGACCGTGAGGTCACTCCCGAGCTCCTGCAGGATGCAGTGACAGCGGAGAATATTTCCCGCATCGTGACACCGTGGCTCATTCAGCCTGCCGCGCGGGAAAAGAATGTGGAAGGCATCCGAGAAGTGAGAAAAGCACTGGGCGGCGGAGGCGCGGTGCGCCGCGTGGCAGAGCTCATCGTGAGGACGGGGAAAAAGTAAATGGTGGCTAGTGACTAGTGGCTAGTGACTAGGAGATTAGGAGACATCAGACTCCCGTATCGTCATTTTGAGCGAAGCGAGAAATCTTTGTCATTCGCGGTCAGGTAGGCAATGTTTGGAAAGTTCAAAACGGGAAGCCTGCTATCGAGAGACTTTTGGGCATCGCCACTAGTTGTACTTCGTGGCGCTCCCTCATTTTATGCGCCGTACCTTCACTCCTCACTGGGGAGCCATGCTTTCATTCACAAGCAAGGGGCGTCCCGTAACCCTGAACCCATCAACCTGAACCCTTTGAACCTTTAGTCTCCCACCCAAGAAAATTCTGGAGAATGGAATGAATACAAAATCAAGTAAACTGAACAGTTACATGAGACTGTTATCCTATCTAAAACCCTACTGGAAGCTGCTTCTTGTTTCCGTGTTCTTCATGCTGCTCGTATCAGGCTCGAACCTGGTCGTGCCGTGGATCATCAAGGATGTCATCGATAAGGTGCTGAATGACAAGGACCTTGCCATGCTCTACCTCATCATCGTGGCGATCCTTGTGACCTTCCTCATCCGCGCGATCACCACCTTTGGGCACCGCTACCTCATGGGATACATCGGGCAGGCTGTCATCAAGGATCTTCGAAATACGCTGTATCATCATTTGCAGAAATTATCGATCTCCTACTATGATCGCCGCCGCACCGGGGACATCATGAGCAACCTGACGAATGACATTGCGGCGCTGCAGACAGCCATCGTGGATAATTTCATCCAGCTGGTGCAGGAAGGCGCCATTTTCATCGGTTCTTTCGTTTCCATGATCTACCTGCAGTGGAAACTGACGATGCTCTGCCTTGTGATCGTACCGCTCGTTTCTTATACGATCAAATTCTTTGGGAAAAAGCTCCATTCGAGCGGCCGCGACGTGCAGGAACGACTGGCTGATGTGACGTCCATGCTGCAGGAGACTATCCAGGGCGTGCGCATCGTGCGCAGTTTCAATCGAGGCGACTTCGAAGAGAAGCGTTTCAATGACATCAATGAATCCAGCTTCAAGGCGACCGTGCGCTCCATCAGGCAGCAGAGCCAGATGACGCCGCTGGTCGAATTTCTCGCTGCCATTGCCGTCTGCGCGATCATCTGGTATGGCGGTGTCTCCGTCATTGAGGGCGTGATGACCACCGGCGAGCTCATCGCTTTCCTGATCTATGCCATCAACCTGGCCAATCCGACCCGCCGTCTGGCAGAAAGCTTCGGTAATATCCAGAAATCCCTGGCCGCAGCGGATCGCGTCTTTGCGATCCTGGATGAGAAGTCAGAGATCCAGGACAAGGACGGCGCCAAGCCGATCGAAGTCACAGAGGGCTTAGTCGAAGCGCGCCATGTGGCCTTTGCCTATGAAAAAGAAAATCCGGTCCTGACAGATCTGAATTTCGTCGCCAGACCCGGACAGACCATCGCCGTCGTCGGGCCCTCCGGCGCCGGCAAGACCACCATTGCCAACTTGCTTCCGCGGTTCTATGATGTGACAGGCGGAGCCATCTGCATCGACGGCGTCGATATCCGGGATGTGACAGTCGGCTCCCTTCGCGACAACATCGGCCTCGTGCCGCAGGATACGCTCCTTTTCAATACCACCATCAAAGAAAATGTCCTCTACGGTCGCCTGGATGCGACGGATGAAGAGGTCTGGGATGCCATTCGTGCCGCGAATGCAGAGAAATTCATTCAGGGTCTGCCGCGCGGCATCGATACCAAGGTCGGCGATCGCGGCCTCGTCCTCTCCGGAGGTCAGCGTCAGCGCATCGCCATCGCAAGAGCGATCTTGAAGAATCCGAAGATCCTCATCCTTGACGAAGCGACCTCCGCACTCGATACGGAAAGCGAGAAGATCGTGCAGGATGCGCTCGACAAGCTCATGGTCGGCCGTACCTCCTTCGTCATCGCTCACCGCCTGTCGACCATCAAGAATGCCGACCAGATCCTTGTCCTGAATCACGGCGTCATCGAAGAAAGCGGTACACATAAGGAGCTCATGGAAAAGAAAGGGCTGTATTATGAGCTCTATACGATGTCGCAGAAGAATGATTCTGAGAGAAATAGTGACTAGTGGCTGGTGACTAGTGACTGGTGACTAGTGACTAGGGATTAGGAATTAGGAACTAGGAACTAGGAACTAGGATTTTATCCCAGTGAGCAGCCCTTTACTATGAATGTAGGCCGAACGGTTCAATGGGTTCTGACGGGAAGGTGGGGAAGGGGCGCACAATTCATAAAGCACCCCAATACCCTTTATATAAAACTTCGCGGTGCTACTAATTTTGATGCGCCGCACCTTCCCCGCCTTCCCCGTTGAACCCGTTGAACCCGCTGAACTCGCAATACCCGTTGAACCCAATAACCAAACAACCAACAACCATCAAAGGAGAAAAAATTGTACTGGATTTACAACATTTGTCTTGTCGCCTACTGGCTGCTGCAGATACCGATCCTGATTTATCGGCTTGTCTTCGAAGAAGGCTTCTATGATCGTCTGAAGCAGAGTGCGGGTGTCATGCCGACGCCTACCTTGCAGCAGATCGCCTACCACAATGCCATCTGGGTGCATGCCGCTTCCGTCGGTGAAGTGGTCGCCGCGAGCCCGATCGTGCGCGAGCTGAAGAAGAAGTACCCGGATGAAATGGTGGTGGTGTCTGTCGTCACCGCGACCGGTCACCGCATGGCACAGCGCATCATCCCAGAGGCTGACGGACACATTTTCTTCCCCTTTGACCTGCCCGTCATCACCGAGCGCATCGTAGATATCGTGAATCCCAAGGCGATCATTCTGATCGAAACGGAGCTGTGGCCGAATTTCCTTCGCCTCGCTTTCCGCAAAAAGATCCCTGTCATGATGATGAATGGCCGCATCAGCAGCCGCTCGATGCGCCGCTATTCGCTGATCAAGCGCTTCACGACGCGCATGCTCTGCCAGATCCGGCGTTTCTGCATGCAGTCCCGCATCGACGAGGAGCGCATCATCGCGATGGGAGCCCAGCCGAAGCGCTGCACCATCACGGGCAATACCAAGTACGATCAGACCTACGCCGAAGTGTCGGAAGAAGAACGCGCCGCGCTTCGTAAAGAATTCCGCTTCGACGGGAAGGGTCCGATCATCGTCGCCGGTTCCACGCACAGCGGGGAGGAGGAGATCGTACTCCGTACCTTTGGTGAAATTCTGAAAAAATATCCAGATGCGCGTCTGCTTCTCGCCGTTCGCGAGATCACGAGAGCGCCGTCTGTGAAATTTGCCATCAAGCATCACGGCTACAGCGTCCTTCGCCGCTCCAAGATGGGCACGGAGGAGGATGACGGTACGAGCCCGCAGGTGGTTATTCTGGATACCATCGGTGAGCTGGGGCGTCTTTACAGTCTGGCAGATGTCGTCTTTGTCGGAGGCAGCTTCGTCAAAGTCGGCGGTCATAACATTCTGGAGCCGGCGGCGCATGGCAAGCCTGTCATCGTCGGTCCTTACATGTTCAATTTTCAGGAAATCTTCGAGCTTTTGGAGAGCCGCGGCGTGTGCCTCATGACGAAGTCAGAGCATGAATTCAAGGAGACGCTTATGGACCTTCTGGCCCATCCCGAGACCATGAAACGGATGGGAGAGGCGGCTTTGACTGTGGTGCATGAGAACCAGGGTGCGACCGAGAGAAACATTCAGGCTTTCGAGCAGCTGGTCGCAGAAGCCGGCGTGAAGCTGGGAGGCCGTCATGAGTCTTGAGTCCTATGTCACAGGTCTGATGAAGGAGCCATCGCCGAAGGGCATGGACAGGCTGGTCTTGTCAGGCCTTTCGCAGCTGGAAAAAATGTATTTCTCTCAGGTCGAAAAGAAACGGGCAGCGGACATGGCATCTGCGGTTTCAGCCTCCGTGCCCGTGATCAGTGTCGGTAATGTCACTGCAGGCGGGACAGGCAAGACCCCCTGCATCCTGATGCTGGCCGAACTCTTCCGCTCGATCGGAAAGAAGCCCGCCATTATCAGCCGAGGCTATAAAAGCGGCCTTGAAAAAGAAGGCGGCTGTGTATCGGATGGAAGCTCCATCCTCGTATCCCCGCAGATGGCAGGGGACGAGCCCTACATGATGGCGAGAAAACTTCCCTCCGTCCCCATTTTCATCGGGAAAGACCGCATTGCCTCTGTCAAGAGAGCCGAGGAAATGGGAGTGGGCATCCTGCTTTTGGATGATGGCTTTCAGTACTGGAAGCTCAGACGCGATCAAGATATCATTCTCATCGATGCGACGAATCCCTTCGGCTATGGTCACGGCCTGCCCCGTGGTCTGCTCCGGGAGCCGCTCGATGCCCTTTCGCGGGCGAGCCTTTTCATCTTGACCAAGAGCGATCAGGTACATCTGACAGATCTGATGGAGATCAGAGAAGAGCTCGCCCGTCTTGCGCCGGGGGTGCCCGCCCTATCCTCCACACATGCGCCGTCGAAGGTGGTGCCGTATGAGAAGTGGAAAGCCTTCCTTCATGAAGGGACGCTCGAAGACGTCAGGATGAAGAAGGCCTATCTGGTCTCCGGCATCGGAAACCCCGCTGCCTTTAGAAAGACCGCCAAGGAAGCCGGTCTGCGTCCGGTGGGCGAGATGCCCTTCCCTGACCACCACAGGTATACAGAAGAAGATGTGCGGAATGCGATCTCCGAAGCCAAAGCCAAGGGCGCAGAGCTCATCGTCATGACAGAAAAAGATGCCGTGAAGATGCTCTCCCTTGCCAGCCTCGCTGAGTCCGACATTCCCTTTTACGTCCTTGAGATCGCGATGACATTCTCGAAGGAAGACAGGGAGGTATTGGAAGAATTCCTCCATGCCAAGCCGCAAGTCCCTCATCAATGATCCCTGTCACTAGTCACTACGCAAAGGAGTTCATCATGAAAATTGCTTGTATCATTCCGTCCCGGTATGCATCGACACGTCTTCCGGGGAAGCCCCTCCGCCTGATCGCGGGAGAGACACTGGTGCATCGTGTCTATGAAAGAGCCATAAAGGCCAAGCTCCCTGATATCGTCATCGTGGCGACAGACCATGAGGATATTGAGAAGGAAGTCAAGAGCTTCGGCGGCCATGTCATGATGACCTCCGCCCTCCATCCGACAGGCACTGACCGTCTGGCAGAAGTGGCGTCCCATACGCCGGACTATGAGATCATCGTCAATGTACAGGGCGATGAACCGCTGATCGACCCGGATGTGATCGATCGTCTGGCGCAGGACCTCATCGACCATCCGGAGCTCGATATGGCGACCGTCGCCACGCCCCTCCACGAAGACGAATATGATGATCCTTCCGCAGTCAAGGTCGTCGTGAACCAGAAGGGCGAAGCACTCTACTTCTCCCGTTCCCTCATCCCGTATCCCCGCCACGATTTCGAAGTGCCGGCGCTGAAGCATGTCGGCATCTATGCGTATCGGAGAGATTTTCTCCTCGCCTATGCGAAGATGGCGCAGACCCCGCTCGAAAAGACCGAGTCCTTAGAGCAGCTCCGTGCCCTCGAGATGGGCTACAAGATCGGTGTCATCGAAGTGAAGACACAGGACATCGGCATCGATACCGAAGAAGACCTGCAGAAGGCCAATGCGTATTTTGAAAAAATGGGAATGTAAAAATAGGTTCAGGGTAAGAATTAGAAATGAGAAATTAGAAATGAGAAATGGTGGTGCGGCGCAACATATCATTGAGCGCCGCAAGAATGATGTATCAGCAGTGACTAAGAAATTGCGAAAATCGCAGATTTTATATGATATGAATATTTTGCGGCGCTTTATGAATTGTGCGCCGCTTCCATCATTTCTCATTTCGCATTTCTAATTTCTCATTCTCATAGTAACCCTAAGTCCCAAGCTTTAACTCTTAAATCCTATTACCTCAAAGGAGCTCCCTATGAAAACCATTCATGTCGGAAATCTGACCATCGACGGCAGCAAGCTGTTTCTGATCGCAGGCCCCTGCGTCATTGAAGGCTATGACCGCACGCTGATGATCGGCCGTGAAATCAAAAAAATCTGTGAACGCCTTGGCGTACAGTACATTTTCAAAGCGTCTTTTGATAAGGCGAATCGTTCCTCATTTAACTCCTTCCGTGGCCCGGGGCTCGAGAAGGGCCTCGAGATCCTTGCGGATATCAAGAAGGAACTCCAGGTGCCGGTACTCTCTGACGTACATGATGTGACCCAGCTCGCACCAGCCTCCCAGGTGCTCGACATGCTCCAGATCCCGGCCTTCCTCTGCCGCCAGACCGATCTGGTATACGGCGCGGCAAAGACGGGCAAGCCTGTCAATGTAAAGAAGGGCCAGTTCATGGCACCGGAAGATATGAAGAATGTCATCGGCAAGATGGAAGAAGCAGGAAATCCAAATCTCGCTCTGACAGAAAGAGGAGCCTCCTTCGGCTATCACAATCTCGTGGTCGATATGCGTTCCTTCCCCATCATGCGACAGTTCGGCTATCCCGTCATTTTCGATGCGACCCACAGCGTTCAGCTCCCGGGAGGTATGGGCAATACCACCGGCGGCCAGCGTGAATTCATCCCGTACCTCGCAAGAGCGGCAGCGGCATCCGGTGTCGACGGCTTCTTCATGGAAGTCCACGACAATCCGCCGGAAGGCCTTTCTGACTCCACGAATATGCTCTATCTCTCTTCTCTCGAAGGCCTCCTGAAAGACCTCATCGCGATCAATGATGTCGTAAAGAAGGACAAGGAAATGGGGCTCGTGGCCGGGAAATAGTGGCTAGTGACTGGTGACTAGTGGCTAGGGATTAGTGGCTAGGGATTAGGGACTAGGAACTAAGAGCCGTCAGACTCTCTCGTATCGTCATTTCGAGCGGAGCGGGAAATCTTTGTCATTCGCGGCTAAACGGTCGATGTCAGGGAACCACAAATGGGAAGCCTGTTATCCGTTGCCCTTCGGGCATCGCCCCATATATATTCGCGGCGAAGCCGCCACATCAAGTTTGAAAGCAGAAACTGCGCTTCATCTATCCCCTTCCTCTGGAAGGGGAACGCCCGAAGGGCAAGGGGTTGGCCGAGGGAGAGAGAAGACCCAAGCCAACCTCCGCCCCTTCGGGGCACCTCCTTCCAAGGGAAGGAGGGAAAAAGAAAGCGGGCATCGCTACCATCTATACTCTGCGGCGCTTCTGATTTTTATGCGCCGCACCAACCCCTTTGAACCTTTTGAACCTTTTGAACCTTTTGAACCTATAGAACCCGCTGAACCTTTTCGCACGTAATCATGGGGCAGCGCGCCTCACGGGCTAACCCTGAACCTCAATATAACTATTTTCCCTCGAATATTGTATAATAAGGTATAAACTTATTTTGCGTTGACCAAGGAGGCATCATGTCAGTTATCGAAACAGCTTCGCGGGTGCTTCGGGATGAAGCAGCCGCTGTCCTTTCTCTGGTGGATCATCTGGACGGCGAATTTGAAAAAGCCGTTTGCCTGATCGAAGCGTCCAAGGGGCGCGTGGTACTGACGGGTATGGGAAAATCAGGCCACATTGCACGGAAAGTGGCAGCAACCATGGCGAGCACCGGGACACCGGCTTTTTTCCTGCATCCGGCAGAAGGTATTCACGGGGATCTTGGCATGGTGACAGCCGATGATGTGGTCATCGCGTATTCGAATAGCGGGGAAACGGGCGAGGTGCTGAATATTCTCCCATCTCTGAAGCGCATCGGGGCAAAGCTCATCGCGGTCGTCGGGAAAAAGAATTCGACACTCGCAAGGAATGCGGACGCGGTGCTCGATGCGGGCGTCGAAAAAGAAGCAGACAGTCTGGGACTCGCTCCGACGAGCTCGACGACGGCTGCTCTGGCGCTGGGAGATGCGCTTGCTGTCTCTTTGATGGAGCGCCATCATTTCACGGCAGATAATTTTGCGATTTTCCATCCGGGCGGATCCCTCGGCAAGCGTTTGCTTCTGACCGTCGAGATGGTGATGCACAAAGGCGAGGACAATCCTTTGATCCATGAACTAGCTTCGGTCAAGGATGCGCTCTTTGTGATGACAGATAAAGGGCTCGGCGCCGTCTCTGTGACGGATGGGGACGGACGGCTTTTGGGGCTCATGACGGACGGTGATGTCCGCCGCGGCCTCGAGAAGGGGGAAGATTTCCTGCTGCTCCCCGTGAGAGATGTCATGACGAAGTCGCCGATGGTGATTTCTGAGCAGAAACTGGCGGCTGAAGCCCTGCACATCATGGAAAAGCATCAGCCGCATCCGATCACCGTGCTTCCTGTCTGTGATGAGGCAGGAAGGGCGATCGGCATGGTGCATGTCACGGATCTTTTGCGGCAGGGGGTCGTATGATGATCGGCGCGGAACAGGTGAAGCTCATCGCGTTTGATGTCGATGGGACATTGACGGACGGGACGCTCGTCATGGGGGACGGCGGCGAGGCATATAAACTTTTCAACGCACATGATGGACTGGCGATTTCTCTGGCTCACCGCATGGGCTATGCAGTCGGTTTCATCACAGGGAGGACTTCGCAGATCGTAGAAGCGCGCGCGAAGGAGCTCGCCTGTGATTTCGTCCTCATGGGCATCAAGCACAAGGTCTCTGCCATGCATTCGCTCCTGAAAGAGAGAGGTCTTTCGTGGGATGAGGCGGCGTACATGGGCGATGACCTGAATGACCTGCCGCTTTTCTCCTTCGTGGGGCTCTCGGGCTGTCCGGCAGACGGCTGCGAGGAGAACCAGTCCGCCGCAGACTTTGTCTCGGCATATAACGGCGGCCGCGGGGCCGCGCGTGACTTTATCGAGTGCATCCTGAAATCTCAGGGACGCTGGGAAGAAGCGGTGTATTCCTTTCAGGAAATCGATCAGGAAGATCTCGTGCAGTGAGAAGCGCCGCTCGATTGTGGAATTAGGAATCTCGAGTGACTGGTGACTGGTGACTTGAATACGACCTTCGGGCATCGCCCCATATATACTTGCGGCGAAGCCGCCACCACCATTTCTAATTTCTCATTTCTAATTCCTCATTCGCGTAGAGCTTTCATCCGCAATCAAGGGGAATCACGCCCCGTGGGCTAACCCTGAACCCTATTTTATTCCCTTTATATTTGGAAAGAAGAATCAGCCATGTTATTCAATGTACGATATGGACTCTTGAAGGGCATCAGCCACCTGCTGTGCAGGATGTCCTATGATCGGATCCTGTCCATCGGCCGCGTTTTGGGGCCATGCATCATGAACCGCATAGCCAAGCAGAGAAACCGCGGAATCGAGCAGATGATGCGGGGCATGGGCATCCGCCGCGAGGAGGCGGAGAAGCTGCTTCACAAGGTGTACGAGCACATCGGCATGTCCGCGATGGAAATGATGTACATGCCGCGTCTCTGTAAGGAAAAGGATCATATCGATGATTACGTGAAAATCGATCATCCGGAGTACCTAGAGGCGGCGTATGCCGAAGGGAAGGGCATTGTCGGTCTGACGGCGCATATGGGGAACTGGGAATGGCTCGGTGCCGGTCTTGCGCTTCATGATTATGACACCTCAGCGATCGGAAAGAAACAGGCCGATGACGCTCTGATGCGGATCATCAATGACTACCGCGCCCGCGCGGGGCAGCACATTTTCCTCACCGGGACGGGCGGCTATGAAATGATCGCAGCGGCGCGCTCGATGAAGAAGAATCACATCCTGGGCTTCCTCTCCGATAAGGATGGGGATGAGACAGGGATTCCGGTGCTCTTTATGAACCGCGTCTTCTCCTTCCCGCAGGGACCCTGCGTCTTTGCCAGAAAATTCAAGGCGCCGATCCTGCCGCTCTTCATTGTGAGAAATGAAGGCGGGAAGGG
>ERZ1026898.1294-NODE-1294-length-12739-cov-6.226112_pt1 | contig 12739 bp, 10 predicted proteins | sample MGYA00380178_ERZ1026898 | MGnify/ENA primary metagenome ERZ1026898 (study PRJEB33269, sample SAMEA4719814) | human gut metagenome | biome: human-associated habitat; feature: organic feature; material: feces | place: Cameroon | collected 2013-10 ... | reverse complement strand
CCTCTTTTATTGTTTCTGGAAAAATTTCCCTACCGAGTAAAATTTTACACTAAGATTTCGGAGATCTTATCTTGAAACATTCGGAGGGTGTTATTATCCCAGTCTTTCTTCGGGGCTCCATAGGAAGCAGTTATTTGAGCTTCCAGCTGATTAATGACATGCGTCATTGCTTGTACAAGGAAACCGCCTGTTCCACAAGATGAATCGAGAACCCTTTCGTTTATCTTGGGATTGATCATTTCAACAACCATCTTCATGACATTTCGTGGTGTAAAGAATTCGCCTCTGTCTCCGCGAAGATTTGCACCTACAATTTCTTCATAAGCTTTCCCTTTAATATCAATATTTGTATTCAACAGACTGTATGGCTGAAGTTCGCTCACAATATAAGCCAGACTGCGCGGCGTCAGCTTGATTTCATCATTCTTATCAAATATTTTACCTTGACGCTTTTTTACCTTTTCAAAGATTCTAGAAATGCGATTCTTTACTGTAAGCTGACCGTCAGGATTCGACCGTTCTTCCGATGTCGTATAGAATTGAAGTGGGTTAGGAATATTCCTTTCATCCTCAATCTTGCAGAAAATAACCTTTAGCAGCTCAAAGAACGCGGGCTGTTTTTGAAGTCCGTCATTTGCATAAATATGGTTGTGGCACGTCCTGAAAACGAAAAGGAGGTTATCGTCGGAAGCGTTTTTCAGGCCTTTACGTGTTGGCCGGTTAATTTCATCCAAACTACCATCCGCAGAAGGAATATCATTGTATTCCATAAACCGGATTTGGCCAGATTCATCTGTGTATTTTTTAAAAACATATTTTTGAATACTATTTGTCCACATGCCCCATTCGCAGTTTGGGCAGACGGACATATATGACTGCAGTTGGCGGATGCCGTCCTTCTTTGAATTCGGGCTTATCGTTTCCTTTTTGCACTCTATAATTGTTTTCGCATTATTCTGTCCCTGCTCAGAATCAGAAACGCTTTTATCCCAAATTACAATATCAGCTCGGGGCTTGTTTGATCCAACTGCCAAGGTGTATTCAATCTGAATTTGTGCTGGGGAATATTTGTGCTCATTTACAAGACGCTTTTCAATGGTCTGGCGAACATATTCTTCTGGGGTATCTTTTCTAAACTTACCATCTATGTAGTCACAAATTTTACCATCTGGTATTACAATAATTTTTTGCGTATCGTTCATTTTTATTTATCCTCCGTTTTATCTGAATTGACTGGTATAAACTCCATTATCTCATTTGGAGTATAGTTCATCGCGGTGCATATGCATTCAACTTTTCCAGTGCGATTTGCTGGCCGTTCTTTAGCTTTGTTATAATGTTCGTTGATATGTGTGCCTGGCGCATCAGATCGGAGTTTGAAATATCCTTACCTATCATCATATGTAGCAAATGTAGCAAAGACTTGTAACTGACCGCCATTTCCATTCTCCTTGTAATCTGGACAATATTAATGCCTTATTATATCATGATTTTGCGAGTCTTTCAATTATTTCTTGCAGAGATATTGTTCATTAGAGCTTTCTATCTTTTGTAATGGCTCTCCTTTTTCATGTTATACCATTCTATCAGAGGGCTCATATTAACGCAGTACACGTGGCGGTTGGGATTACGTACAAAGTATTACCAAAAGGTCATGTGAGTGAGAAGCGCACCCTGCGGGGCATGAAGTTCGGGACAGCGTTTCTTACAGACTAAATTTCGGGGCTGTCATAACAGAAGAACCATCGACCTATTATAGCTCTGATACGCCCCCCTAAAGCAGACAAGGGAAATCACCAAACTGCTTTCGGGGGATTTTTTAATGGCTAAATGAAACGCCGTGATCTCGGAGCATATGGAGTACCGTGTTTCCCATTTTCCGATGCCCTCCCGTTTCTTATTGACCGCCAGCGAAAAAGATTTCTCGCTTTCGCTCGAAATGACACGCGGAAGAAGATAGCCCCTCATCATCTTTCACACCACCACATAGAGTTATGCCTCTGCGAAGTACTCTATCCTGCGACTTTGTAAGACTATCCCTCCTCTCGTATCGTCATCCCGAGCGCAAGCGAGGGATCTTTGTTGCTGCCGTTTTCTTGATACATACGCTAATCCGTTTCCATGAAACACCGTATCCAACATTCTTGGCGTATCAGGCTTCCCGTTTTGGTTTACACGCATACACTGTTTTACCGCAAACGAAAAAGATTTCTCGCTTTCGCTCGAAATGACGGTATGGGAAAGCGGTATTCTTACATCGCTTCCTTCTCACACGGGGAAGGATTTGGTGCGGGGACACGGTTCTCCCTCCTTCCTATGGAAGGAGGTGCCCCGAAGGGGCGGAGGTTGGCTCACGCAGCGGAATAAAAGAGCACTGTCATTGACAGGATCCAAGAGCATTCAGTTCAGTGACGGCGAAGAGCTGCGTTCGGCCATCGACCCATCCGTCCATTTTTAGAATGACGAACGTTTTCAGGAGCGATGGGGAGCAAGGACGTCCATGGAAGTTCGTGCGGCAGCTCTCAATGCGAAGCTCTAGGAGCAGTTCCCGATCGCTGAGAACTGACGGATGCAGAAATACATAGCGAAATACGCGGCATAACAAAATACCGCAAATCCCATGTTGGTGTTTAGTATCAACATGGGATTTGCGGCTATCATTTTTTAGATATTTGCCATGTCTACCTTGACAGGGGCTGATCAAGGTTAGTCGTGTAGGGCTTTTTTCGTTTTCTCCCATACGCTATCGCCTCCGTTTTTGATTTTCCTGATTGATATCCGGCACATACTCTCCCCAGCACAATGATCATCCGTCTTTCCCTTCATCCCCAGCGGAAATGAAGCGCTTGTCGACTGATTGATATAATACGGATCGAAGCCATTCATTTGCTAATCGGCCAGGAGAACTTCAAATTTTCAAATGATGCGTTATGGCTCCTCGCTTCACGCTAAAGGCTTGGCAATTTGACTTACTATGTAGCCGGATACAAAATACCCTTAATTTTTGCTATACTTTAAGGGAAAGAAGGTGCTGATACGAAAATGAGGACATTTAATTATGCATGGCTGCGTGACCGAAAATGGGATACCGATTTACTTGGACTTATCGCGGCTATTTACAAAGAAGCAGGAAAGCAGGAGATATTTTTAAAGCAATGGCCGGCAAAACTGGAAAAATTGATTGAAATTGCAAAAATTCAGAGTATAGAATCTTCAAATGCCATTGAAGGAATCACGACAACGCGCACCCATCTCAGACAGCTTGCATTAGAAAAAACGACGCCCCGGAACCGTAATGAACAAGAAATTACAGGTTATCGCGATGATTTATCGTTAATTTATGAAAATTATGATGCCATTCCTATCACCCCAAATGATATACTTCAGCTGCATAAGATTTTATATAGTCACACGAATAATCCAGTAGCCGGACGTACAAAAACAACTCAAAATTACATCAATGCTACTTATTCAAACGGTCAAACCGTCACTCTTTTTACTCCGCTCGCTCCTGATGAAACCCCAAATGCACTGGATGCTTTATGTGCCACCTATAATCTGGCAATTGGAAACTTCATAGCGGATCCGCTTCTTCTTATCCCCATTTTTATCCATGACTTTCTTTGCATTCACCCTTTTAATGATGGAAATGGCCGTATGAGCCGTTTACTGACATCTTTGTTACTGCATCAAAATGGATTCTTTGTAGGGAAATATATTTCTTTGGAAGCAAAAATTGCAGTCAATAAAAGTTTATATTACGAATCTCTTCGAGATTCTCAAAAAGGCTGGCATGAAGGAAAAGAAGATGTGATTCCTTTTATGAAATTTCTCTTGGGAACCATTTTGGCTGCATATAAGGATTTAGACGATCGGGTCGCTCTTATGGAAGGAAAACGGTCTGCACTTGAAATAGTGAGAATGGCTTGTCAGCAAAAAATCGGGCGTGTTACCAAGCAAGAAATCCATAACCTCTGCCCGGCACTGAGTCTCAGCTCAGTGGAAGGAGCTCTTCGTAAAATGGTAACAACGGGCGAGCTAACCAAAGAAGGAAAAGGGAAAAACACCTGCTATCGCCGAATATTTTGATAATTGAACACATAATCAATCATCATTCCGGCATTTGGAAAACAAATAAGCCCAAATAATGAAAATGGCCCTGCAAGACTATCGCTAGTCCTGCAGGGCCATTTTCATTTCCCTTATGGAAACACTGATTAAACCGTTGTTCGATTTAATCAGTGTTTTCCAAGCATTACCCATGCAAAAAAGACAGGATGTCATCCTGTCGAATGAATCAGATCCAATGAATCGGGCGCCAGGCTGGGAGGCGTAGAGTCTTCGAGGGCGACCTTGACGAAACAAGGACTTCTACTAACTTAGAGGCGAGCCTGATCTTGTCGTCAGAGCTATCTGAGTTGTTTCGTAATTAGGTTTTCATCCTGTCTTTTTCACTTGTCTTGCCCCCTTTGCCGATTCCTCCCGGGCAGAACCTTCGAAGGGAGAAGCATTTGAGAGCCGCATGATGCCCGATTTCCTTTGCTCCCTCTGCCTAGGATGAGGGAAATCTGTCAATCGATCATCTCCGGGATGCTCTCTCCTGCTTCTATACATAGCATCGCACACATACGAAAAAAGTGACCCTCTTCTTTTCAAAGAGAGTCACTTTTTTCGATTTTTTATCACACAGCGTTGTGATATTTTCTCTATTCAATTCTTAATCTCTGGCCATTCCAAAGTCTACGCTCCGAGCTCGATGGTCCCGGACTTCAGGTGGATGAACTCGCCGGTCGCTTTTTCCTTCCCGACTTCTTCTGCGATGCGCATGGTCTGTGCGTGGCAGGTGAAGAGGAAGATCTGCTGGGTCTTGCCGAGTTCCATAAGGAAGCGCAGTGTCTCACGCTGGCGCTCTTCATCAAAGCGCACGAAGATATCATCCAAAACGATGGGGAGCGGCTCGAGCTGCTCTCCGAAGGAGAGCGCCATGGCGAGGCGAATGGCAAGGAAGACCTGATCGCCTGTACCAGAGGACCAGATCTTGGCCTCTTTCACGCGGTGCTCGCTGTCCACGATGCCGATATCTTTCCCGTCTTCGGAGATCCGAAGGGCATACTTGCCTCTGGTCATAGCAAAGAGGAAAGTATTCGCCTGCTTCATGATCTGCGGCTGGCGGCCGGACTCATAGGCGGCCTGCGCGCGGTTCAGGATTTCTTCTGTGTACATGTAGGTCAGCCATTCGGAGAGTGCATTGGCAAGCTCGGCTTCGATCTTTTCTTTTTTCTGCAGGGTATCGGTGATGGTATTATCCCCCGCCAGACGGAAGATCTCATTTTCCACCGCTCCCTGATTCTTCTGGAGCTCACCCAGTGACGCCGTCTCTTCTTTGATGTGTTTCGCAAGGTTTTGATGGGTTTCCATCCAGTCATCGTACTGTCCGCTTTCCAGAAAGTTCCAGAGGGACTGGAATTCTTCGTCGCTGCCTGCATAGAGGCGCAGATCCTGCTTCACGGCCTCCCATTCCTTCGTCAGCTGGTCATGATGCTCGTGGGCATTCACCTTTTCCGCGAATTCTTCCGCATTTTTTGCATTAACCAAATGGAGAAGGGTATCCATCTCCCGCTGGCAGGAAGCCCAGCCGTCATCGAGCTTATCCATTTCCTTCCGGTATGCATCGTGCTGGTTGTTCTTTTCCTGAATGGACTGCCACGTCAGGCTGCGCGCGTGCGTTTCCTCGTAGAGCTCCTGGATGCCGTCCGGATCGACGGTGTAGGGCATCTTCGTCTTCGAGATGATGCTCTCTGCACGGCGGCTGTAGGCATCGAGGCGCGCATCCATCTGCTCCAAGCGCAGGTCGAGGATCTTGCCCTTGCCTTCGGCGGAGTAGATCTTCTGCCACTGCTCCTGCAGAGCGGAGAGATTCTCTGCACTGGTCTTTGGGAGCTTGTTTTTCACGAGGAAGGCATCCCAGTCTTTGTCTGCTTTTTCCTTCTTTTCGCGAAGCAGCTTGCCTTCTTCTGTCCACTTCTGGTGCGCAAGCTGCTGCTTTCGTACCGTTTCCCGTTTCCATGAGATGGCCTGCCGCTTTGCCTGGTCTTTGTAGAAATCAGAGCGACGGCTCTGCATCAGGTTATGGAAGGCCTGCAGATCATCTATGTCTTCCGGTGCCTGTCCCGGGAATTTGTCGGAGATCGCCTTTCTCTCGTTCACAAGAGAAGCCAGCGAATCATTCCATTTCTCAAGGTCATTCCCTTTCTTGTGGATGCTCTTATTATTGAATAGGAAGCAGAGAATACCCAGCATGAGCCCGCCTGCTGCGCCATAGAGCGCCGCGGTGCCTGCCATGGCCATGTAGAAGGAGGCGATGCCGGCTGCTGCTCCTGCCATAGAGAGGATGCCCAGCCAGAACCAGAAGGTGAATTTCTTATCCTCGAGCTGCGAAGCGGCATCGATCTTGCCTCTGATTTCTGCTTCCTGATGGAGAAGCTGCTCGAGCGAGGAGGCCATGTCCTCCATCTGCTGGAAATCCTCCTCAGTCTGGATGTCTCCATCTGCCGCCTCTTCTGCGACGGCTTCGACCTCCGGCTCTCTTTGCTCCCAGAAATGGAGCTCATTGCCCCTGACACCCACGCTCTGTGCAAGGCGCCGTCCTTCTGCCCAGTCCACATGGACGCAGGCATCCTCCAAAGGCAGTGCGCGGTCCCAGAGCGGCAGGGAATAGCCCAGATTCACAAAATCGAGCTTCCAGTTTTCCTTTTCCTCTTCCAATGCTTCCACATCGACGATGGTCTGACGCCACTGTCCCAGATCGACGTAGAGTTTTTCCAGTGCTTCAGCCTCTCTCGCCCATGGGATGATGTCTTCCTTCTTCTTCGGTGTGTACTCATCGAGCTTTTCCTGGAGCGATGCCTTCTGGTCGTGGATCACCTTCATGCGGTTCATGAGCTGGTTCCACTGCTCCTTACCATTCGACGGGAACATCTTCACCTGCGAGGAGAGATCCAGCTGGTGCTTGATATCACGCGCCCGCTTGTAGTATTCCCAAGCGCCCAGCCGCTTGGCGAGCTCTCTGTCCCTTTCCTGGTCCTTGGCGAGCGAAGCCTCGAGCTCACGGATCTGCTTTTTCAAAAGCTCCTGCTTCTTCTGCAGTTCGGCGAAATCCTTTTCCTGATGAGAAAGATGATCCAGCTCCTGATTCACCGTATCCAGATCCGCCATCAGCTGATTGATCTTGCGCTTTCCCTGAGACGAAGCCACGAAGAGCTTTTCCTTATTCTCTTGGATATCCTTCTTGGCACTGGCGAGCTTATCACCGCCCTGCAGCATGAAGAAACGGCTGCGGATGGAGTCATTCGCGAGGAAGGAAGCCCCCTGCAGGTCCTCTAAGCCGACAGCGAAGATCTGCTCATACATAGAACGTGTGAGACCATGCCACCAGAGTGTCGGCAGCTCCTCGGAGAATTTCTCATGGTTCGCATTCTCGAACCAACGCTCCTTCTCTTCACGAAAGACACGATACTCCTGCCCGTCCGCACGGACGAATGCCATATTTCCCTTCCGTCCCTGCCACTTGCCGCGCCCATAGCCGAAGAGCATATCACGGATGAAACGAAGCATCGTCGTCTTCCCGCTCTCATTCTCTCCCATGACCACATTCAGCGAAGACGTCGACGGCTGCCAGGACGCGCCCCGATAGATGCCGTACTCTGAGAGCTGCAAATCCGTGATTTTCATCGTCCATCCTCCTCTGTCAGCATTTCCGCTCCCAGCACCTCCGCCCGGCGGAAAGCAGCAAGAAGTGCCTCATCAGACACCTTGCCCAATAGATTCTTATACTTCGAAAGCTCCGGCTGCGAAGAAGCCATCTCACGGAGCGTCTTCCCCCTCTCTTCCGATGGAAGATCCATGACCGCATCAAAGGCCTTCAGATAATTTCCCGTCACATCGGGAAGCTCGCGGCGCTCGGCCAGATTCAGGAATGGCCGCGTCCGATCCTCAATGCGGGTGAAATAAGCAAAGAGATGGCGGAACTGCTCCTTTTCATTCAAAGACTGCAGAAGGAAATCACGTCCCTCTTCCGTCGCGATCGCTTTGTGCAGCGCGCCATGCCCCGTCAGTACCAGACGCACCATATTCGGTCGACCGGTCAGCTCCTTTAGCCCCGCGCGGCGGCGTGCCACATCTTTCAAAAGATCATCTGCGGTCAAGAAAGGGGCGATGTCGATGACCATGTCCATCCAACGTATCACATCCGTCTCGATGAACTTCAACGTCACTGTACCATAGGCCCCCACATCGACCAGGTAACAGCCACGGGGACCGATTTCCGTGACATCCAACCCCTGCGTATTGCCCGGGTAGACGATATAGGGCTTCATCGAGAGCGTCTTTCTCGTATGCACATGCCCCAGTGCCCAGTAGTCGATGCCTGCGGTCTTCAGTTCCTCGACCGTGCAAGGCGCATAGGGACTCCCATCGACGCCGGCTTCCGTGTGCAGCATCCCGATGGTGAATCCATCCTCCGGATTCACATGGAAAGAGCGCACCAGATCATCCTTCGTATGGCGTGTCTTGTAACTGATGCCATAGATCGTGGCCGCCTTTTCCCCATCCTTCATGAGCGGGATGCCTGTCACTTCTTCGGAAGAAAAAACATGTACCGTCTCCGGCAGCGGGATATCCGCACGCCAGGCTTCGCCCGGGTCGTGATTTCCATGCACGATAAAGACCTCGATCCCCGCCTGCGCCGCCCGATACAGCTCCCTGCCGAAAGCCATTTGCGCCGCGAGGCTGTGATGATCTGAATTATATACATCTCCGGAAATCAAGATCGCATCTACCCGATTTTCCAGTGCCGCATCCACCACCTTTTCAAAGGCCTTGAAGGTGGCTTTCCCGATCTGCTCATTCCACGGTCCCTTCGTCCCGAGGCGCACGCCTCCGAATGGTTCTCCGAGGTGCAGATCCGCACAATGGATAAAAGAAAAATGCTTCCCCATACTTCCTCCTTGATGGTCGTTGTTTATCCAACAGGTTCAACAGCTTCTATAGGGCTCTGCTTTTGAGCAAGAGCGATACAACGCAAAAATAAAGCGCGCCGCAAGCTTTTAATAAAAAGAAGGTCCGGCGGCGCCTTGTGAATATGATCGCCGCCTTTTCTGCTCTCACCCGCAGAGCCTGCTGAACCCTATTTCTTCGAGAAACACCTACTATTGTATCATATCGCGCCATAGTGAGAAGTCATTTCTGCAATAAAAAAATGCCTCTCTATCGAGAAGCATTTTCCTTTGACCATTATTCTTCAACAGTCTTGGTGATGATCTGTTTGCCTTTATAGAAACCGCATACTGGGCATACATGATGAGGTTTTTTCAGTGCATGGCACTGTGGGCATTCCACAAGACCCGGAACAGTCAGTTTCCAATTTGCACGTCTCTTGTCGCGACGGGATCTAGAACTTTTTGTCTTCGGAACCGGCATTTCTCGCACCTCCTTACCTATCGGCCGTTATGCCGTTTGTCTTTCACTGTTTCGCCAGTGCTCTAAACGCGTTAGAGAAATTTATCAACTTCAATAGTATACGGGATTGGCCGGGGAAAGTCAAGGGGAAAGTTTATCCGCGGCACGGAGCAGCACCTGACAAAGACGGCTTTTTCAGTATACCGTGAGTGATCCTACCGCCTCCGTGTCCCACCAAAGTTTCCCCTTCCGCCTGCTTCCATACTTATGAAAAAGGACTTACGCGGAATCAAGGGATATCACATTGTCTCAAAAACGAAAAATGTTCATTTACAAGAATAATAAAAGCCGGCCCATGCGGACTGGCTTTTATTTGATGTATTCATTACAGATCTTCGTAGAGCGGATACTTCACGCAGAGAGCATGGACACGCTTTGCGCAGTCCGCCTTGACTGCTGCATCCTCCGGATTTTTGACGACCGTCGAGATGATATCTGCGACTTCCTTGAAGTCGTCTTCTTTGAATCCTCTGGTGGTCAGAGCCGGGGAGCCGAGACGAATGCCGCTCGTGACGAATGGAGAGAGAGTCTCGAACGGAATGGTGTTTCTGTTTGCGGTGATGCCGATCTCATCGAGAACCGTCTGTGCGACCTTACCTGTGATGCCGATCGCTTTCATATCAGCGAGGAGGACATGGGTATCGGTGCCGCCGGAAACGACGCGGATGCCATTCTTCTGCAGCTCATCAGAGAGGACCTTTTCATTCTTTTTGATCTGTTTTGCATACTGCTTGAAATCATCGGAGAGATCTTCGCCGAAAGCGATAGCCTTTGCTGCGATGACATGCATGAGAGGACCGCCCTGCATGCCCGGGAATACCGCTTTATCGATGGCTTTGCCATACTGTTCCTTGCACATGATGATGCCGCCGCGCGGTCCGCGAAGAGTCTTGTGGGTGGTGGTGGTCACGATATCTGCCCACGGCACCGGGCTCGGATATTCACCGCCTGCGACAAGGCCGGCGAAGTGTGCCATATCGACCATGAAGAGTGCGCCTACTTCATGGGCGATCGCTGCAATGCGTTCGAAGTCGATGATGCGGGAGTATGCACTGGTGCCGCCGATGATGAGCTTCGGCTGGACTTCCTTCGCGGTCTTTTCCATGGCTTCATAGTCCAGAAGTTCATCTTCTTTTCTGACGCCGTAAGGAACGACATTGAAATAATTACCGGAAATATTGACCGGGCTGCCGTGCGACAGATGACCGCCATCCGTGAGGTTCATGCCCATCATGGTGTCGCCCGGTTTTAAGAGACCGTAGTAGACAGCGAAGTTCGCCTGCGAGCCGGAATGCGGCTGTACATTCACATGTTCCGCACCGAAGAGCTCCTTTGCACGATCGATCGCCAGCTGTTCGACGACATCGACATATTCACAGCCGCCGTAATATCTCTTGCCCGGGTAGCCTTCTGCATATTTGTTTGTGAGGACGCTGCCCTGTGCTTCCATGACAGCATAGCTGACGATATTTTCAGATGCGATCATTTCCAGCTTGTTTCTCTGACGATTCAGCTCTTTCTGAATGGCTTCATAAACCGCTTTGTCTTCTTTTAAGTGTTTCATTGAAATGAACTCCCTTCATTTTTCAAAGTGAAATCGAATGGATCGATTCATACACCCCATGATGCAAAACTTTCATCAATGAGAATTGTGAAATACCGGCGCATCGCACCATTTCACCAAAGACCGCTTTCTAAAACAGCACTCTCTGGCTCAAATATCCCCCCATCACTCATTTCCACTTCCTGCATACATTTGATTTATTGTATCATGAGGCGCACACGAATGCATCTTTGGGTTTGAAATATGCATACTTGATATAGAAAAAGGGCTTAGCGTGTACCCTTCAGGATACACGGCCAAGCCCTTCCGTTGAGCAGGTATGCTATTCGTGAAATCACTCACAAGGATAGTATAGCACAAATCAGGAAGAAGTAAAGAGAAAATAGGGTTCAAGGTTCGGGGTTAGCCCATAGGGCGTGCCGTCCCTTGATTGCGTGCGAAAGAGGTTCCGCGGATTCTGCCGGTTCAGAGGGTTCAGCGGGAGTGGTGCGGCGCATAATCATAGGGAAGCGCCGCGGAGTATAAATAATGGCGATGCCCGAAAGCAGCATTCAAGTCACCAGTCACTCATCACTTCTCACTTGTCATTTTCCCTCACATAGTGTGCTCTCTCTCCGCCAAGGAGCGGCGGGCGGGTGCGGGCCGCTGCCACAAGGGCCGCACCGATATGGTTATTCACCAGACGGACGGGGACAGCCACGCGCTTCAAGTGCATCCCGATCATCGTAAGCCCGATATCAAGTCCCCCGTCAGCCTTGATCTCCATCACAGCGACCGGGTCCTTGAAATGATAGAAAGCATTCGTCGAGAAGGCGCCGCCGGCATGCAGCCAAGGGACGACCGTCACTTCCTCATAGCCGCGCTTCTCTGCTTCGCTGCGCTCCATGATGAGCGCCCGATTCAGATGCTCGCAGCACTGGAAAGCCAGAGCAAGTCCCTCTTTCTTTGCAGCTTCCATCAGAGCCGTCACGACAGCCGTGCCGACTTCATAGGAGCTATCCTTGCCGATGTGTCCGCCGCGGATCTCACTCGACGAGCCACCGATGACGATGAGGCTCCCTTTTCTGAAATGGGAAATTTCGCAAAGCTCACGGAAAGCTTTTACGGCCTGTTCCTGTAAGTCTTCAAACATTATTGCACCTCTTCGATCGCAGCGATCTTTGCAATTCTTCTGGCATGGCGGCCACCTTCGAACGGGGTCTTCAAAAATTCGTCCATGATGAATTCCGCAAGCCCCGGCCCGACGACACGCGCGCCAAGCGTCATGACATTCGCATCATTGTGCGCACGGGTGAAATGTGCGGAGAAGGTATCGCCGCAGAGCGCCGCACGGATGCCCTTCATCTTGTTCGCAGCGATGCACATGCCGATGCCTGTCCCGCAGACAAGGATCGCATACGTCGCCTCCCCCTGCTGCACCAGCTTGCAGGCCTTCTCTGCAAAGTCCGGATAATCACAGGACTCTTCCGAGTATGTCCCGCAATCTATGTATTCGATCTTCTCTTCGTCCAGATGCTTCATAAGAGAAGCCTTGAGTGCAAACCCACCGTGATCACTCGCCATAGCAATTTTCATAATCTTCGCCCTCCTTGGAAAATAGGAATACTGTACCATTTCAGTATACAACAGCGGCACATAAAAAGGAACAGCTCGGCAATG
>ERZ1026898.1292-NODE-1292-length-12746-cov-7.096525_pt1 | contig 12746 bp, 10 predicted proteins | sample MGYA00380178_ERZ1026898 | MGnify/ENA primary metagenome ERZ1026898 (study PRJEB33269, sample SAMEA4719814) | human gut metagenome | biome: human-associated habitat; feature: organic feature; material: feces | place: Cameroon | collected 2013-10 ... | reverse complement strand
GTGCCCCGAAGGGGCGGAGGTTGGATGGGGGAAGCGGGATGAAAAAGAGCGGGAAGATCGTCTCAAGTCGACGATATACGAGAGCACCCTATCCACCGCTGCACGGTCCCCCTTCCCCGCGTGGGGAAGGGGGCGAGCGAAGCGAGCCAGATAGGGTACTAGTGGTATGAAAGAGAGCGAGAAGATCGTCTCAAGAGCATCGTATACGAGCGTGTCGCTATCCCTGATACCAGAGCCTTCCCCTCAAGGGGAAGGTGCCCCGAAGGGGCGGATAGGGCACTGGCGGTATGAAAGACAGATGAGGAAAATGGAGAAGTGCGCGGCACATGTATGGAAAGCGTGAGCTTCTGACCGCGAATGACAAAGATTTCTCACTTTGCTCGAAATGACGATACAGGAGTCTGATGTCTCTTAGTCTCTTAGTCTCCTAGCCCTTATTCACTAGTCACTCATTCCTGTTTTCATTCCCGCAGTGTTTCTTATTTGATGTGCCGTACCATCTCTCCTTTCCTACGGAATCTTCACGATCGATTGCCTGCATCGTGACGATTTCATATAATAAAGAAAAACGTACAGAAGTGAGGAAAAGACGATGAAACTGCAATATGGCAATACCTGGTGGGGGAGCGAGTGGCTGAAAGCGCTCGAGGAGGCAGACTATGAGAACCGTTTGCCGCGCGGGCGGGTGTATGCCCGAGGCGGCGCGGTCATTTCCATGCACCGTGAGGGGGAGATGCTGACTGCCAAGGTGCAGGGGACGCGGCGCACGCCCTACAAAGTCATACTCACGCTCCCTCCTTTTCCGGAAAACAAAGTCCAGGCCTTTCTGGATGATGTATCGCGCCATCCTTCGATCGTGACGAAGCTCCTGCATCGGGAGCTGTCACCTGCTGTCATGGAGCTTGCGGAAAAGGCAGGTCTTTCCCTATTCCCCTCCTCGATGAATGACATCGAGATGCATTGCAGCTGTCCCGACTGGGCACACCTCTGCAAGCACATCGCGGCCGTCATCTATGAGGTGAGCCGTGCCATCGACAATGATCCTTTCCAGGTCTTCTCCCTACATGGCGTGTCGCTTGTGAGCGAGCTAAAGAAGCGGCATGTGACGATCACAAATGAGATGTCTGCCAAGATCCAGCGCTGGGATGACCTTGTGAAAGGGGAACTGGTCAAGGATATGGCACTTCCCATGGCAGAGGAAACGGCGGAAATTCCAGATTTCACGAAGATCAAAAGCCTCTTTTCCTTATGGATGCGTGTGCTTCCCGCTTCGCCCGCCTTCTACGGGCGCGGCAGCTTCAGCCGCGTCTATGAAAAGACCATGACGGGTGTCAGAAAGGTCGCCGAGAAAGCGCTCTTTGATTCATCAGCCGTTTACGTCGTGGGCGGCGGGAAAGACAGCCTGGAGCTCGCCTCCGTTTCTTCCGTGCATCTCGTGATCGAAGGGCTCTCCGAGGGGAAGCTCTACACAGATCGCGGCGACTGGTGGCCGATGAGCCGTTTTCTCGCTGCACTTCTCGATATGACGGAAGAGGAAGCGGCGGACAGCTCTTACACCGTGCGTGCCTTCCGCGAGGTGGTGCTGCTCGCTATACACCTTCTCCGTACAGGGAATGCCATCCCCGAGCTGGTGCGTGTGGATGAGAATGCACTCTCCATCCGCTGGATGCCGACCGAGCAGGACGCAGGCACGGCGGAAGCCATGGGAATCCTCTCGAAATGGGTGACCCCTTCCATGGTAGAGATCGCGCGATACAGAGAGAAGAGATGCTTTGCCAGAGAGCCTGCCGAGGCGGCACTTTCACTTTTCCTCACGCACTTGATGCAAAACATGGCGAAGAAAAATTTCGCAGACGACCCCATCTATGATCTTTTCTTCATGGGGGAGCCCCTGATGGCGCGAGAAGGAAGACCGCACCCCGAGGCCGACGGCATCATCTCCTGGCTATCCTATTTCCACCTGAGCGAAGCCCGCTGGCAGCCCGTGCTTCTCGTGTCAGATGATCCGAAAACAAAAGCCTTCCGCCTGGACCTCTCCGTCGTAGACAGTGAGGACAGTGAAGGAAATGCGCTGCCGCTCGCGGACGTTTTTACAAAGGATGACTATGATGCCTGCCGCTACCAGATCTTAAAGGATATGGACCTGCTTTCTTCCCTCGTGACCGGCATGGAAGACTACATGGACAGCGAAGGAAGGACACCGATCTCCTTCACGGCGGAAACCTTTGCCCCCTTCCTTTTGGAAGCCATCCCGGCCATGCGTCTTCTGGGCGCGCGCGTCATCCTGCCGAAGTCCTTGCAGCACCTCATACGTCCGAAGAAGACACTCCGCCTCAAAAAGAAAGAAGAGGGAGCGGCGCATGCACCGTCCCTCCTCTCTTTGGAAGACATGCTCGACTTCGACTGGCAGATCGCCCTTGGAGACGAGCGGATCTCCCCGGAAGATTTCGAAAAACTATCCGTCAAAGCAGGCTCTCTCATCGCATTCAAGGGACAATACCTCTACGTGACCGAGGCAGATCTGAAAAAGCTCGAAAAAATGTGGCAGCATCCTGCCTCCCTCAAGAGGGAAGAGCTCCTCCGCATCGCTCTCGAGGGCAGCTATGAAGGCGCGAAGATCACCATGACGGATGAGGTGAAGCGACTGCTCTCCTCCATAAAAGAGGGCGAGCCCGTCGCGCTGCCGGAAAATGTATGTGCGACACTTCGCCCCTACCAGAAGCGCGGCTATGCGTGGCTTTACAACAACAGCCGCCTCGGCTTCGGCAGCATCCTAGCCGATGATATGGGCCTTGGGAAGACCCTTCAGGTCATCACCTTCCTCGAAAAGCTCCGCGAAGAAGGACGCCTTGCCAAGAAGAAAGCACTCATCGTCGTGCCGACGAGCCTTCTCTCCAACTGGCAGGAAGAGATCGCCCGCTTCGCACCTCGCCTCACCGTTTTCCTCTACTACGGCGCCAAGCGCAGCCTCGCTGATTTCCATGGGGACATCCTTCTTACCACCTATGGACTCCTTCGAAGCGACCAGGAGCTTCTCAAAAAGAAGAAATGGGAAGTCTTCATCATCGACGAAGCGCAGAACATCAAGAACCCCGACACCGCACAGAGCCGGGTCGTCCGCAGCATGAAAGCCCCCATCCGCATCGCCATCTCCGGTACCCCCGTCGAGAACAGCCTCAAAGAATTCTGGTCCATCATGGAATTTACAAACAAAGGCTACCTCGGCAGTGCGAAGACCTTCCAGACCCGCTATGCGAATCCCATCCAGTACGAGCAGGACAGAAAAGCAGCCGAACGCTTCAAAAGCATCACCGCGCCCATGCTCCTGCGCCGCCTCAAGACAGACAAGACCATCATCAGCGACCTTCCGGACAAGCTCGAGCAGGACGAGTACACCCTCCTCACCCCCGCGCAGGCCGCCTTGTATCACCAGACCGTCGAAGAGAGCCTCCGCGTCATCAGCGAGCAGAAGGAGGGAGACAAAGCCTCCCTCTTCAAGCGCCAGGGCCTCGTCCTGCAGATGATTCTCGCCCTGAAGGAGATCTGCAACCATCCCGCCCTCTTCACCAAAGAGGACAACTGGGACCCCGCCCTCTCCGGCAAAGCCGAGCGCCTCTTAGATCTCGCAGAAAGCATCCAGGCCAGCCGTGAAAAAGCCCTGATCTTCACCCAGTTCAAGAGCATGGGCGACAAGCTGGCAGATCTCCTCGAGAGCAGGCTGGGAGAACGTCCGATGTTCCTCCACGGCGGCTGCTCTCTCCGGGAGAGAAAAGACATGGTGGACCGCTTCCAGATAGATCCGAAGGCGAGATTCTTCATCCTCTCCCTGAAAGCCGCCGGCACCGGCCTTAATCTCACCGCCGCCTCCCATGTCATCCACTACGACCTTTGGTGGAATCCCGCCGTAGAGTCTCAGGCGACAGACCGCGCCTACCGCATCGGACAGAAGAACAACGTCCTCGTCCACCGCTTCATCACCAAGAATACCTTCGAAGAAAAGATCAATGAGATCATCCAAAAGAAAAGATCCCTCGCTGACATGACCGTCTCCGTCGGCGAAAGCTGGATAGGAAATATGACGGATGATGAGCTTTCCAAGATATTCCGGTGAGAGGCTAAGAGTCTAAGCGACTGGGAGACTAGTATAGCGATTTGTAAACTTCTGGACTTAGTGAGAAGTGGTGGAATGTCTTGGCTCCCCATCTGGGGAGCTGCCCGGAGGGCTGAGGGGGTAGCACTACGGTATATTGGGCATTGTTCGATGGCCGTTGGTATGCGCCATTCCGCTGCGCTCGAAATGGCGTCTCACTGGATTTTAGCGTCGCTACGCTCCTAAAAATCCAGCTCGCTTGCACATATTGCTTTCGCCGCTTCCCCCGAAGAGGGAAGCAAGTCGCTACGATGCTAATTCTGACTACATTTGTATTTCGATTGAAAGTCCTCTTAATCGAAATACGCAATACTAGGAGTCCAAGAGACTGAAAGACGTTAGACATCAGAGATCAGACGTCAGAAGTCTGAAGCCTAAAGTCTAAGGTCTGAAGTCTAACGTCTCCATGTCTTCAAGGCCCACATACATAAAAAGAGCATGCCGACTAAATGCAGCATGCTCTTTTTATGTATCATCATAATGATACCGGCAGGCAATGATGATGATCTGATCCATTTCCAAAGCATAGATTAACCGGTCCTTTTGATTAATCCGGCGGCTCCAGAAACCAGATAAATCCCCTGTCAGCGGTTCGGGCTTTCCGATGCCCTCATTACCATTTCTCTCGATATCTTTCAAAAGCGTATTGATTTTACGCAGCGTCTTCCGGTCCTCCGTCTGCCAGTACAGGTAGTCTTCCCAGCCAATATCCGTGAATGCTTTATTCATCTTCGATCAAGTCTCTCTTTTTACACTGCCCCGCCTTGGCTTGTGCGATACTGGTGAGAAGCCTGTCGTAGTTTTTCTTCGAAGCCCGCACATACAGGTTTTCCATCAGATTGTTATACGATTCCTCTGACAGTACGACCACATTCCGGTTGTCCTTGCGTGTGATGATAAGCGTTTCCATATCATCGCAGCAAGCATCGAAAGCATATTTCATATGGCTGCGGAGCGTGGAGTAATTCATGGCAATCATGTCAATCCCATCCTTTCTTGTACCATTTTCTGTACTTATTATAGAAAGAAATTAGATTTTTAGCAAGCAAAGGGACTAAGAGACTGAGAGACGTCAGAAATCGGACGTCTGAAATCTGATATTTGCAGTCTGATGTCTCGGTATCTTTCATTGACAAATATTTACAGATTGGCGGCTTTCTTTCTGCGCTTTATAACAAAATATGATATAATATGAGCGTAAAAATGCCACAGAGAAAATGACAAACCGAGCGCTTCTTTACGGAATTTTCGTAAATGAAAAATTTTCGGGGGGAGGTAACAATGAACCCAACCCCTTTTTTAGACTAGGGGGCTGAGAGATTAGAAGTTAGACTTCAGAAGTCAGACGTCAGATATTAGAAATCTGACATCTGACATCTAAAGCCTAAAGCCTAAAGTCTAACGTTTCCAACTTTATCAGCCCTCAAGTCTCGAAAGGATCACTTACATGAACTATCGCCGTATGATCGTCTGGCAAAAGGCTATGCAGCTCATAGACATGACATATGACGTAGTCTGGTGATTGCCATCAGAAGAACTTTATGCCCTTTCCTCACAAATGAGAAGAGCCGTCGTCTCCATTGCCTCGAACATCGCAGAAGGAGCCGGACGAGGGACAGATAAAGATCTAAGACATTTCATGACTATTACACGCGGCTCAGCCACTGAGTTAGAGACACAGTTTTTGATATGTTTGAGACTGCACTATATGACGGCAGAAGAGATTCGCCCGTGCATGCTGCTTTTGGATGAAATTCGGCGCATGCTGACAATACTGAGCATTCGCGGAAAAGCCTGAGCAGAAGTCAGACATCAGAGATCAGACATCGAAAGTCTGAAGTCCGACATCTGACATCTGACATCTGACATCTGAAGTCTGAAGTCTGCCATCTTCAAAAAAACACGAAGGATAAACCACCACATGAACAACCCTAAATACCACCATTCCATTTCCTGCGCATCCGGCGCCGCATTTTTCTACCTCATCGGCGACTACATCGCCCTCGTCCTGGCAGGGATACTCTCCCTTGCCATTCGAAACCTCCTGATCACCCACACCACCTATCACATCGACCCCATCTACCAATATTTCTGGGTACCGCTGGTCTACATGGCCTTTATCCTCTATGAGGGACTCTATGGGAAGCGCATGCTCATCTACCAGATGATGAAAAAATTGTTCCGGGCTTCCCTGGGTGGCACCGTTTTCTCCATCAGCCTCATGTTCCTCGCGCAGGTGGCAGGGGACGTATCCCGTTTCTACGTCATCCTCTACACCGCGATCTCCTTTGCCCTGCTCTGCCTCTTCCGTGTCATTCTGGCGAAAGGGATGAAGAAATCGAAAGCCTTCCAGATCCCCATCCTCATCGTCGGTGCCGGAAAGACAGGCGAAGTCATGGCGCGCCAGATACAGAATGATACCGGTATGCGCTACCGCATCGTCGGCTTCCTCGAAGACCATGAGCCCTACGACCAGTCCTGCACCATCCTTGGCGGATTTGGTGACATAGAGCGCGTCATTCGTGATACTGGCGTCCAGCATGTCATCATCGCCGCCCCCGGCATCCCGCAGACACAGCTCTCTTCCCTCATCTATCAGGCACAGACCCTCGTGAGAAATGTAGGCGTCGTGCCGAACCTCGTCGCCGTCCCCATGTCGAATGTGACCGTAGAGTCCTTCTTCGATGCGAAGATCATGGTGCTACAGATCCGGAACAATTTGGCCTCTCGTAGAAATCGTACGCTGAAGTATGTGATTGAATTTATTACGACTTGTGTGGGAACGATTCTGATTTCGCCTCTTTTAGCTTGGATTGCTTATAAAATTCATTCGGACTCAGAAGGCCCCATCATCTATTCCGGGCTACGTGTGGGCCAGAATGGAAAAATGTTTAAATGTTTCAAGTTTCGCTCCATGTATGTTAATTCAGATGAAATACTAAAAAAGTATTTAGATGCACATCCAGAGAAAAAGGCAGAGTGGGAAATTTATCATAAACTAAAAGATTATGATCCTCGCGTAACACCGATTGGAAAAACGCTACGCAGACTGAGCCTTGATGAATTACCGCAGATATTTAATGTGCTCAGAGGGGAAATGGGATTGGTTGGCCCGCGTCCTTATCTGCAGCAAGAATTGGATGATATGGGAGCGGCAAGAAACACCATACTTTTAGTAAGACCTGGAATTACCGGCTATTGGCAGACAAGCGGTCGTAATGAAATAACCTTCGAAGAAAGGCTCCATATGGAGTCTTGGTATGTGTGTAACTGGGATATATGGATTGATTTAGTACTGTTATGGCGGACATTTACGGTTGTGCTTACGCATAAAGGGGCGTATTGAGGGCTTTGAGACTACAAGACTTTGAGACTTGAAGACGTTAGACGGCAGATATTAGATTCCAGATATCAGAAATCTGAAGTCAGACGTCGGATGTTAGAAGTTTAAAGTCTGAAGTCTCCAAGTCTAACGTCTCCAAGTTTCCATTTTTGATACCCTATCCCAAAACTAAAGCAGAAAGTAGAGAAAGCCTATGAAAGAACCCATTTGCATACTCCAGATCATCGGCATCGCCGCCGGCGGCGGGGTAGAATCTGTCATTTTGAACTACTACGAGCACATCGATCGCAGCAAAGTCCAGTTTGACTTCATCGTTAACAAAGACAGCAAGGTAGATATCACAGCGCGGGTAGAAGCACTGGGTGGGCGTGTGTACAAAGTAACACCATACTATAAAAATCCCCTCGCTTTTACCCGAGAAATCAATCGGGTGATCCGAAAAAATCATTACCGGATCGTCCATTCGAATATGAATACACTCTCTGCCTTTCCGCTTTTTGTGGCCTGGCTTGCGGGAGTACCCGTGCGTATCCTGCACAACCACAGCACCTCTTCCCCAAGTGAGACGAAGAGGAATATCATGAAATACATTCTGCGCCCCTTTGCCAGACTTTTTGCCAATCGCTACCTCGCCTGCAGCCAACTGGCCGCTGTTTGGATGTATGGGAAAGACTTGGCTGACAGCGGAAAGGTCACGGTCATCAATAATGCGATAGACCTTTCCAAATACGCCTTTCATCCAGAGAAAAGGAAAAGATTGCGGAAAGCACTGGGGCTGGGGGATGAATTTGTGATAGGGCATGTGGGGCGCTTCATGTTTCAGAAAAACCACGTTTTCCTGCTTGATGCATTTGCAGCAGCGCTGAAAAAGAAACCGCACATGGTACTGCTCCTCATCGGTGATGGACCGCTTCGTCTGAAGATGGAAGAAAAAGTACAGCAGCTGGGAATCGGAGCGCAGGTGAAATTTCTGGGTCTTCGCTCCGATGTACAAGACTTGTACAATGTGATGGATCTCTTCGTCCTGCCATCTCACTACGAAGGACTTCCTGTCGTCGGCGTCGAAGCCCAGGCGAATGGCCTTTCCTGCCTCTTCTCTACAGCGGTGACACGTGAGACAAAGCTGACAAAGAATGCAGTATTTTTTGATCTGTCCCAAGGCGCAGAGCGCTGGGCGGAAAAGATAGTTTCCTGTACAGGGGAAAGAAACCTGGAGGTAGAACAAGAAATGCGAGAGGCTGGTTTTGACATCGATGCATCTGCCTTGAAGCTCGAGCATATGTATGAGCAGATGTCCACAGAGGGGGGACACGATAGCCGTGCATCTACACATGGCGGACCTTGTGCAGGGGAATTGGTATGGGTTCCTTGCCTGCTTCCTGAATGGGAGGCATGCGCATGAAAGTCTTACACATAGGAGAGTATGTGCAGGGCGGTGTAGCCACGTATATCAAGACGCTGCTGATGCATCCGCAACATCCGGAAATCGAGGATTTCCTCATTTGCTCAGATAAAAACTCGGAACATCATTGGCCGATGGCGGAGGATCATGTGACGTACTATCCGTATCATCGCAGCTTGTTACAAATACTTCCCGCCATGCTGGCGGTGCGCAAAGAAATTCGAAGACGAAAACCGGATGTGGTGTACTGCCATAGCACCTGGGCGGGACTCTTCGCGCGATTTCCTATGTTATTATTTGGAAAACCTTGCCGCGTCCTATATAATGCTCATGGATGGGCTTTCCTTAGAGATACGACAAGATTGAAAAAAGCAATATATACCTTCATAGAGAGAGCACTATCTATTCGAACCGATGCCATAATTAATGTGTCTGGTTATGAGTATAAGGCGGCAGAAAAGGCAGGAATCAGCAAGAGAAAGCTCTGCCTTGTTTATAGTGGTATTTCTCCTGCAAAAGGTGAAACGTCGTCGGTTCATCTTCCTAAAGGAGTTATTAATCTGCTTTTTGTTGGGCGGTTTGATGCACCGAAAGGGTTAGATTACCTTCTCGAGAATTTCAGCAAATGCAAACGAAAAGATATTCATCTATTTGTCATCGGTGACAATGTTGTTGGGGATAGAGAAAAAATTCCGATGGTTAATACGGAAAAAGTTACATTTTGTGGCTGGATTCCCCATAATCAGTTGGATGGCTATTACAAAAGCTGCGATGCAGTGATTATGCCTTCCCGCTGGGAAGCTTTTGGACTTGTGGGTGTGGAAGCCATGAAATATGGTAAACCAATTATTGTGAGCAATCGTGGAGCACTGCCGGAATTAGTCAAAGCTGAAGAAAATGGTTACATCTTTGATTTTGACAATCCGGAAAGTTTAATTCAGATTTTGGAAAAGCTGGATAAGAAGAACCTTTGCTGCATGGGGAAAAAAGCGGAATTCATTTTTCGGGGAGAGTACAGGAGTCAAAAGATGCTGGGAAAGACGTTTTTGATATATAAAGGAGAGTATAGGCATGAATCCTGAAATCAGTGTTGTTGTTCCTGTGTATAAAGTAGAACGATACCTGCCTCTATGCATGGAAAGTCTACTATCTCAAACCTATAAGGATTTTGAAATTATTCTGGTAGATGATGGCTCTCCGGATCGATGCCCCAGGATGTGCGATGCATATGAAAAGAAGTATTATAATGTACATGTATTTCATAAAAAGAATGGTGGTCAAAGTTCCGCCCGTAACTTTGGGGCATCAAAGGCTCAGGGGAAATATATTTGCTTTGTTGATAGTGATGATTCCGTAGATTCAAGATATCTTGAAATCTTAATGAAGGGAATCAAACAAACTGGGGCGAATATTTCAGCGGTTGATTTTATAGAGGTATATGATGTAAAACAACATAAGCCGGTTAATGATACAGTTATCCAGGTCAATAAGTATTCGGCAGCAGATACTTTGGCAGAAATTCTTTATCAGAAATTTCGCGATGTAGCAGCATGGGGGATGTTGGTACCCAAAGAGATAGTTCTTCAAAATCCATTCCCCGAAGGCAGGCTCTACGAGGATTACTTTGTGACTTATAAATATTTTTTGCAGGTCAATGAAGTGGCTGTTATCCGTACCCCCCTGTACTTTTATCTGATTCGTGGTGACAGTACTATGGCTATTCGTGATGATCGGTTCATCAAGGATTTAATGGAAGCGGCAGATACGGTCATCAGAGGATGCCAGCGGAACACTATACTGCTTAAAGCAGCTAAGTGCAAACAGTTTAGTAACTATTGCCGGCTTATCCTTCAAGCATCGGATTTAAAAAAGAAATACCCAAATCAGTATCGACGCATCGTGACTACTTTAAAAGAGGAACGGATGGCAGTCCTTATGGATAAAAGAGCAAGGATGAAAAATCGTTTGGCTGCTTTAGCTCTTATGGGAGGTATTTCAGGACTTAAGATTGCTTTTAAACTTGGTAGGAAATGATTATGGTAAAAAGTCAAGATCCATACGAATTTTTTCTAATCTTTTATAACTAGACTTTGAAATACAGCAGCTATTTTCCTTAAAACCAACATAACTGCAAGAATGGTCTATTTTCAGGAGAAATTCGTATAGGATTAAGGAAGAACCATACTATGATTGATTTAAGTCGGATTTTTTCCCCGAATGCCAGACAGCGTATGGAAAATTTGTAGAACGATTCAGATTTGAAACTTGTTCATTACACGTCTGCATCTGCCGGTCTCAGTATTCTCCAGAACAAACAGCTGTGGATGAGAAATGTGCTTTGCATGAATGATTATAGTGAAGTAAATTATCCATACCAGCTATTAAAAAAATTCCATTCAAAGAGTTTGTTAAGAAAGCGTTTTCATGATGCTTTTCAGATCTTATATGTATGTGGAGCTTCTCTTATAATTGGTGATCGAATGACCGGTATCAGTTGGTTTATGGTGTTGTTCTATGATATTTATTCTAGCTATCGGGGAAAAAATAAAATAGTTATCAATGCTTTATTATGTGTAGGAATTTTTCTTTTAGGCGCACTTTCCGCATTTATTGCATATAATAGGGTGGCTTCTGCTGGAGAGCAGATGGGCATTTGGGATATTATTAGGACAGGTGTTTTGGCACGAATTATTGAAGAGTTAGGATTTAATTTTTATTCGATTTCATTTGTTAGTTTGTTTGTGCCCTCGTCATATAATTATCAATATGGCCTTTCCTATGCTAATTCTTTTTTGAGCCTCATTCCAAGTACATTTGATCTTTGGGGCATTAAGCAGTATATAATCAATCCAACCCAATGGCTGCTTGTTGCAAACCATGCTGAATTTGGCTCTTTGCTTGACTTCGGAACCGGTTTTTCTTTTATCGCAGAAACCTATATGAACTTTTCCTGGCTTGGCTGCATTGTTTCACTTGTTGGGCATTCTTTTTAAGCAATATATTCGGACGATATTTTATTTCAAATAATTGGGAAAGATATGTCCGTTTAATCTGTCTTTTTATTCTTATAACGTTCCCCAGACGGTCATTAGTTGAAAGTCTCATTGTAATTGAGTATGCCATTTTCTTCATGGGCCTATATCTAATTATTACGGGATGATTTTTTAGGCACTATGTGGAAAATAATCGGTGAAGCCACTATTTTTTTTCAGTAGTTGCATTAAAGTGCTTAATCTAAAGAACATATCGCATATAGTAATTGTATTAATGAGGGATGACTATGAAAATAGCTATGGTATTCGATGGATTACAAATAGGTGGAATAGAGAGAGTTGGAGCAGACTATGCAAGAATTTTGACGTCTGCGGGTCATGATGTAACTATCATTAATCTTAGGCCTCATTTGACTGACTTGGAAAAGGAATTTCCCTCATCCTGCCACATGGTACATTTTAACTATAGCAGAAAATTAACGCCGGAACAGTACAATAAAGCCATTCGTATGTGGAACTGGGGAAAATATGCATATCCAGTGATTGCAACGGCACTGTTTCCTCTTAATCTTGCACTGAAGATAAAGAGTAGAATTCAGATAAAAAATCAGTATGATTTAACAATTGCTTTTTCAGGGCATTTTAATGATTTAACTTTTGTAGCCGATGGTTTTGTAAAATCGAAGCATAAACTTTGCTGGCTGCATGGCGCTTTATACAGCTACTTGCTGCTGTCGGACGGATTTTTGAATTTATATAGGAAAATAAAGAACTTGGTCGTACTTGTTGAGTCAGGACAGCATGAAGTTTTTGAATATAATAAATATCTTCATTTAAATATACATCAGTTATATAACC
>ERZ1026898.1291-NODE-1291-length-12748-cov-11.156622_pt1 | contig 12748 bp, 27 predicted proteins | sample MGYA00380178_ERZ1026898 | MGnify/ENA primary metagenome ERZ1026898 (study PRJEB33269, sample SAMEA4719814) | human gut metagenome | biome: human-associated habitat; feature: organic feature; material: feces | place: Cameroon | collected 2013-10 ... | reverse complement strand
ATGCTATCCAATTCTTTTCTGTAGAACTCTCCAAAACGGTTAATGGCTTTCCTGCGTATCCTGCAAGCGGATTCTCGACGAATGTTGTTAGCTTTTTTCGCATACTGCTCCGCTGTAAGATTATTTATAAAAAAATCCTCCAAAATACTCGCTGTATTAAAGTCTTTATGACCATTATCATCCAGCAATCCGTCAATTCGCTCCTCGAAGTTCCTTATAATAGACTGTACGCAACTTAGCTTCTTGTAAAGAGCATCCAAGTTCTCCCTCTGACGAATCAGTTTGTCGCTAGTATCAGACATGCGCCCGCCGGACACCTTCTCCTTTGACGGATCAATGCCGGAGATATCATATATGCGGTTCTTTTCTTCTTTAATGGCTCTTTCCAGCGCAACGCGCCGCTTTTGAACCGCTTTTATCTTGTCGAAATACTCATCCGCTGTCATGATCCACCTCTCTACGCCTTTGCTTTATCCGTGACACAAGCAATGAGCTGTCTAAGATACCACGCCGCTTTTTCCAGATCCTCGCGTGGGTTATCCGCATGCTTCACTTTGTACCGCCACAAATACTTGAAAACATTGAAGAACATAGCTGCTTCCATGCCTGGAAGTTCCATTTCCCTGATCCTTGCCATCGCTACGTCGAAGCACTCATACTTCCCATCCTTGTAATACGACGGGTTGATCGCCTTGTCGTTAAACTTTTTGAACGTCACCGCGGGCGTACCTCCGCCTTCCATGATAGACAGCTCCTCTTTGAAAATTCGCGCATAAGGCTCCAGCGTATCCTCATCTCTGACATTATAAGTACCATCGTCATTCACAGCAAAAATTCGCCCTCTGACCACTCGCCCATCGCGACACTCAAACATGACGCGGTCTCCTTCACGAAATTCTTCGTCACACATGGATAGCACCCCTCTCGAATGCGCATTTCAGTCTATCTCCCTGCTCTTCATCGCTCATCTTTGCAAAATCAGCGATCCGTTCCTCCGACGCCGGGCAATGCCGCTTGCTATCCATAATCATCGCCTTTGTCAAAAATTCAAGCTCGCAAGGATAGATATTCCCATCGTCGTCTTTTGTGACAATCTGAATAAATCGATTTTCTTTGCATATAGATACCGTATATTTTTTAATGATTTCTCTCATGTTCCGTCATCCTTTCATCCACTCTACCACTTCTAAAACAAACTTGTTTCCCGTTTCTCAAACTCAATCTCTTTCCTGAATCTCTCTTCCCATTGAGCCAGTGTGTTGTCTGAACGATCCATCTGCTTAAACTCGTACAAGATACCTTGCCACTCTTCCTTGTTGTTGCGGATCACACCGTCATTCAGTCGTTTCAGCTCCGCCCAAAGCCCAGGAAAATCGCGGTAGAGAAGTTTCAGATCTCGCACGCCTTGCATTGGGCAGATCCAGCAAGAAAGGCGTGTGCGCTCTTTGTACAGCCCCCCCCAATCGAATCCATGTTTGTAGCAGTATTGGAGCGCCTGCTCTTCCGTGATGCCCCATTCGAATAGTGGGTAAATATCGTCTTTCACGCGTTTCGGCTCATCAGCAGCAATCCCGATGTAGAGTTTCGTATTCGCCCGATTGAATCCATGCGCCTTCATAAACTCTTGCACCGGCTCTCTCTTGAGCATTGACGTACACCACCGATTCCGCATGGACGACCAGCCGTAACCATGTATACCGGCTCGCTTCCCTTTCTTTCTCAAGATGTGAAGCAGACCGTACTCAAAGTTATTATTCGATTTCAGTACCGTTACCATCTTGCCGTATTTTTCTCTGATGTAGCGATCCACCTTGTCTACATGCTCGTACATTTGCGGGAACTCCATCCCCGTATCGCAGAAGAGAATATAGTCAACCTTCATCCCGCGTTCCAGCATCATGAGAAGAAGCGCCGTGCTATCTTTGCCGCCGGAGAAGGAGACGATCGACTTCTTACTATCCTCGATGTGTTCCCTGTAGTCACTCATCACATATTTACCGATAGTGACATTGTTAGAGGTCTTGTTCCTGACTGATTTTTCATTCAGCCAGACCTTCACCTCTTTCGGCAGTCCCAGAAACGCTGCGTCACACATTCTTGATAATTTTGTATTTACCATTACACATCTCCTGATTGAAATGTCCGATAATCAGCTTCTTTATTGCTTCGACAGGGCTAGGATCAATAGTCTTTAAGTATTCGTCTATCGATTCTTCCCTGCCTTCTGCCAATGTGAACGCATTGTCACAGGTACATGTGATCCTAAAATTTTTCTCTTTCATCTGCGCCTCCATGGCGGGTCAGCATAAATCGTATGATATTTCCCATTTCATATCTCCTCCCATAAAGACGCGCTGTCCTTTCGTCGGCTTCCTTTATTTTCTGCCGAATTACAGACTTATTAAGTCTAATTTTATAAAGAAGGATATTATTTACGTCCTGACAGTCCGCCGCCCGAATTAGATTCTCTTTCGCTTCATCTGACATTGTGTCCGTCTCAAAGTGCACAGGAAGTGTTGCTCGTTCCCACTTTGAAATCGCATGGATGAATTCAGCAACTTCTTTTTCGATGTCGCAATGCGCTGCCATCCCATAACATGCCACTATATCCTTATTCATGTTTTGTCTCCTTTCAATGGACTATGGTGTATTGAAAAAAGATAAACCACTTAAAATTTCAAACCATGATAGTGGATTTTTAATTTTCACACCTTTAAGGTTGAGATTCATCAATCTTTCTATTATCAAACTTCTTATATGCATCAAGGTATACTTCTTTCTTATCTCCGTTGTATGTAACTTCATAATACATACCGTCAGGCAAGTTAGTTGACACCAAGGCTTTCCAGTTCTGTAAAACCTTGCAGAACCAAACAAGATAAACATCATCTAACGTAATATGTACGTTATCTGTTTTATCAAGATGTTCGCTTACATAATTCAAGACGATTTCTCTTGCAATTTTCTGATAGTCCATAATTTTTCTCCTTACGTCTTTTATACCGTTCTCGTCCAATTCTTCTTCAGGATAAACAGGAAACAATACTTTAAGCCCCTTGTAAGACAGTGTAATCTTTACAAGAGTATCGGTAATATCAACGGAAAGACACTTTGTAGGAATATGGAAAGCAACACATGTATAATACAGCTCTCCGATAGCTTCCCATAAGTCTTCAAAAGAATTTCTCTTGTAGATCGAAGTGATAGATCCATCTGGAGCATCCAAATCAGGCTGAACTTTCTTGCACACCCTACGAAAATCATCAATGATCTGTGTTACATCATCCATTATGTTCCTCCTTATACAATTTCAATCGTGAGCTGGGTCTTAATATGAAAATCAACCATATCATCACCAAACAACTTTACACCAGTGGGTAGATATGCTGTAGCTCCCGGATGAATTGCGATGACATTCATGCCCTCAACCTGCTCTTTGATAAACTTTTCTTTTTCAGCAAATTTCTGAATGGCATCCTCTTTAGTGCCGTAAACAATAATGCCGTTGCCTTTATCAAAATTTGCAAGACCAATTTCATAATTGTCGGGGATCACTTCCAAAAGTTCTTTAAGTTTCATTTCTTTCCTCCTGCGTATCTTCCTCTTCGCACGGTTCTATCTCTATTTCGATTTTATCGCCCCATTCAGACCTATAAGGGCTAATTCTTTTTACTAGATAATTGTCATATTCTTCATTTGTGCAAAGTACAGCTTTTTCAGAATATACCTTTTCTTTTGTGCCGTCACGGTTATCGACGTGTACGTCGATACAAGCGTAACTATTGAGACAGTTAAGCAGTTCTCGAAAGCTATTTTTTTAGAATTTCTTTTTACTTCTATATGCAGTCTGCCGTAACCGGGGAAAAACGTTCCGACTTCCATGCAAAGTAAATTCTCTGGAATAACATCAGAAGCGGTCTCTCTTTTGAATAGAACGTCAGTGTCCGGAGCTCTAACTATCCACAAAACTATATCGTTATCAATCTTTTCCACCAATTCTCTAAGTTTCATATGATTCAACCTCTCTCCTTTAATGCTTCCACTAACTTCTCTATCACAAAATCTGCGCAAGGCTGCGCCATCCCATTCCCGATCGCTTTGTAGCGTTTTGAATCACTTCCGCCTTCCGTCCAATTATCCGGAAGCCCCTGCAATCTCTCGCATTCGAGCGGTGTAAGCCTTCGAACAAACGCTTCGCCCCGCTTCAAAACAGTTTGCTGTGCCTTGTAATCGTAGGCGGTTAGCGTGTGCGCCACCTCAATTGCGGTTAAGTGAGAGCTGTCCTTGCCGATTGCAACCGTGCAGCACCTATCTACGCTCGTCAATGTAAAAGCCGTTTTCTCTTTGCAGATCGGACCCTTTCTTGACATTCCGGTTCCCTGGCACAAACACACGCCTTTCTCGATTTTTAACGGCACATTGCCGCCTCCTGTCCCCATCCTTGCTGCCAACGTTGGGGAAATGTCGCGTTCGTTATACCGTGCGTCTATCCCGTGGCTTTCGTAAATTTTCATTTCTTCCACAATGTAGTTCTCACTTCCTCCATCGTATGCCCCACCCGTCGCTTTCAGCGTACTTGCAGGAAGCCCTTTCTTAATCTCCGAATAGCTTTTCGTAGGGAAAATTTCAGTCTCCATTATGCGCCTGCCTTGCTAAAACCGTTTCCAGCATTTCAGGAAGACATTTCCCCCTTTCTTTTGCTCGTCTAAGTATTCCCGCGCACGCTTTCGGGGTTAAAGAGTACCTGGACGTACCCCCCCCCATTCTCTAAAACCTGCGACAAGGAAGATTCTCTCACGATGCTGGGGGACGCCCCAAAATTGAGCATCGAGCGTTCTCCATGCGATTCCGCATTCTTTACTTCTAACCATTCCGGCTCTAGCCCATCGTCCAGAAGCAGGCATTGGAATATCGGTCTGTCCGATTTCTTCAAGCACAGACTGAAAGTCACGCCCTCTATTACTTGAGAATGCACCTGTGACATTCTCCCAAACAAAGAACTTTGGATATACTCCACTCGTTTTCCCCCTCATTTCTCGCACAATCCGCATTGCCTGATAGAAAAGATTTGACCTTTCCCCTTCAAGTCCTGCCCGTCTTCCGGCAATAGATAAATCCTGGCAGGGACTTCCTGCACAAATAATGTCAACTGGCGGGATTTCTGCTCCGTTGATTTTTGTTACATCTCCCAGCTGAATCGTGTCCGGGAAATGCTCTTTCGTAACGCTCGCAGGAAATGGATCGATCTCGCTACTCCAAAGCGGCTGTACGCCATTCTTCACTGCCGCAAGCTGCCACCCGCCGATCCCGTCAAACAGGCTCCCTAGAGTTATCACTTTCGTTCCCCTTCCGGTTCTATCACTATGTCAATAATAGGGTAGTTCCATTTAGACTTATACGTGCTTATTTGCTTTACTGAATAATTATCATATTCCTTATCAAGGAGACATACAGGCCAGTCAGAATATACCTGTTCTTTAGTACCATCGCTGTGAATGATCCATACATCGACACGTTCATTCATCGCGATATGACTAAGCAGTTCCCCTAAACTGCGCCTCTTAAAGGCACTTCTCACAAATATGTACATTGCTTCTTGACGGCAAGAAACGATAGTTACAATTTCTGCCTCCTGCAAAGACTCTGGTATAACGTCAGAAGCGTGTTTCCTTCTGAATACAACTTTTTCGCTATCAGCTGGGCCTATATACAGGGGCGTATTCACGTCAAGATTTTCTGTCAATTCTCTAATTGTCATATGCTTCACCTCAAATCCAACAATCCTAAGCAAGATACTTGCCGTCTTTTTTCGCTTTCTCCCATTCCTCCTTTGAAAAAAATACCTTTTCGCCTTTCCGTTTGCATCCCCAGCAATCAGTATCAAGGATTGCGATTACAAAGTTATCGTATGTTCTTACTTCGATAATCTTTTCTATATAAACATCGCACAAATTCATTTTTTGATGACTTCCTCCTCCTAGTAAATTTCCCAGTCCTTTATTTATCACTCGCTAAGGTAATAACTAATTCCCCGTCATCATTAAAGTACATACGGTCCACGTGTGCATTCTTGAATTTTTCGGGGATACCCGCACTTCTGTCTCCGTAGTACAGGATCAACCCATCTTTGTTCTGGATGGCGATCTTGTCGAAGCCTTCATCTTTTACTTCGGCTGTTCCCAAAATTTCTTCTACGGTCAGCGTGTTATCGCGTTCGGCAAGCATCAGCGCCTGGAGAAACTTGTCTTCAAGTCCTCCCACCTCTTTTGCGCTGCGCTCGACTTCTTTCTCGGCTGCATACTGGAGAAGTCTCATCGCCATTATATTGGCGATTATCGGCATGTCGATTTCGTCTACGATTTTCGCAAGTCTCATGCTTCTGAGCTTGATTTCATTGATGAGACGCATAATTCTTTTGCCGTCTTCTTTTCTGTACTTCCCGTTAATTTTAATCTCTCTCATTTTGTTCTCCTTTGCATGTTTCATTTCTCACTCACTACCAGCAAAATCTTTTCTTTCGAAAACGGCTTGACCGCGATCACATGGCGATTCAAAAGTTCAAGCGGTATTTCCACTCCCGGGATGCCATCGTAGTGCGTAACTGTTTTTCCGCACCTCAAGACGATATCTGCATCGGTGATATCAAGGAGTGTTCTAAGTAACATTTCCATTCCCCTCTTCTTTCTTGTCCTTACGCAATTTGCTTAGTCGCTTTGCCTTTAAATATTTCTTTGACAAACGAATAGAAAACACCTGCCACATTCCCCACGTAGAAGCGCGCCCATAGCAATGCTCGTAAGCTTCAAGGAACCACTGCCTAGTTTTTGCTTTTGTTGGTATCTTCCGGCACTTCACATCTTTTCTCATTCAGATCACGCCCTTTCTTGAAAGCTCCTTCGCACAATCATTAGAACAAACTCGTTTCTCGTTTCTCAAATTAGCTTGGACAAAACATCAATCAGATATTCCGTCAATATCATCGTTTGCTACCTCCATTTGGAACTGCGCTACAAATTCTCTCATTGGAATCGCCATGCACCGGCTTTCTCCCCACTTCCCAGTCTGATGGAATACCACGATTCCCACCGGCTTTTTCGTGTACTTCTTTTTTAAATCAGCCACGCTATCCACAGTGACCATGGTGTTGTCGGATCTTTTGATAAACCGGCAGCCCGGCTTTACGCTCTTTTCTGTCAAATTCATATTCTATTCCCAAACTTTCCACTTTATGTTGAAATAATAATTCGCAATTTCCGGATATTCATTTAGAAACTCCTTCGCCGTACGAAGAGATTTACATTCGCCAGCCGCGCCGTTCTTGTGTGCCACCTCATTATCTAAGCGGCAAAATTCCCAAAATGATTTCTTCTTCACGAAACTTACCTGATTGCACCATCTCGCAAGAGCCGTATACATTCCCTCCCACCGGCTACCCCGATACGGCGCACCGACCGTCGACTGATAACGCATAATGTAGGGGATCGCCCCGTATTGAAAAAGTAGCGCGATCCTCTTGAACGTATCATGAATATCCTTAGCATCCGTTCCTTTGAATCCGCATAAGACGTAGAATCGAATGTGATTCGAGCTGGTGAACCGCCGAATGAGCTTCAATTTTCGCTCGATCAGCTGGTAGTCTCTGACATCGTCGAATGCAAATGTGTAATCCCCATCGTACTTGCAAGAAAACAGCTCTTCGCATCTTTCTTCATCGAGTATCCGTTCATCCATGCCCTGCTTGAATCGAAACGGTTTCTTCGTCGCTTTCAAAAGATGCAGCAGGCGTTTCCAGCTAGGATGAGACAGAAAATTATCATCCAATAGGCAGATCTTTTTTCTGCCAGCATCAAGAAATTCGTCCAGCGGACTTGCCAGGAACGCCCTGCTGTACTTCTGATTGACGCAGAAGGGGCATTTCCTAAAGCATCCTCGCGTCAAATACCCAATTGAATAGTCATGGTAGAATGCAGTGCCGCTCTTGCCATCTGCCCATTCGTCATACAGATGATAATCCGGCATATGGTGCTCTATCTTATTAGGCAAGGCAGGTGCCTTGTCAAAGAAATACCCAGTCCCGCCCTTCACGATTTTGGTGCCCGTGAAGAGCCCCCCCTCGATGGGGTCAGGCGTATCCGTGAATACCTTCGCCACATACACCTTATCGAAGCGGGATAGATCAGAGCAGTCGAGCACAAGCTGTACCTCGTCTCCAAGCGACTTGTGATAGCCGCTGATTTTCATGCAGCACAAGTTCGGGAACCGGTGCCGCTTCCGGCCGATGAGATCTGCATCCACCACCCCGATCCTCATTTTCCAGTACTCCCGACACCGCCATTTCTTTCGGTGTCTGTTTCATCATCCTCTGCGAGGAGATACTTCACGAAGATCCCCTGTGCAATCCGATCCCCTTTGTGAATTTTCACATCGTGATAGGGATCTCGATTGACAAGGGCGATGCAGATTTCTCCGTCATTATTGGGGTTTCCGTAGTAATCCGCATCAATGATGCCCGTGCCATTGGCCAGTGCCAGCCCCCACTTGATCCCCAGCGAACTTCTGATGCACATCATCAGAAATTCATCTGGCTCCATGCGAGCCTTGACGCCAGTGTGCAGCGTCGAAACGATACTCCCGCCCGCGTGAACGACAATGTCGTTCGGGGCCACAAAGTCGTACCCCGCAGAATGCGCTGTGGCGCGTTTCGGCAAAACCGCGTCTATGGCGCGCGGTACATTTACCCTTTCAAAACGTCTCATTCCTGTTCCTCCTCTCCCAAAATATTTCTGTCCTCTACAAATTCGTTCAGCATCAAATCTCTCTTTCGCATCCGCATCCACGAAGTCTTTCAGCATGCCTTTGATACATTTTTTGAACGGCTTCACGAGCACGCCGGTTTCTTCCGCGCCATTGAGCACAGCGTTAAGAAATTCGAACGCAATAAGCATGTTGGCGTCAAGTCGCTCGCCATTCTTCAACTTGATTCTTGTGTGAACCGTATCGTCTTCTCTGCTGATGGTTACTACTGCTTTGTACTTTCTCATAATTTCCTCCTCAATACGGCATATCCGCAGGCGGGATTTCCGCTGGCGGCACTTCATTATTGCCAAACTGGTTGAAATCGCCCTTTGGCGCATTATCTTCATGCTTTTTAAACACAAGCTTTACCCCATCCGCTGAAATTGCGTAGAAAGTCCGTTTCTCGCCAGTCTGATCTTTATACGATGACGACGTGAACTTACCCCAGACGCTTACCATATCCCCCTTGTGGAAGTTGGCAGCTTCCTCTGCTACCCTTCCCCAAGCAGTGATGGGTACCCAGTTTGTAATCTGCCTGCTCCCACCACCGTTCTGTTCATAAATGATTTCATTGGCAGCGATGGTGAACCGCGCCATACAACGTCCGTTTGAGGTCATTTTGACCTCGGGATCTCTCGGCAAATTGCCGGTAAAAAAGCAGAAATTATTCATTTTTCTCCTCCCAAAAGCTGTTTTGCCTTCTCTTTATTTTCTTCAAAGCGAGCATCCATCAAGTCGAAGTTGCTCGCGACGATGCCCCGAGTGACTTCCCACTGCCCCCTAGCGTCAATGAAACGCCCATAGCGCAATGTGCCTCTTATCAAGGCATGCGCGTCAGGTTCAAGCGCATCCGCCTTCGTGTTCGTCGCATTCAGCGGGACGCTGATGGGAATATCTTCGCCGTCGGCGTCCAGACGGAACAAAGCCACCTGCTCCGCCCCATCTGATACCGAGAATACTCTCGGCATACCGACGATTCTCCCTTCCACAACCACCAAATTCATTTCCCGCCTCCTATTTTCAAGCACCCCGAGAGAAGCGCTTGCAATTGCGGGTTCCTGGAAATCAGCGCCGCATTCTCCGCTTCCTGCACGGCCGCCTCTCTCTGGCGTTCATACTCTGCCATGAACGACCGTCTCTTCCACTCGAGATCCTTATCGCTTGCGAAGCGAATTTCCTCCGTGGTAAACATGGCTGCCGTTCTTTCGAGCGCAGCTTCCTCGAAGTGTTCCCGCGTTTTGCGGAAATAATCAGCGTGAATGCAGGCATTGCGAAATTTTTGCCACGCCTCCCCCGCGCTAAGTTCATGTTTTCCATGCGCAGTATCCAGAAGGGCCTTCGCTCTCCCTCTGATTTTGGCGATAGACGGACATTTGTCTTCCGTGCGGATCAACTGCCCAATGGCGGCGACAACCGCCTCCTCCGGCAAGTCCTGCAAATTAGCGTAGTAAGTAATGGCCTTTTCCTCTGTGAAAAAGTCATATGCCGAGCCAAGCACGGCGATCCCCTTTTTTAGTTTTTCGCTCATCCCAAGCCCTCCAATGCTTTGTAAATGGTCTGCGCCTTTGATTCTTTCTTTTCAGGGTGTTGCCTTAGTTCAAATAGTCCTTGATACCCGCACATGGTGGACTGGTCAAGAATGGCAATCATCCTTTGGACATCTCCCCCGGATAACTTTTGGAGCTTCATGAGGGCGATATGCGCCGCTCGCGAAGTCAAAGGGACGTGTCGGCCGTTCTTATCACTTCTCGCCTCTTCCCATCCATAAAGTGCATTCAGGAGATCAGAATTGCCATTTGCAAAGACACGAAATTGTTCGCTAGATGAACCAAAATCATTTCTTTTTATTTCTTCTTCTCCTTTCTTCTCTCTATGTATTCTTTCTTCCCTATAGAGAGGGGCAACAGTATTGCCCCTCTGTGGGGCAACAGTATTGCCCCTCTGTGGGGCAACAGTATTGCCCCTCTGTGGGGCAACGGTATTGCACCTCTGTGGGGCAACATCTTGCCCCTCAAGGCGACGGATAACGTAGTCAATATTCGCCACGTAAATTTTTTGTGGCAAACCGGGCCCTTGTCTTACTGTTTCAATCAGAAAATTCTTTCTGGCCGACGAGAACCAATACTTAATGGTTCTCTCTGCCATACCCGTTTGCTCTTCGAGATCTTTTTGGTTATAGAACACGAAGAGGCCTTTTTCATCGCAGAAATCCTTATTCCGCGCAGAAAGGTTAATCCTGTACCTTAGCAGCGCGTACAGTTCTTTCGCCTGCGCGGGGATCGCTCTCAATACAGGATTGAACACGAACTCCGTCGGATACGGCAGAAACGTGCTATTTTTAAAGTCCTCTTTCGAGTAGAAGTCGCTCATTGCTTCGCCTCATTTCTTATATTTCTCGTAAATCAGCACGGCTTCCGTCTTCGCCCAGATATTGAAATCGAGTATCGGTTTTTGGTGCATCCGATACTTGACGAATGCCCTGGCATATTCCTTCTCTTTGACGCCGTGCGCTAGATCCCTATGGCACACATCACAAAGGAGAATCAAATTCCCCAGTGTGTCACTGCCTCCGGCACTACGGAAACGGATATGATGGTGCTGCAGGGGGCGATCCGTCCGCCCGCACCATTCGCAATGCGGGCACCCAGTCCCCACGCTCGCCCGCTCATCCACCAGACGGCAAATCAGGCGATAGCCGCGTGGGGTAAGTCGGATTTTACTTTTACATTCAAGCCTCATATTTCTTTAAAGGTCTCCATTTCATGATGAGAGTGCGGCGTTCCTTGCTATCCATCGTGTTAATCCCTTGTCGCTCGGCTTCTTCCACAAGGTATTCTATGAGGCGGCTAAGCTCTGTCTGCGTGTAGCGAGAACTGCCAACATAAGCAGTGAGGACTACCGCATCCCCAGCTGTCTCCTCTCCCACGATTTCTGAAAAGAACCCGACACCGAATGATTTCCACATTTCTTGCGAGCGTGCAAGAGCCTGTCTTGTGCATTTGATTTCATACGACACTCCAGCTTTGGAAATGGCTTCTCGATAGACATCCTCTTTCGTGATAGGAGGCATGACTTTCGCAATCTCATCACACAAAACCCACATGTAGGCATTCGCCGACATGCTTCTAGGCTTATTCTTGCGCCGCAAAACCAGCTCGTATTTCCCGCTCTTGATTTTCTGTACGATGCCGTCCAGAAAACGGTTCGCGGTTTTAAGGAATGGCTTCAGGATGGAGAAACCATACTCCTCATCCGGCGAAATAAGTCCGCCGGAAATGTCCCAGCGAAACTCATCCTTCATCTTCTTCCTTCCCTACGAACTTCACCCCGAGATACCTCTCGAGGTATGACTTCGGGAGCCCCTCTTTCACGCGCAAAAGGAGCGCACGAAGCGCAATCGCCTCGTCAACTCTTGCGCACCCCTTCTGCGTGATCTCTGCGGTCTGCCCGCAGACTTCGATCGTTATTCTCTTCATGGTTTCACCATCCTTTTTGGATGGATAATGATCTCCGTACCCGGCGTGAGACACGCCAAGTCAGCATCGCTAAGGTTATTTTCCTTCTGCGTGCGGTAGACGAGCTCGCTAAGCTCGTCATCGTCTGTAGCTACATCTGCACAGACCTTCCAGAGCGTCTCACCGCTCTGGACTTCATGACGGTATTCAACCACCGTAGTTTCCGGCTCATAGGCGACAGCGAAAGCGGTCATCCCAACAAGTGCAGCCGCGAAGAGGCATGCACCTGTTTCTTTAACCCATGCTTTTATTTTCATGTTTTTCCCTCTCCTTCTCCGCACGCCATTTTTCAAAATCTTCGTTGTTCTCTGCAACGAATCGTGAAATGAAATCAATCAGGCTTTCCATCTTTTACTCTCCTGCTCTTTCTTCCATTCCTCATACTCCGCTTCGTGTTCACAGACGTATTCGGTAATGAATCTAATTAGGGCTCCCAT
>ERZ1026898.1285-NODE-1285-length-12781-cov-5.495050_pt1 | contig 12781 bp, 6 predicted proteins | sample MGYA00380178_ERZ1026898 | MGnify/ENA primary metagenome ERZ1026898 (study PRJEB33269, sample SAMEA4719814) | human gut metagenome | biome: human-associated habitat; feature: organic feature; material: feces | place: Cameroon | collected 2013-10 ... | reverse complement strand
CGACAATCCGCACGTCATCCGGCCTAAGGTCTCGGCCAACCCTACCTGTCATTTCAAATTCAATCATATTCTTTTCCTTGTATATTCATTAATAATCCGCGATGCGGGAGACAGGGGCTATGTCGAGCGGAGTGCGCTCGCCGGCGAGGTAGTGGAACCAACCGGCTATGGCGATCATCGCGGCGTTGTCGGTAGTGAACTTGAACTCAGGAAGGTAGGTGTTCCAGCCACGCTTGCGGCCTTCTTCCTCGATTCTGGTGCGGAGTCCGCTGTTGGCGGATCCTCCCCCGCCAATGGTCACGTCCTTGATACCGGTCTGCCTCGCGGCCTTGATCAGTTTGTCCATCAGAATGTCTATCAATGTCTTTTGGAAGCTGGCGCAGATGTCCTCCTTGTTCTTCTCCATGAACTCCGGATCCTTCGCCATCTCGTCCCGAACGAAATACAGCAGCGAGGTCTTCACTCCGCTGAAGCTGTAGTCCAGTCCCGGAATCTGCGGCTTGGCGAACTTGAAGCGGTTCGGATCACCCAGCTTGGCCAACCTGTCGATCACAGGGCCGCCCGGATAGCCAAGTCCCATCATCTTGGAGCATTTGTCAAACGCCTCACCCACAGCATCGTCGATTGTCTGCCCGAGAATCTCGTAGTCCAGAGGGCCGTTCACCTTGACAATCTGCGAGTTGCCGCCGGAGACCAGCAGACAGAGGTACGGGAACGCCGGATGGCGGTTCTCCTTTCCCTCCTGCTTAACGAAGTCCGCAAGAATATGTCCCTGAAGGTGGTTCACCATAATTATAGGAATATTCAAGGCCACACCCATCGCCTTGGCGAACGATGTGCCAACAAGCAGTGATCCCAGAAGTCCAGGGCCACGGGTGAAGGCTATGGCCGTAAGATCTGACGCCTTGATTCCGGCCTTGTCCAAAGCCTGGCTTACCACAGGCACGATGTTCTGTTCGTGGGCTCTGGAGGCCAGTTCAGGAACGACTCCCCCATAATCCTTGTGGACCTGCTGGCTCGCTATCACGTTGGAGAGCAGGAATCCGTCCTTAATCACGGCAGCCGATGTGTCGTCGCAGCTCGATTCGATTCCAAGGATGTAATCCGACATATTCTTCAAAGACATTTTATCGAATGGCAAAGATACAACTATTTTCGTCAATCCAACGGATATTTAGTATCTTTGTTGTTATTAGCCACGGACGCTGATCGCCAAGGCTTGCGATGATTGAAAAAGGCTCTAAAGATATTCTGGAGAATCATTGTAGCGATCGTCTCGCTGCTTTTCGCCGGCTGGATTCTGTTGCAGACTCCGGCTGTCCAGACGTTTGTGGCAAGGAAAGCGATGGAGTCTTTGGGCAGCATACTGAACGGCCGGATAGAATTCTCCAAGATTCACATAAAGCCATTCACGGCCCTGGTGCTCAATGATGTTGTGATTCTGGACAACGAGCCTGTGACCGATTGGCAAGGTGAGCGCCTGGACACCATCGCAAGAGCAGGATCGATCGTCACGACATTTTCCCTCAAGGGCTTGAGGAACGACGGTGCCATCCACGTCAAAAGGTTGAGCGTCAAGGACGGATCGTTCATCCTGGCCAAAGACGAGCGAGGAAGCAACATCGGAAGACTCATCAGGAAGCCAGAAGCGAAAAAAGAGAAAAAGCCGTTCTCCATCAAACTTGACGCGGGAAGAGTGCAGGTCAAGGATTTCCGTTTCCGCCTTGTCAACAAGACGAACGAAAGTCCTCTGCGGGAATATGGCATAGACTGGAAGAACCTTGATGTCACCGTGAATAACCTCATGGCTCACGACATCACCTTCAATGGTGGCACCGTCACCGGCACAGTCGAGAACCTGCAGGCAATCGAGAGGAGCGGCTACAGGATCCTTGCGCTGTCCGGGAAGACAACCATTGAAAAAGGCAGGACCTCGATCCGAAACCTCCACCTGAAGGACAGCTGGTCTGACATCAGCATGAATGAATATGCCATGGAATATTCCGGTGCGTCTTCCTTCTCCGACTACATGGAAGAGGTCCTGATGACAGGTGACATCCTCGGCAGCAGGATCGACATGAAGAGCATCTCGTTCTTCGCCCCGTCCTTGCAAAGGATGAAATCAGTCATAAACTTAAGGAAAGCCAATTTCAAAGGGCCGGTCAGCGACCTCTCAATCAAAGGATTCAATTTTTCCGAATCCTACAGCGGAGTCTCCGGGGCATTGTCCGGCAGGCTCTCCGGGCTTCCTGACATCGACCGGATGACGATGGATTTCATGCTGGACAATCTCGGATTCACGACCGAAGGCCTCGGCCTGTTCATCAGAGGCTTTGCCCCAGGCGCGGCTGTTGACCTCTCAAAGTTCGCATCCGGAACCCAATTCCATTTCAATGGAGATGTCAAGGGCACATTAAACAATCTCAAGGCTAATGGAAATGTCACATCGGCGCTGGGCTCACTCACGGCCGATGTCAACATCAGGGATCTCATCAAGAAAGGGAAGGCCATCGGCCTGGGAGGCAACGTCTCCGCCAGAAACCTCAACGTAGGACGGCTTGCAGGTGTGAAGCAGGTAGGAGAAGTCACATTGAGAGGAGCGATGGACGTGTCACTTGACAAAGGCCGGACCAGCCTGGTGATCGACACACTTTTCGTGGAGAAACTGTCCGCGCTCGGCTACGACTATTCCAACATCATAGCGGCGGGGACATATTCAGACAACGCCTTTGACGGCAGGATCGTCTGCAGCGATCCGAATCTGAACTTTTTGTTCCAGGGATTGTTCACCCTTTCGGACAAGACCCGCAACGGGCTCTACAAGTTCTACGCGTCAATCGGTTACGCCGACCTTCACGCCTTGAGGTTGGACAAACGGGAAAACTCCAAGATCTCCGGCAGGATCAACGCCAACTACATGAACATCAGCCGGGGGGATCTCATCGGAGACCTTGACATCCTTGGGATGACTCTTGAGAACGACAACGGCTGGCACGAGATCGGAGACATCTGTGTGAAGTCCCATTCCAACAACAATGTCAACAGGGTCAACATAACTTCCGGCTTCATCAGCGGCAGCTATGTCGGCACAAAACCGTTCACGAGCCTGATCAAAGACGCGCAGGGACTGACCGTCCAAAGAGAGCTCCCGGCCCTCTACAACGGAAGAATCCCTGAATGGAATGGCGATGAATATGACCTCCGTCTGGACATCAGTGACGCCCGCGACATCCTCTCGTTCCTGAAACCGGGACTATATATCGCCCAAGGCACAAAAGTACGTCTGAACATCGCGAGGGACGGAAACGTGACGGCCTCGGTCAAGTCTCCAAGGATTGCTTTGGACAAGAACTTCCTCAAGGACGTAGATCTGAACCTCGACAACAGGGACAGCAGCCTCAACGCCTCATTGGCATGCTCTTCGGTTTCCGTGTCCGGCATCAATCTCCTGAACGACAATCTCATGCTCTACGCCAAGGGTGACAGTTTCGGGGTCGGTCTCACCTACGACAACAGTACGGAGCCAGCCAACAAGGGAGAGTTCTACCTTACCGGAAAGCTTGGCCGCACCGGTGACGGGAAACTGACTGTCGACGCCACCACCCTTCCGTCCTACATCTGGTACGATGACGCTGCGTGGAGCGTGTCAGAATCCGCCATCAACATGATTGGCAAGGATGTCAGGATAGACAACCTGACAGCAAGCTGCGCCAACCAGTCTGTCAATGTCAACGGAGGATATTCTTACACAAAAAAAGACACGCTTTCCGTCAACCTCGTGAGGTTTGACCTCGGGCTGCTGAACAAATTCCTTGGTGACAATTTCGGCATAGCCGGTCTCGCCACCGGCAATGCGATCATCTATTCACCATGGGAAAGCAACGCCGGTCTGATGATGAGACTTGTCTCGGACTCAACCGAGGTCGCCGGACGGAGGATGGGAACTTTCCGGATAGCCGGTTCATTGGGTAACGGGAAAATGCATGTGATCGCGAGGAACGACATCGACGGCAAGAGAACCATGAACATCACAGGTGACTATCTCCTGAAAAATCATAGGATCGATGCGACCGCTGATCTCGACAGATTTGACGCTGGCTACATCGCCCCTGTCATGGAATCCGTGTTCAGCGAGATGGGAGGCTCCATCAGCGGAAGGGTAAAGGCCAGCGGCACGCTGGATTCGCTTTCCCTGTCCAGCGAGGGGACAAGGTTCGATGATGTTCTTTTGAGAGTCGGATTCACAAACGTGCCTTACTATGTAAGCGGACCGTTCTCCGTCACCGACCAAGGGTTGTTCTTCGATGAGGTCACAATAAAAGACAGGTTTGACGGCACAGGAACGATTGCCGGAGGACTTCTGTACGACCATCTGAAGAATTTCAGGATGGACACCAGAATCAAGATGCGTGGAATCGAGGCCATTGACATGACCGAAAGTGACAACCAGACATTCTACGGGCATCTTTTTGCCAGCGGAGACGTTTCGGTCAAGGGACCGTTCGAGGCCATCCTGCTGGATGTGAACGTCAGGACAGACAAGGACGGGCGCATACATATTCCTATAGACAACGCCTCGAACGACGGGAAAAACGACCTTCTGACATTCAAGCAGGCCTTCAAGGAGGTTTACATCGACCCTTACGAGGCGATGATGAACAAGATGACGGCAGGAGGCGGCAAGGGCAGCGACTTCGGGCTCAAGCTGAAGGTCCACGCAACCCAGGGCACAGAGGCCTATGTGGAGATAGACAGGGCTGCCGGCAATGTGCTCAATGGCCGTGGTCAGGGGACAATCGACATCGAGGTGCGGCCGGCAAGGGATCTGTTCACAATCAACGGGGACTACACCTTGAGGTCGGGCAACTTCCACTTCAACGCCATGGACATCGCAAAAAGGGATTTCACGATCTCGGAGGGCAGCACGGTACGTTTCAACGGGGACGTGATGGACAGTGATTTGGACATCAAGGGAATATATTCGACAAAAGCGTCGGTGGCCACTTTGATCGCGGACACCACGGCTGTCTCGGCGCGCAGGGTCGTGAACTGTGGCATCGGAGTCTCGGGCAAGCTGCGCGAGCCGAAGCTTTCCTTCTCGATCGAGGTTCCGGATCTGGATCCGACCACCAAATCGAGGGTCGAGAGCGCCCTCAACACGGAGGACAAGATCCAGCGCCAGTTCCTTTCACTCCTGATCTCCGGAAGTTTCATGCCGGACGAGCAGTCAGGAGTCGTGAACAACACCAACATGCTCTACTCCAATGTTGCGGAAATCATGGCGGGACAGCTGAACAACATCCTTCAGAAGCTGGACATCCCGCTTGACCTCGGACTGAATTACCAGTCCAGCGAAAGCGGCACCAACATATTCGATGTCGCCGTGTCAACGCAGCTATTCAACAACAGGGTGATCGTCAACGGCAATGTCGGGAACAGGGAACACACAAGTTCTTCCTCTTCGGAGGGTGAAGTGGTGGGCAACCTCGACATCGAGATCAAGCTGGACAAGTCCGGGCAGCTGCGAATGAACCTGTTCTCCCATTCGGCGGACGACTACACGACATATCTGGACAACACCCAGAGGAACGGAGTCGGCATAGCCTACCAGAGGGAGTTCAACACTTTCAAGGAATTCTTCCGCAATCTGTTCACCAGCAGGCGGAAGCGTGAGCAAAGAGCGGCTGCCTATGAAGGCGGGGCGAGGGAGATGAAGACAATCACCATCTCCAGAGGTGAGACGGGGGCATCCGGTGGATCCGGGGAATCAAAGAGAAAAGCAAACAATTAAATTTTTCATGAATATGGTAACAAACATCGCACTTGTGGCTCACGATTCCAGAAAGCAGGAGCTTCTGGACTGGGTCCGTTACAATGCAGGCTCTCTCAAACATAGTCATCTGTTCTGCACCGGCACGACCGGCCGCCTTGTCTCCGAGACGCTGACCGAGAAACTCGGTCCGGAGGCTCCGTCCGTCGTGTGCATGCTGAGCGGTCCGCTCGGTGGTGATTTCGAGATCGGTGGGATGATCGCCGAGGGGAAGATCGACATGCTGGTGTTCTTCTGCGACAACCTCATCATGCAGGGTCATCAGAACGATGTGATGGGTCTGACACGTCTCGCGTCCCTGTACAACATTCCGTTCGCCACAAACCGCAGCACCGCCGACTTCATCATCTCCTCCCCTCTCTACACCAGCAAAGAGTACCGACGCATCATCCCGTCCTGCATCGACTCCTACAAAAACCGCAAACTGTAGTTTCTCAGGGGCTGTCACACAGTGACTGGGGCTAAAAAAAGGAATATTCCGGCCTTTTTTGACAAAGTCACTCGGAGCGGAGCGACCGAAGGGGTTTGGGGAACCCTTTCCCCATGCCCCATAGGGGCTGTCACGTAGTGACTGGGGGTAAAACAAAGGAATCTTCCGGCCTTTTTTGACAAAGTCAAAAAAGGCCGGAACTTCACAGCTCCGACCTTTCCCACTTAATACAAACCTAATTATGAATAAAACGTATGAAGAACAGTTCCACACAGGTTAAAGGATAGAAAGATAAAATCCTATTAGAACCAATTAACTCTTTGAACAAGATAAGCATTATCCGTGCCAAATTCAAACTTTGACATAACAACATCACCGATTTGCCAAAAATCAAACACAAAGCATCAGTTTTCAAAGGGACAATCGGACCAACCGGGAAAACAACTGTGTAAATGTTTGAATATATGAGAGGTGATGTTTATCTTTGAATGTTTTTAGAGAATCACCAATATGAGCATGACTATAACACTCACAACCTTGGCGCTTTTCCTGCCGCTTCAATTGTCCCCCGTAATGGACACCGTGCCAAAAACCAACACATCGGAGCTGCGGCAGGACATCCCCACAAGCAAGGACACTGACTCCACACTCACATATTCATTGAGCGTCCACGCCGATTCATCAGAGTTGGCAAGGATATTCCAAACGCCACCCAAGAACTCCAGACCACAGGTTTGGTGGCACTGGATGGACGGAAATGTCTCCAAGGAAGGAATCAGGAAAGACATCGAATGGATGAAGAGGGCCGGAATAGGCGGCTTCCACCAGTTCGACGCGGGCGGAATCAACATGCCAAGAGCCGCGAAAGTCAAACTTCCCTATCTGTCAGACGGATGGAAGGACGCGTTCAGGTTCGCCCTGAATCTGGCCGACTCGCTGGACATGGATGTCACTATCGCAAGCGCGCCGGGCTGGAGTTCGACAGGCGGCACATGGGTGAAGCCTGAGGACGCTGTGAAAAAGCTGGAATGGAGATCGGTTGACGTGCGTGGAGGAAAAGTATGCGTGCGGCTTCCGGAACTTTACAATGTTGTGGGGCCGTATCTGGACTACCACACAGACAACGACCGCATCGAGGTAAAGCCTTATGGCAAGGATCTGTACGTCCTCGCCGTCAGGCTGCCATATTCAGACAAATCAATGAGATCCCTGTCCGAAAGGATCGAAGAGACAGACTCGGTCATCACCGTTGAATTCCGGAAGCCGCAGACAATAAAGGCTTTGACCCTTAAGACAATGGCGATGAGCGACCGCCCCAGAAGCGGAGAGCCAAAGTATGTGAACGTCCTCGAATGCAGCGACGACGGCCTGAAATGGAGGAAAGTCTGCGACATAGAGCCGACAGTACTCCCCTATCTGACCAAGAATGTACCCCAGACCTACGCCCGATTTTTCCGGGTCAGAGGCCGGCAGTTGGAATCGCTGGAGCTTTTCACTGTGATGAAACTAAACCACAGCCAGGAGCTTGGCGGATTCGGAATAATCCATGATTTCTGGAAATACCACACACCATATTCAAAGGACGCGATCAGGACTTCGGACATAATCGACCTGACCGGGAAGATGACTGCCGACGGGAAACTTGAATGCTCGCTGCCGGCCGGACGCTGGCGAATCTACCGCTTCGGATGGTCCATAACCGGAAAGGTCAACCACCCGGCATCACCGGAAGCGACCGGGTTGGAGGTTGACAAACTGGATCCGGACGCATGGATGAGATATTTTCACACCTACGTTGACCTTTATAAGGAGGCGGCCGGCGGGATGCTTGGCGAGAAAGGAATCCGATACCTTCTGGTGGACAGCTACGAGGCCGGCTCCTACACTTGGACTCCGAAGCTGGCGGAAGAGTTCAAGGCGCGACGTGGCTACGATCTGCTGCCATGGCTGCCTGTGCTTGCGGGCGAGATCATCGGCAGCTCCCGGACGAGCGAACGTTTCCTCTGGGATTGGCGACGCACCCTCGGCGAACTGTTCTGCGAGAACTACGACAGAATCGACAAGATTGTCAATGAATATGGTCTCGCGGGCCGCTACACGGAATCCCAAGAAAGCGGCCGCGCATACACCGGGGACGGAATGGATCCGAAGATCAAGGCCACGGTTCCTATGGCGGCGATCTGGATGGAAAACACGCCGACCGGCTCATCGGTTCCGTCCGCCATCTGCGACGTACGTGAATCCGCGTCAGTGTCACATATTTACGGACAGCCGTTGGTCGCAGCAGAGTCTTTCTCCGTGAACGGTGACGAAGGCAGGGCCTACACCTACTGTCCGGAAAACATGAAGTACATCGCCGACATCGGACTCAGCGCCGGACTCAACAGATTCGTCATCCATGAGTCCGCATCACAGCCGAACGATGAGTATCTTCCCGGCCTTCAGCTGTTCCGTTACGGGCAGTGGCTGCACAGGAACGAGACTTGGGCTGAATATGCCAGAGTGTTCACCGACTACCTCGCCAGGTCCAGCGCGATGCTCCAGCAAGGGTCATCTGTCGCTGACATATTATTATACTATGGAGAGGACCTGAACATCACAGGCCTGTACGGTGGTGCCGCATTCAGCACTCTGCCACAGGTTCCGGACGGGTACAACTACGATTTCGCCAATCCGACAGTGCTCAGATCCGGCGTAAAGGTAGAGAACGGAACACTTGTGGCGCCATCAGGTGCCCGTTACAGGGTTCTGTGGCTGGACAGGAACTGCGAGGTGATGTCCTTGGATATTCTTAAAAAGATCAAGGAGTTCGCTGACGCTGGAGTCATAATCTGCGGCAAGGAGCCGAAGCAGTGCGCAGGAGTCAAGGCGGACGACAGGGCATTCGCCACAATCGTGGATGACGTGTGGCATTCGCGGAGGAAGAATGTGTTCACCAAGGGGCTTGAAGACTGTCTGAAGCGAAGCGGGATTCAGCCGGATTTCAGTGCAAGGGTCGCTGAGACTGCCGAAGCGACATCGCCAAACGGTCACTTCTACAAGCTCAGTGACCACAGTGTATCACTAAGTGACAGCGACATGATCTGTGACCAGAAAGATGCGACCGAGGCCCCGGCGAACGCTCCAGACAGCTACGGGGACTTTAAATATGTCCATAGAACCCTCCCGGACAGCACCCATATCTACTGGGTGAGAAACTTCTCCGGGAATAGCGCAGAAGTGGAACTCAGCTTCAGGGATGGCGGAAAGTTCGCGGCCATATTCAATCCTGACAACGGGGAAGTCACCGATGTGCCGGTCATTTCCAGAAAAGGACGCTCGGTCGTGACCATGCCGATGTATTCAACAGACGCCAGGATTGTCGTGCTGTCAGGCAGGCCGCAGATCAATGTAACAGTGGACACGGTCTTTGTCAACGCAACGGATTCGGTAACGCTTCATGCATCTGATTCGGTTGTGATTCGTCATGCGGATTCCATCGGCAAGTTCAGTCACCTCGACAGGCTCAGTGACCGTAACACTTCGGTCGCAGAGCCTGCCGAAGCGCCCGAACTCACAAACCAGACACCGGTAACAACCGTAATCCAGACCATCACCTCCACCTGGCAGGTGCATTTCGACCAGAAGAACGGCGGCACCGCCGACGAAGAATTTACGGAACTGGAATCTTGGACAAGAAAAGAAAATCCGACCGTGAAATACTTCTCCGGCACTGCCGTTTACAAGACAACGGTGGCGATCGACTCCACCCAGCTGGCATCCAGCGCAAGAATATTCATGGATCTTGGTACAGTCAAGAACATCGCTGACATTTCCATCAATGGCGTTTCCGCAGGTGTCCTCTGGAAAGCCCCGTTCAGAACCGCCGACATCAAGCCTCTCCTCAAAGATGGAGACAACCTCTTGGAAATCAAGGTAACCAATGTCTGGCGCAACCGGATGATCGGTGATGTCCAACCCGGCGAGAAACACCCGGTCACCGCCATCCGCCGCTTCTACAAGTCCACCGACAAACCCCTCCCTTCCGGCCTCCTCGGCCCGGTAAGACTCATAACTGAACAATAATAAAGATCCTTATCCTAAAAAAAAACAGGAGATTCCGGACGTGATTATTATCCGAAAAGTTCTGAATGACTTCCAAGGCGGACGAGCTTGATGATTTGTTCACTTTCATCAACCCATATCAACAGGAAGTCATTCTCAATATGACATTCAAGTGCGCCTCTGTAATTGCCGGACAGAGAATGTGGCCGGTATTTTTCAGGAACCATACCAGTTTCAGACAGATGTGAAAGAACGGACTGCAATGCCAATAATTTCTTCTTATTATTCGCATATTTCTTGTAGTCTTTCTTGAATTGAGTCGTCTGAACAAATTTCCACATACTACAGTGAGGCTACGTATTTCTTAAAAGCATCCAAATCGAACTCTTCGAGGTTTTTACTTTCTTCTGCCTCCTTCAAGGCTGCTTTTGTCGTATCATTAGGCTCATTGTAGGCTACAGACATAAGAACATTCTCAACATAATTATTGAGACTGCGGTTGTCTTTTTTTGCCAAAACCTTAAGGCGGGCGACCAAATCGGCATTTAGTCTGAATGCAGTAGGCTTTTTGACATTCCCACGTGTTGCTATTGTTTCCATCATATATCACTTTGTACGCAAATGTATAACATTTTGTAATACAAAGCAAATCTATTTTCCATTACGGCCATATAGACCGGGAAAGGTCACAGCTTGGCAACCTGGGTGGCATTGCGATATTCAGCGGGGGTCTGACCGGTCATGTGCCGGAAAGCGGTGAAGAAATAGTCATGGTTGTTGTAGCCCACATTGTAGGCGACCTCCTTGATGCTCATGGCCGTGTTGGTCAGCAGCTCCTTGGCCTTGCTCATCCGCACCTCATTGATGAACCGTGCCGGCGAGAATCCAGTATATTCCTTGAAAGTCTTGCGGAAAGAAGAATAGCTGAGGCAGAGCCTTGCGGCCACCTCTTCCGGAGAGATGGACATGTAACCATTGTGTATCATGACCTTGGCCTGGCTTATCTTGTTGGCCGTGTCCGACTCCTGGAACTGATAATTTCTGTCGTAGAAGTACGCCAGACTAAGCATCCGATCGACGATTCCGGCCAGAACCTGTTGGAACCCCGACTCCTGATTCACGGCAGCGGTGATCGCCGCTGTGTACAGGTTGACAAGATCCTCATGGATGTTGACCCTAAAGATCGGTCTGTCCTTCGGAAAAAATCCTTGATGGACAAGATTGTCGATGAACGTGCCGTTGAAACCGATCCAATACTCCTTCCAGCCGACAGCCTTGTCGGGATAATAGGTGTGCCACTCCCCCGGAAACAACAGGAACATCATCCCGCTCTTGACAGGAATAGCCTTCGAACGTCCCAGCGTCCCGCAAAAGAACTTGCCCTTGCCCTCGGTGATGTACAGAAGCTGGTACTCCTGAAGCACCCTTCCGCTGGCCACAGAAAAGACATATCGCGAAGGATGGTTGCGCGGAGGATAGTCCATTCCCGGAGCGATTTCCTGAAAGCCGACGGAATTGACCGCCGTCCCCCACTTGAGGTCAACAGGGTTGACCGCCAAATATTTGAGATGTACCGAAGTCATAGTTTCCAATGCTCTACCTTAGTGGTTGTGACTCACAAATATAGCAAAAAATTATTCTGAATCAAATTTCCAAGTCAGAATATCAGAATCCTCAACGGCTAAAAATCAGAAAAAACGAAATTTGTAAAAGTCAAAAAAAAATGCCACATGATTATGAAATTTCTAGCATTTGATCTCGGAGCGACGAGCGGCAGAGCCATCATCGGAACTGTCGAAAACGATAAGTTGACTTCGGAGGAAGTCTATAGGTTCCCAAACGCCGTCAAGGAGATTGACGGGAAATATTACTGGGACATAAACTCCCTTTTCGACCACTTCAAGGCAGCCCTCAAGAAGGTCGCCGGGATGGGCGTGAAGATTGAATCGATCGGCATCGACACGTGGGGCGTGGATTTCGGCCACATCAGCAAGGACGGTGGAATCATCCGAATGCCAAGAGCTTACAGGGATCCATACACCGACGGAATCCCTGAGGAAGTCTTTAGGATCATCCCGCGGGACGAGCTCTACTCCGTCACCGGCGTCCAGATAATGAACTTCAACACCATCTTCCAGCTCTACGCGCAAAGCAAGGAAGCCGGCTCAAGGCTGCCCCAGACCGACAAGATCCTCTTCATGCCGGACCTGCTGGCGTATATGCTGACCGGAGAGATGGTCTGTGAATATACCGACGCGTCCACCTCCGGACTCATCAACCCGCGCACAAGGGACTTTCAGAGAGACCTGCTTGAGCGGCTCGGCATCAACCCTTCCCTACTGCTTGACATCACCCAGCCGGGTACGAAGGTCGGTGTGCTCAAAAAGGAGCTCTGCGAGGAGACCGGAATGGAGGCGGTTCCTGTGATCGCCGTAGCCGGACACGACACAGCCTCAGCCATCGCCGCCGTACCTGCG
>ERZ1026898.1284-NODE-1284-length-12782-cov-3.180797_pt1 | contig 12782 bp, 9 predicted proteins | sample MGYA00380178_ERZ1026898 | MGnify/ENA primary metagenome ERZ1026898 (study PRJEB33269, sample SAMEA4719814) | human gut metagenome | biome: human-associated habitat; feature: organic feature; material: feces | place: Cameroon | collected 2013-10 ... | reverse complement strand
GTTTTGCCAGGCCGGGGAATCCGCCGTGCGGGCGCCCCGCAGAAACCGAACCCCGAAGAGAATGTCGAGGATGTCGGTGTACTGGTCGCGGTTCGCGTAAATCTCACCGAAATTGCCGTAAAGCCGCGTGAGTTGGTTTTCCAAATAACTTTCGAGGAGGTCGTCGCCCGCCGCGCGGTGTGCGAAGGCGGCGGTGGCGATCACGTCGGCTTTGAACCCCGGGTTGTGCCGTAAGCCCGCATCAATCCAGACGGTATCCGTCTTTTGCTCCCAGAAGGCGGCAAAGCGTACGGCATTTGTGCCGGCGATCCGTTTGACGGCGGCGGGAAAACAATCCCGATGGGCGACGACGCGGAATTTGCCGGTTTTAAAAAGCGTATGAACGACGTCGGCGTCCGCAAAGGCGGCCAGTTGGTTTTCCACTTCGGCCGCCAGGGCTTCCGTGCGGGAAGTCATTTCGCGGGTGAGACCGTAACCGGGAAGATTGCAAAGAAGGAGACTCATAACAAGCGTCGGTGCAGAAAAAATGGGTCGCAAAGGCTGCGAAGAACTGGCATTATACTGCAGCAAGGCCGTGGTTTTGAGTTAAATTTCACGTAAAATCAAAAGTTAATGGGTTTATTTTTGCAAGGTTGACAGCAATGTCGGCTTAACCTCGTGACTTCAGTCGCGAGTCAAGCCGGCTGCCGTGAAGATCATCTCCGCCAGTCCCGCGAAGACAAAAGAACCCGCCGGGGTTTTTGCAGCAACGGCGGGTTTTTATTGCCGGGCGACGGATTATTTCATCGACATCATGCTCAAACCGTGTAACGGTTCGTTTTCTGACATCATCCGTTTGACTTGCGTCGTACGTGAGACGGAGTTGCTTTGTCGGCCGACCGTCAAGCCTCTTCTCGCCAAGTACGACTTCGAAAAATCGGTCTAAAAGTTTTGTGCCGCCATCAACGAAGCATTCGGCCCGGTTTCCTAAAACTCCGAGATGAACCGCGGCCCATAGCACAAACGAATGCGCCTGAAGCAGACGGTACAACTAAAAGTTACCCCTAGAAAAGTACGAGATTCCACCTTTCGGGACTGCGGCAGACTGTGCCCCGTTTCTGTCGACTTGAGTCGGCAGACCGGTATTTATAACAGTCTGGAGCTTCTTTATGACCACTCTCAGCGCCTATGCGCTCAATTTCCGGGGTCGACTTTTCCCTCCTCTTATCTCCGGCGGCATGGGCACCAACATCTCCACCGACCGTCTGGCGCTTGCCATTGAAAAGATCGGCGGCATTGCTCACGTCTCCGACGCGGAGTTGCCGGACGTCTGCGACCGACTTTTCGGTACGCGCTTTACGGCGGGCAAGGCAAAGCGCTTTCAGGCCCTGCGGACGAATTCGGTGAAGACGGAAGAGACGTTTGACCTCGGTGCCGTTCGCGAAGCGACGTTGCGCTATGTGGGCAGCCTGATGGAACGAGCGACGGGCAATGGGCTGCTTCTCATCAACTGCATGGAAAAGCTCACGATGAATGCCGGACTTGAAACACTGAAAACCCGACTCAATGCGGCATTGGATGCCGGCATCGGCGGCATCACGCTGGCGGCAGGCCTGCATCTTTCAAGCTTCCGGCTCATGCAGGAGAATAAGCGCTTTCACGACGCTCTCCTCGGCATCATTGTTTCTTCTCAACGAGCGCTGAACCTTTTCCTGCGAAAGAGCGAATCGACGGGACGGCTTCCGGACTACATCGTGGTCGAGGGACCGCTTGCGGGCGGGCATTTGGGGTTCGGCATGGACTGGGCACTGTATTCGCTGCCCGCCATCGTGCGCCAAGTGAAGGCTTATCTCGCGGAAAAAGGGTTGTCGATTCCTGTTATCGCCGCGGGCGGCATCTTCACGGGAACGGAAGCCGTGAAAATGATCGAAGAGAACGGCGCCGACGGCATTCAGGCGGCGACACGCTTTGCCGTGGCCCAGGAAAGCGGCCTCTCGCAGGCCGGAAAGACGGCCTTTTTCAACGCCCGACCGGAAGACATCGTGGTGAACAGCTTCTCTCCGACGGGCTACCCCATGCGAATGCTGAAGTCATCGCCGGCACTTGCGCAGGCGGTTCGCCCCAACTGCGAGGCCTACGGTTACCTGCTCAATCACGGCGACTGCCCGTACCTCAAAGAATGGAGGGAGCGCGAGGCGGCGATTGAACGGGGAGAACTCTCAGCCGAAACCGCGCCCTGCATGACGCACGGCTGCCTGTGCACTCACATGAGAAACTACAAGGTGTGGACCTGCGGCGCGAATGCCTCACGGCTCCATGAAACGAGTGTGCAGCGCGAGGACGGCACCTGGATCGAGCCCACCGCCGTCGAAGTCTATGAAGATTACCTCTATTCCGAAGGCGGCAGGGTGGCGCTGCCTCGGGAAGCGGAGATCTACCTTCGGAATCGGGAAAAAGCACTCGCTTTGAATGCCTCGGTCGAGACTTCCTAGAAAAACGAGGGGGGTGTCCCCCTCGTCAGCGGACGACGGTATCAACACTCCCTTCTTCCTCCTATATCTGAGAAAACGGCAGACGTCGGTCGGAAGGTCTAGCCTGGATTTTTCATACCAACCTAAAAAATCCAGGCTGGCTTCAATATTAATCAGCAGATTTTAAAAAGAAAAAGCGTGACTTCTGGTAAAATTGCAATTGCTAAACAACAACCTACCAAAAAGACACGCTTCGCATGAATTCTACCGACATTCGTGACGGTTTCAATCGCTCCGTCAAAGTAAATTTTCAGAACAAAGTCTCTTCCGTTGCCGGAATCATTCCGGCCATCCATAAACTGCGAGTTGCCGGCTTCTTTGACTGCGTGCTCGGTCCGTTGGCTCAGTCAATCGAAGATAAGAGAACGCCCGCTCTCATTCGGCATTCCGTATCCGACATGGTGATGCAACGATTCGCATCGTTACTTGTCGGCCACGAAGATCTCAACGACGTTTCCGTTTTGGAAAACGACCCCGCCTTCATGTGTACTCTCGGGAAAACGCATCTCGCCAGTACACCGACACTGTGCAGATTCGAGCGAACGATCGAACAGAAAACAATCGACAAGGGTAACGAACTGCTGCTCCAAGCCTACTTCCGCTACGCACCTCAGCAGTATCGTTACATCACCATCGATGTCGACAACACGCCCGTGCCGACATTTGGCGCGCAGGAAGGGCGTAAATTCAACGGTCACTACGACTGCAACTGCTACCTTCTGTTGCTGGCGTTCATCAACGGGTTTCCCGTCGGCGTCTTCAACGGGACCCAAGACGGGCGCAAGACGATGGTCAAAGAGTTTGGCGCAATGGTCGACGCCATTCAAAAACGCTGGCCGGATTGCATCATCTTGTTGCGTGCGGATTCTGGCTTCAACAGTACCGAGCTGATTGACTTGTGCGATGAAAAAGGGGTTTTCTACTTGATCGGTCTTGCCCCGAACAAGGGCTTGAAGAAAAAGATGGAAGATTGGGAACCCCAGTTCATGGACGTACTGCAACGCCCGCCGCTTCACGGCGGCAATCTGCTCCGTCATTACGGCGAGGTAGAGGATTATCAGGCGGCATCCTGGTCTGGCCCGCGACGCGTTATTGCGCGCGACTATTGGAGCGAAGAGCGCCAAGAATGGGACGCGCGTTTCATCCAGCCCAACATCCCGCGCACCCCCAACAAGGTGGCGGGACGTTTGGCCAAATACACTGCCAAAGAACTTTACGAACAGGTTTACTGTGAGCGCGGCCTGGCTGAGCAATACAACCAAGAGTTCAAAATGCAAGCTTTCGGCGCGCGTGTCAGCTCCAGCAGTATGCTGACAAACTCTTATCGAATGATTCTGGCAGCACTCTGTCAATTGGCGTATCGCATCTTGCGAAGGAATTTCTTCACCAAGAATACGCCCTGGTACGACTCTACTCTACGGGTATTTCGGCGAGCATTCATTTGCATCGGCGGCGTTGTCGATCAATTCAAGACCGGTATCCGTATCAGTCTCAATCCGATGCCCGGTTCGGAGAACGACGTCGGCAAATTCTGGCGCATGCACCCCACATAACCTTATGCGGGCGTCCCCGACCTGCTGAACACTTCGGGGTAAGGGGATATTGCGTCCAAAATTTGGAAAATCGATCTTTTTCGGAAAATGTCGTCATCGGGAACTCAAAAAGAGGGGGCAATGTTCCCCTTTCTGGTTCCCAATGAAAAAATCCAGGTTAGGTTACCGGTTACCCTGTCAAACGGGTTTTTGCCCCATTGCCGCCGTGGGCTGTCTGAAACCAAACTTTGTTGGGAACGCATGGGAAATACTTCCTTGGTCAGGAAAGAAGCCGCCAATTGGCGGCTTCTTAGCTTCCGAGGACTCCGAGGGACAGTTATAGGATCTCACCTGTGTCCGGATCAACTTTGACTGTGATCCCTGCGGCGGTCAAGAACTCTTCGTAGTCACGGTTCTTGATATCGTTCTCGGCAACCCAGAACCAACAAAGAATGGGATAGAAAAAGCCTCCTGCTTTTGACGGTCAGGAGGCAAAACCAACACGATTTGGGAAATACCCTTTCTTTATTTGATGTTCGATCGGCCGACACTGGTGTGAAAAAAGGAGACTAGGGCAAAGGGCTTAAGCAGACGCTGCTGCTTTGCGATAGGGTAGCGGACAGGCTGTCGGTGTAAGAGCGGCGGTCCGAATAATGGAGGCCTTATGGCATTTAATAATATGTTCTACTACCTTTTCCTTTGCCTCTTCTTTTTCGGCATCGGGGAATTTTTGGGGGTGCTCACCAAAGCCCGTCTGTCGGCGGTGTTCGTGAGCCTGATGTTGTTCCTGGTCTGCTTTATGACGGGCGTCATTCCGCCCGACATCATCGCGCAGGCGAAGTTGGACGGTATCGGTAAGTGGGCGGTGATCTTCATCGTCTTCTCGATGGGTACCACCATCAATCTGAAAGAATTCGTCGAACAGTGGCGTACCCTCACGACAGCTGTTTTAGCCATGGCCTTTGTGATGCTCTCCGGCGTCGTTCTCATTCCCTTGGTAGGCTACAGCGAAGCGATTGTGTCAATCCCGATCATCAACGGCGGTATCGTGGCCACCCAGATCATGACGAATTCGGCGATGGAACACGGCTTTACGATGGCTGCGGCCCTGGGGACGATCGTCTTTGCCGTGCAGAAATTCGTGGGAACGCCCTTTGCGTCGCACTACGGCTTGAAGGAAGCCCGCATGCTCGTTGAGGAATACCGCAAGACGGGGACGGTGCCGCCCGAATACGGTGCGAAGCCCAAGGCCGTGAAGGCCGAAGGCGAAAAGAAAGTGCTCTTTTGGGAACGGCACAAGAATTTCTACGGCAACTTCACTTGCTTGACGATCACCGGGCTCTTTTGCTGGGTGGCGTTCGTCTTAGGTAAGAACACCGGCATCGCCGCGTCGATCTGGGCCCTTATTTTGGGGTGTGCCGTGGGCTGCACCGGCATGCTGCCGAAAAACATTCTGAAGCACGCTAATTCCGCCGGTATCTTCAACGCGGCCTGCTTTGCGACGATCATTCCCTCGTTGGCCCGCATTACCCCCTCGGATTTGGTGCAGTTGGGCATCGCAACGGCGATCCTCTTTGCCGTGGTGCTCGTAACGCTGTACCTCTTTTTCTACGTGCTCCCCTTCTGGAAGATCCTGGGTTCGAAGAACGTGGCGATGGGCGTTGCCGTCTGCCAGCTTCTGGGGTTCCCGGCGACCTACCTTATCGTGAACGAAGTCGCGCAGGCCGTGGGGCAGACCGAAGAAGAACGCAAGATTATTTCGGATCGACTGATGCCCAAGTACTTGGTTGCCGGCTTTACGACGGTGACGTCCTTGTCCGTGATTGCGGCCGGTATCTTTGAAAAATTCCTCTAAGGTAAATAACGATGTTGACGTTTAATCCTCAGTACTATCCCTACAGTTCCCGCCGCAGCGTCGTTTACGCCGCCAACGGCATGTGCTGCGCCGGCAACCCGACCGTCACTTCGATCGGTCTGCAGACGATGTTAAAGGGCGGCAACGCCATTGACGCGGCGATCGCGATGGCCGCGGCGCAGCCCGTCGTCGAACCCACGGGGAACGGCATCGGCGCCGACGCCTTTGCGATTATTTGGCATAAGGGCAAGATCTATGGCATCAACGGCTCAGGCCCCGCGCCGAAAGCCTTGTCGGTCGCGGCTCTGAAGGAACGCGGCTACGACAAGATTCCGTCTTACGGTATTGAACCCATTGATGTGCCGGGGGCGCCTGCGACGTGGGCAGCGGTAAACGAACGGTTCGGACGCCGCAGCCTCGCCGAAAACATGGAACTTGCGGCGCAGTACGCTGAAAACGGTTACCCGGTTTCGCCCATGATGAGTTATCTCTGGAACGAAGCCTACGGGATCTACACGAAGGAACGTGAAACGAAGCCTGAAATGCAGGGGTTCTTCGACGTCTTCTGCCCGAACGGCCGTCCGCTGCAGCCCGGCGAAATCTTTAAGGCGCCGCAGCTCGCGAAGACCCTGCGCGAAATCGGCCGCACCAACGCCGAAAGCTTCTACCGCGGCGAACTCGCCGCCCGCATCGTCGATTTCTTCAAGAAGTACAACGGTTTCCTCACCGCGGACGACTTGGCGGCCTTTAAGCCCGAATGGGTCGATCCGATTTCCGTCAACTACCGCGGCTACGACGTGTGGGAAATTCCGCCCAACGGTCACGGCATCACGGTGCTGATGGCTCTCAAGATCATGGCGGGCTTTGAAATGCGCGGCCACGAAGACATCGAAACCGTGCACCGTCAGATCGAAGCGATGAAGCTCGCGATGAAGGACACGGCCGAATACGTGACGGAACCGAGCTTCATGAAGGTCACCGCCGAAGAACTTCTGAGCGATCGGTACGCTGCCGACCGCCGCGCCCTCATCACCGATACGGCGATGGATCCGCAGGCGGGCGATCCCCGTTATCACTCCACGATTTATTTCTGCACGGCGGATAACGAAGGCAACATGGTGTCGTGGATTCAAAGTAACTTCCGCGGCTTCGGTTCCGGCGTGGTGATGCCCGATACCGGCATCTCCTTTAACGACCGCGCGGAAAACTTCCGCTTTGATGAAAATCACGCCAATGCCCTCTTGGGCGGCAAGCGTCCCTACCACACGATTATCCCGGCCTTCCTCTCAAAGGACGGCGAAGCCGTGGGGCCCTTCGGCATCATGGGCGGTTTCATGCAGCCGCAGGCGCATATGCAGGTCGTGCAGAACTTGGTCGACTACGGCATGAATCCGCAGCAGGCCCTGGACGCCCCGCGTTGGCAGTGGATCGGCGGCAAGAAGGTCGAAATGGAACAGGAATGGCCGAACGCGATCGTGAACCGGCTCCTCGCGAAGGGGCACCAGATGCTCGTGCAGCCCAATCCCTACCACATGGGCCGCGGCCAGATGATTCTGCGGATGCCCAACGGCGCCCTCTGCGGCGGCACCGAAAAGCGCACCGACGGCCAGATCATGTGCTACTGATTGGCAGTTGTCGCTGACATAACGGCGCCTTCGGGCGCCGAGGAGAAAACACCCCGGCGGGCTAAATTTGTCGGGGTGTTTCTCTTTAGCAAAGTCACAGGGGACGTTGTACGGGCAAATGAGTTGGTGTAAAGCCGAAGCCTAAGGCTTTCATAACTGCCAAAGTGTTTTTCAGTGTCGGATTACCGTCTTCGCTGAATGATTTGTAGAGTTGTTCTCTTGCTAACCCTGTCTGTTTCGCAATAAGCGTCATACCTTTAGCGCGTGCAGCAATTCCGAGACAATGGGCAATGTGTTTATAGTCGCCAGTTTCAAAGGCTTGTTCCATAAAAACAGCAATATCTTCATCTGTTTCCAAGTATTCAGCCGGATCAAAAACAGTGGTCTTAATAGTCATTTCAAACCTCCGAAGCTAGAGTTTTTGCTCTTTCAATATCAGCAGTTTGTGAAGATTTATCGCCACCACAAAGGAGCAAAATTATTTCGTCGCCTTTACGCGTGAAATAAATTCGATATCCAGGGCCATAGTGAATGCGCAACTCACTAACATTATTGCCAATTGAGTGACAATCTCCCAACAGCCCATCTTGGATGCGGGTAAGACGCTGCACAGTAAGCAACTCCTGACTAAAGTCAGAAGCTTTATTGTTACCGTCTTAAGTAGACGGCTCAACATAAGGCTGGTCTTACTGCAGCCCTTGAGACATCAGCTGATATCCCAAACCGAGCAGGTTCCGACTCGCATTTAAGTCGGCGTGCGCCCGGTAACCACAAGAGCACTGGAAGCGGTGCTTTTTACGCACACCGATCTTCCCACAATGGGCACAAGTCTGACTCGTGTAGTGAGGATCGACAAATATCACTTCCATACCTTCTTGAACGGCCTTGTAGACGATCATCTGCTGCAGTTCCCTGAAGGGCCACCGATGCAGACGGGTACGGACTCGAAGGTTGGCTTTGATACGGTCACGAATATGCATCAGGTTTTCAAGAATAATCAACTTCTTATTCTTACTTTTCGCTTCGTTGACGATCTCACGGCTCACGACATGGTTGACATGTGCCACATGGCGTCTTTCCCGGCGGGAAGCCTTCCGAAGATGCTGTTTGGCACTTCGTGAGCCGTTGCGCTGAAGACGCGTACGTAGACTTTGTTTTCTATCGCGATTGTGCTTGAGCTTTCCGGCTTTCCACAGTTTTCCCGTGGAAGCGGCAGCCATATTATTTTCTCCTACATCAACTCCCATCATCACTTCTTTTGTCTGAAGTTCTGAGGGAGAAACGGGCTGAACATCGTTTTCGACAGTGATGTGCAGTTCCCAGAAATCCGGTCGTTTTCCGTAGCCGCGGTGCAGCACGAGATTACTTTCTTTGCGTTTGCCGGAAGCAAGCAACAAGCGCTGGCGATCTCCCGGTGCCAACGTCGCTTCCACCCGTCCTTTCAGGGTGTAAAGACTGACCGTGCCGTTATCTCGGTAGGTGATCGTGTTCTTATCGAGATGCACCGAGGGATTCTTAAACGAGATCGCCTTGAGTTCCGGCTGTTTCAGCTGCTGCGGGTGATTCGCCAATTCCGTCTTATAGGCCGACGAGACGGAGCGAATCACGTTGCACGCCAGTTGTGCCCCCAGCGCCGGGAACCTCTCACGGATTTTCGGGTAGGCCACGTGGTGCAAGGAGAATCGCTGCCACAAACGGCTCTCCTTGTTTTTGCAAACGATGGGCACGACAAAATTGCAGGCATCCCGATAGAGGGCATGGGTCTCCGACAATTTGGCGGAATCCTCCGGGCTGACCGTCAGACGAACACAAACCGTCCGGTTAAGTTTCGTCAACTTAACCAGTTTGCCGGCGTTCTTGGATGTGTTCAGTCCTTTCAACGTATTCCCCTGGGTTCAACAATGTCCTCTTCACGTGTCTCATCATACCGACAACGTTCAGCAAAAACTACGGGAGTCCTTCAAAAATCAAGCTTTGCCGCGATTCCTCTCGCGACTAAAGTCGCAAGTTTCCTCGCGGCATTTCTATGAAAGAACGCGCTCGGTGATCACGTAAATGAGCTAGCTACTCACGGAAGATTTCGGTTTTGCGGAGCTGCATAGTGATCTCACGGTTGCATTAATATGTGTTTATCGTAATTTATATATTACATTTTGTCAAATGAGAGTTGTCGAATGAGCAGAGATATCAAAGACCCAGTGAAATTTGTGCCTCGCGGTATGGCTGGGGCTGGTTGGGGCGGCCTGGCATTGCGAGAAAAGGAAATTTCGTTCAAACCGCCAATGGACGTTCCTAGTCGTGAAACGCTGGAAGCGATGAAAGAGACACGCCGGATACTGGCGCATCCTGAAAACTACAAGGGTATGACGGTTGATGAAGCGTTGAAGGCACTCGACGTATGACGCTTGAGTTTCTTATGACGCTTGAGTTTCTTATGACGGTTTAGGTCAGTCGGTATTTTCCACTGATTGGTGCCGACGGCAGCTGCTAATGACGTAGGGTCTTCCGCCTCGGTGCGTCCGGTGTCCAACAAGGTAATCTGCCGCATATCGTCGTCGCTCAAAGTAAAGTCCCACACGTTGAAATTTTCATTCAGCCGTACAGCATCGGCGGACTTCGGAATCACCGTGACGCCGCGTTGAATATTCCAGCGGATCGCAATCTGACTGACGCTTTTACCGTATTTGGCTGCGGTACGGGGCAGGGTCTCGTGACGGAAAATGTTAAAGCGGCCGTGCGCCAAGGGCGGAAGCAATCGTAGAAAAAGTGGATGCGATGTGGGCGTAGCTGAAGGCAGAACAGCGTGCCAAAAGCGGGTTGTGTGTCAGATCAGAAGAGTCCGGACAGTAGAACGTCAAGAGGGACAAGAAAAACGGGCGATCCTTCCTGAGAAAGATCGCCCGAAAGAGGCAGGCCGGAAGGTGTTGAACTCCCGATCGATGTAGGTTCCGTTAAGCCTTCAGAGCATTCAAGGCCGAACCCGCCTTAAACCACGTGAGCTGTTTGGCGTTGTAGGAATGCTGTGCTTCAAAGCGTTCCTTCTTGCCGTTTTCGTGCGTGAGCTCAATCGTCACGGTCTTCCCCGGCGCGATGGAAGCGAGGTTAAGCACCGAGATGCGGTCCTTTTCCTGGATTCGGTCGTAGTCGGCGGGATTGACGAAGGTGAGCGCCAAGACGCCCTGTTTCTTGAGGTTCGACTCGTGAATACGCGCGAGGCTCTTGGCGAGCACCACGCGCACCCCGAGATAACGCGGTTCCATGGCGGCATGTTCGCGGCTGGAGCCTTCCCCGTAGTTGTCGTCGCCTACGATCACGGAACTCACGTTGTGGTTCTTGTAGTAGCGGGCGACTTTCGCGGGGGTGTCGTAGGACTTCGTTTCCACGTTCCAGACGCTCCCCGTCACGCCGTTGAAGGCGTTGACGGCACGCTCCAACAGATTGTCCGAAATCCGGTCGATGTTGCCGCGGTACGCGAGCCACTTGCCCCCCGGAGAGATGTGGTCCGTGGTGCACTTGCCCTTGGCCTTGATGAGAAGCGGCAGTTCGACGAAGTCCTTGCCGTCCCAGGCGGGGAAGGGTTCGAGCAACCGGATGCGTTCGGCGTCGGGGCTTACCTTGATTTCGATCTTTTCATAGGTCGGAATGATGCAGCCCTTCACTTCCTTCACAAAGCCCTTCTTCGGCAGTTCTTCGCCCTTCGGAGCCTTCAGCTGATAGTTGGTACCGTCGGCCGCCTTAAAGGTGCCCTTCAAGGGATCGAAGGCGAGGTCGCCCGCAATCGCCATTGCCATCACGATTTCGGGCGAGGCGAGGAAGGCGTTCGTCTTCTTGCTGCCGTCGTTGCGGCCGGCGAAGTTGCGGTTGAAGGATTCGATGATGGCGTTCGGCTTCGTGGAATCCCCGATCGTGCGCTTCCACTGACCGATGCAGGGGCCGCAGGCGTCGGCGAGCACCGTGGCGTTCAGTTTTTCAAAGTACTGGAGAACACCGTCGCGCTTGAGGGTTTCATAAATTCGGACGCTGCCCGGCACCACAAGGAGCGGGGTCTTGAATTCAATGCCTTTTTCGACGATCTGTTTGGCGACTGAAGCCGCACGCGTAATGTCTTCGTAGGAAGAATTCGTGCAGGAACCGATCAGAGCCACTTCAAGCTGCGTGGGGAAGCCCTTTTCCTTAGCGATCTTCGCGACGTCGGACAAAGGCATCATGGCGTCCGGGGACATCGGGCCGTTGATGGCAGGTTCCACCTGAGAAAGGTTGATTTCGATCACGCGGTCGTAGTACTTCTCGGGGTGAGCGAGCACTTCCTTATCGGCGGCGAGATCCTTCTTGACGCCGTCGGCGAGTTTTGCGACCGCAGCACGCCCCGTGGCGGTGAGGTAGCGCTTCATCGCGTCGTCATAGGGGAAGACGGTCGTCGTCGCGCCCACTTCCGCGCCCATGTTGCCGATCGTCGCCTTACCCGTGGCGGACAAGGTCTTGCAGCCGTCGCCGAAGTATTCGATGACGCAGTTCGTGCCGCCCTTGGTGGAGAGGATGCCGGCGACTTTGAGAATCACGTCCTTCGGAGACGCCCATCCCTTCAATTTTCCGGTGAGCTTGATGCCGATGATCTTCGGCATTTTCAGTTCCCATTCCATGCCCATCAACGCGTCGCAGAGGTCGGCGCCGCCCGCGCCGATCGCGAGCATCCCGAGGCCGCAGGCCGTGGGGGTGTGCGAGTCGGTGACGAGCATCATGCCGCCCGGGAAGTCGTAGTTCTCAAGGAAGATCTGGTGGCAGATGCCGGCGCCGGCGGGCCAGAAGTCAAAGCCGTAGCGGCGGCGTTTGCCTGCACCAAGTGGTCGCAGACGAGGGCCGCGGGAAGGGCGATCCGTTCCTTTTTCGAGGTGAGGAATTGAATGATCGCCATCGGGCCGCCGATGTCGTGAGTACCGGCGCGGTCAGGTTTTAATTCGACGTAGTCCGCACCGCGCTTGAAGTCCCGAAGGTCTGCGGGATGATAAAGGTGCGCGAACATGATCTTTTCAGTGAGGGTCAAGGGGTGCTTGATCGCGGCGCGCACGGCCTTCATGCGCTTGGGGTAGTTCGCATAGAAGGCCTTGATCATGTCGAAGTCGCGGATGTTCGCGGTCGAAGCGGCCGGAGCGGCTTCGCTTTCGGCGGCGCCCATGGGCATCATCGACACGGCGGCAGCGGCGCCTGCTATGTCGCGCTGCATAAATCGGCCGAAGCGAAGCAGGAAACCTGGGAGCAGCAC
>ERZ1026898.1277-NODE-1277-length-12824-cov-3.646174_pt1 | contig 12824 bp, 18 predicted proteins | sample MGYA00380178_ERZ1026898 | MGnify/ENA primary metagenome ERZ1026898 (study PRJEB33269, sample SAMEA4719814) | human gut metagenome | biome: human-associated habitat; feature: organic feature; material: feces | place: Cameroon | collected 2013-10 ... | reverse complement strand
AAGGTAACGTATATGCTGACGATCACGATTAAAGCCAACGTCCCCGCCGCTGACGTGCAGGGCATCAAGGAGCGAATCGCCATGGACATTGAGCGATACGGCGACTGTAAGGTCGTGAGCATCGTGAGCGACAGAGGGCGCGAGGAACAGCTACGAATGAAAGGAGCCAAGTTATGAGTATCAACATCAAGAAGTACACCAAAGACCAGATGGCGAAGATGGTGGAGGAAGCCACCGAAAGGCTCAAATCGCAGAAAAAAGAAAATGAAGAGCTGGCCGAACAACTGAAATTCCAAACGGCAAAAACGATTGCGCTGCGAAATGATTTGATGGCAAAGATGCATTCGAACGCCGTGCTGACTAAGAAGCTTGACCAAATGAACGGCGAGGCCATCACCCGCGAGAACGTGATCGCGAGCCTGAAAGCGGACGCGGATTCGCTGCGAAATAAGCTCGATGACACTGAGGCGGAGCTTGGGCGGGCGAATACGCTTTGTGCACAGTTTCAATCTAACTTTACACTCGCATCGGAGACCTGTTACAATGCAACGCAGCGCGCCGATTACGCAGAATCCCACCCGTGGCGTAACCTGTGGGCGTGGGTGAAGAGAAAGATGGTGCGCCATGAGTAAACCTCGTTATAGTTGGTGGGGCTATGTAAAAGCCATTATCCGCCGCTACGACCCAGATCGAGAACTATGGTTGCGCGGCGTGCCGCTAAAAGAAAGTTGCGCTGTGAGCCAAGCGGTAAGCGAAACAGGATCCATGCAAGACGGCGAAGAGCGCTTGAGATTTATCCGCCTTGTGTTTTGGGACAAGACTCACACGCTCGAAGGGGCGGCGATGGCGGTCAGTTGTTCCGACCGGACGGCGAGACGCTGGCATACCGATTTTATCAAGTGCGTTGCGCGGAACTACGGGCTGCTCGATGATTAAAAGTTGGCCTTAAAAAGCCATTTGCTTATGAGATAATAGAATCGCAGAGGTGTAAAAGCCTTTGCGGTTCTCTCATTTATGGCGTCTACCTCCTGCGCCATAGCGGGGCGCGGTGCTTTTTATCTTTTCACACCGTCCCCCGCAACATGCCGCACGCACGATGCAGCCCGCGATCAGGGCCGAGAGGTCGCACCTCTCATGCGGCACAGGACCCCCCCGCACCTCTCCACGGCAACGTGTGATGTGGCCCAGCGGGGACATACGCGGCGTGCAGAAGCAGAAGCGGAAGCAATGGCTATAGGCAACATTGTGGACGTGTGGCGGCTCGATACCGTCTCGCCGCTCCAAAAGAGGACGGCCGATGCCTTTGGCAATGGGTATAGCGCCCGCCTGAAAGTGCGGCAATAATGGTTCGCGTGAGCATGGGGTGAGCGATTAAATCAGGCCAAATCGGCGACAACACCGGGCGAGCCTGAGCCAGTAAGTGTATGCCCTTTGTGGCGGGTAAAGTCTGCTATGTAAGGCCAAGGGGCGGGGGCTGGTAGCAAATAAATGTGCGAGGTGGTGACAATGGCTGCGCGTCTGACAGACCGGCAGAAAAAGAAAATACTGGCGGACTATGTGCAGACGAACAACTATTGCGCCACAGCGAAAATCAACGGCGTGTCCGCAACGACGGTCAAGAACCTTGTACGGGCGAATGCCGACATTGTGGAAAAGTGCGAGCAAAAAAAGGAAGAGAACACCGCCGATGTGATGGAGTACATGAACGACCACAAAGACCTTGTGTGTTCGTTTATCGGCAAGGGGCTTGAAATGCTCAACGACCCCGAGAAGCTGGCGGCGGCAAATCTCAGCCAGATCACCACGGCAATGGGGACACTGATCGACAAGTGGGCGATGATTGGCGGCAGTCCTGCCGACACGGTGAAGGAAGATGCGCTTAGTCAGAGCCTAAAGGAAATGGCAAAGGAGCTTGAGAGCGATGATTAAGATTTACGGTTGCAGCGATGACCTTGTGGAAATTTACGGTAGCGTTTACAAAGAAGACGAAATCGACTGTTTTGACCATGATGTTCGTATCCGTTTTTTTGATGGGACGATTATCCGTATTGGCTATCCCAAAAAGGACTTAGGCGGTTGGTGGATTGAGGTTGAAAAACAAGGGACGGCAAAACAGGCGTTGACATTATGTGATAACGAAGATGACGATATTTATAGTGACATCTTCGAAATTGACGCGGAGATTAAAAGCCATTCTGTGATTAAGCAGAAATATCCGGACAGACCATGATTAGCCACAAGCAGAAAAAAATCCTCGCATTTCCATACAGCCGCTATGATGCCTTGATATGTGACGGCGCTGTACGTTCCGGAAAGACCTCTATCATGATGTGGGCGTTTGTCCGCTGGGCGATGGAGAATTTCAGCGGTCAGCGCTTCGGCGTGTGTGGCCGAACGGTGGACAGCTGCACCAAGAACATCATCGTGCCGTTTACGGCGATGAGCCTTGCCAAAGAGCGCTATATCATCCGCTGGCGGCGCGGTGACAAGGTGATGGAAGTGCGGCGCGGCGCCGTGACGAATTACTTTGAGGTGTTCGGCGGCAAGGACGAGGCAAGCTATACGCTGATCCAAGGCCGCACGCTGGCTGGCGTGCTGCTGGACGAGGTGGTATTGATGCCGCGCTCGTTCGTGGAGCAGGCCTTGACCCGCTGCTCCGTTGACGGCGCAAAGCTGTGGTTTTCCTGCAACCCAGGAAGCCCGCAGCACTGGTTTTATACAGAGTGGATACAGCGGAACAAAGAGCGGAACGCGCTGTATCTGCATTTTGAAATGACAGATAACCCCGGATTATCTCAAAAGACGCTGGAACGCTATCAGGCAATGTTTTCCGGCGTGTTCTACGACCGATACATTCGCGGACTGTGGGTGCTGGCCGAGGGGCTGATCTACCCCATGTTTGACGAGAACTGCATTGTAGACGAGCTGCCGGAAAAGGGCGAGTATTATGTGTCCTGCGACTACGGCACGCTTAACCCATTTTCCGCTGGGCTGTGGCGTTGGGACGGCAAGACGGCTACGCGCATCCGCGAGTATTACTATTCCGGGCGCGAGAACCAAAAGAACAAGACGGACGAGGAATACGCCGACGAAATAAAAAAGCTTATCGGCGAGTCGGGCGTCAAAAGCATCATCGTCGACCCGTCTGCCGCCTCGTTTATCGAGGTTTTGCGGCGGCGGGGCTACATGGTGCGAAAGGCTAACAACGACGTAATCAACGGCATTATGACTACGGCGCGATTTTTGCAGGACGGTGTAATCAAGATACACCGAGATTGCAAAGACTGCATCCGCGAGTTTGGTTTATATCGGTGGGATGAAAAATCCACCGATGACAGGCCGATCAAAGAAAACGACCACGCAATGGATGAAACGCGGTATTTTGCTTATACGATCTTGAAGAACAAGGCATATCGGCGCGAGTATACTCCCATTTGGAACAGATAGGACGGTGAGCGGCTATCAAAACATATAATGATCTTGTGGCGGTCGGTAAAAACGAGCAGGCGCGCATTGAGTTTATCCGCAGCGCGATCAACGCGCATCGTGAATCCCACGAATATAAGACGGCGGCGGATGCGGAGGAATATTACAACGGCCTGAATCCGACAATCAACCGTTATGAAAAGATCATCTACGATATGCAGGGCCGTGCCCACACGGATATGTGGACGGCAAACCATAAGCTGGCCAGCCGCTTCTTCGGTCTGGCGGTGGATCAGGAGGTTTCCTATCTGCTGGGCAACGGCGTGACCTTTGCGGAGAAGGAAACACCGAAAAAACTATGCCCGGACTTCGACCAAGAAGTCATGGACGCGGCGCGTGAGGCGAAAATTGCAGGCGTATCCTTTGGGTTTTGGGATTTGACGCATTTGCGGGTGTTCTCTCTGCTTGAGTTCGTCCCCCTCTATGATGAAGAGGACGGTGCAATGAAAGCCGGTATCCGCTTTTGGCAGGTGGCTCAGGATAAACCCCTGAGAGCGACGCTGTACGAGATCGATGGCTTTACCGAGTATTTCCAGCCGAAGAACAAAGATATGAGCGTATTGCAGGAAAAGCGCAGCTACAAGCTCGTTATCCGCAAGGCCGATGTTGGTGAAACCGAAATCTACGACGGCGGCAATTATCCGAGCTTCCCCATCGTGCCGCTGAAAAACAACAAGCGGTGCCTATCCGAAATCGCCGGAAAGCGCAACACCATTGACGCGCTGGATTTGGCGTCTTCTAACATGGTCAACAACGTAGACGAGGGCAATCTGATCTATTGGGTGCTGTCCAACTGCAACTGCATGGACGATCTGGACGACGCGAAATTTGTGGAACGCTTGAAAACCACACACGTCGCCCATGCCAACGGCGATGACGGCGCGAAGGTGGAGAGCAAGACCATCGAGGCCCCGTATGAGGGCACGAGTAGCACCATTGACATGCTCAAGAAAAAGCTGTACGAAGATTTCCAGAGCTTTGATGCTGCGGCGGTATCCGCAGGAAACCAGACGGCGACCGCCATTAAGGCAAGCTATGTGCCGCTTGACCTCAAGACGGATAAATTTGAAGCAGAGGTCACGCGCTTTATTGTGGAAATCCTGCGTCTGGCAGGTATTGAGGATCAGCCGAGTTATACGCGCAATCAGATCATCAACAAGAGCGAGGAAACGCAAAATATTCTGCTGGGCGCGGCGTATTACGATGACGAATACATCACAAAGAAGCTGCTGACCATCAACGGCGACATCGATCAGTATGAAGACATGGCGAAGCGCAAGGCAGCAGAGGAGATTGACCGGAGCTTTGCGGAACCGGACGCGCCGGAGGTGAGCGGCGATAAATAACAGTGGGAAAGCCCATGAGTTTTTGATAAAGGCCACAGGGGGAGCAAAAAACATTAAAATTTCCCCAATATATGAAAATTTTGAAGGGGAAGAAGACCCGATAGATGAGTTAAAAAAACTCGCGGGATATGAAATCAAGTGTTGTGTTTGCCCTGATGCAAAATTTTACATAAGATGAACAAGGGAGACGTTGGGCATCAGCTTACCGATAAAAAGCTGGCTGCGCTGGAGCGGCGCATCGCAAAGCTGTACCGCGAGGCCGGGAAAGAGCTGCAAGCAACCATCGACGCATATTTTGAGCAGTTCAAGCAGCGCGACGAGGAAATGAAAGCGCTGATCGGCACCGTGCAGAACGGTAAGGAATGGACGGAGGCCGACTATAAGCAATGGCGACTCAATCAGATCGGGCGTGGGGAACGCTATCAGGCCATGCGTGACAAGGTGGCACACCGCGTGACCGACGCAAACGCCGTGGCAGTGTCCTACACCAACGATGCAACGCCGGGTATTTACTCCCTTAACCGCAACTATTCGGCCTATACCATCGAACAGGTCGCGGGCAACGTCGGCTTTGACTTGTGGGACGAGCAGACGGTCAAGCGGCTTATGGTAGAGCAGCCCGATTTAATGCCGTATTACCCGCCGAAACGCGCCTTGAAGCGTGGCATTGATCTTGCGTATGGCAAGAAACAGATTACGGCAAGCGTGACCAGCTCCATCTTGCAGGGCAAGAGCATCAAGCACATGGCGGACGACCTGCAAAAGCGGATCACCACCATGAGCCGCGATTCCGCGATCCGCACGGCCAGAACCGCCGTGACCGGCGCGCAGAACGCCGGACGCATGGACAGCTACGCGGCGGCAGAAAAGATGGGCATTAAGCTCAAAAAAGAATGGTTGGCGACACTGGACGCGCGTACACGCCACTCTCATGCCATGCTTGACGGCGAACAAGTGGCGCAGGACAAGAAATTTTCCAACGGCTGCCGCTTCCCCGGAGACCCGCAAGGGCCACCGTGGGAGATATATAACTGCCGCTGTACGCTTGTTGCCGCGTTGGACGGGATAGACACCTCATCGGCGCAGAGACGCGCCAGAAACGCCACTACGGGGCAAACAGAGGTTATCTCGAATATGACCTATGCGGAATGGGCGGGGTGGAAGAAAGCGGAAGCGAAAAAGGGGAATAAAACCTTTAATACAGTCAAAGAGGCTGAGGCGTGGATACATGACCAAGGTATTGATTTTGTCATACTTAATGGGGCCGATGCCAAAACAGCAAGTACAATCGCTAATGCGGTAAACACGCTCCCGCCGGGGATAACCCCTAAAGCCATTACGGATTTGACAAGTTTCAAAAAAGGATTTGGGGGAAAATTGCAACGGAAAGACGCTCAAATTTACGGTGTTACGCTTGATAACCTCTGGGGGATAAATTTCGGAGATGGCATTAGGGATTATGACGGCGGTGTTATGGTTGGTTTTAACTTCCGAAATTACAAAAATGCTACCGCTATTGCGAAATCAAAAGAAGATACAAATAAGCGGTATATGGAAAAAACAGGGCATATGTGGCACTTTAATTTGAGCGGAGAAGCTACATATTATCACGAAATAGGACACGCATATGCGGAACTAAAGCGTGAATTTCCAACGGGATTCCATGAGGCGGTGCAAAAGTGGTACAAAGAAAGCCAATGCGATATTTTGCAAAAGGATAGCGAAGCATGGGCGGAAGCGTGGGCGGCATATCACCTTGGGGATAGTAGACTACCCGATTATATAGCTGAATTTATAAAGGGGGTATATTGATGCAATGTATTCCGCTCTGCCTTGATTGCAAAAACTGGGGAGCGAATGATGAATGCCCATATTACACCCCAATCCCACCCGAAATTAAATTGAGAGAACAACTATGCAAGCACTATACGGGCGGGGAATATACCGTGTTTTCTGAGGAGAAAAAATGAGCGTTACAATCCACGACCACAGTGCGGAGGTTTCCGCTGAGATCAAGGCGGCGCTGCTGCGCGGGCTTGAAAAGTGCGGGCTGGTGGCAGAGGGATATGCAAAAAAGCTGTGCCCCGTTGACACCGGCAATCTGCGCAACAGCATCACCCATATGGTAGACGAGCAGGAACCGGCGGCTATCATCGGCACGGATTCCGAGTACGGCGCGTATGTGGAATTAGGCACGGGCATTTACGCTGAAAACGGCGGCGGACGGCCTACACCGTGGGTGTACCAGGACGCGAAAGGCAACTGGCATTACACGCGCGGCAACAAGGCACAGCCGTTTTTGAAACCCGCTGCCGCCGACCATGCGGGACAGTATCGGGACATTCTGGAAAGCGAGCTGAAAAATGGATAATGAAACCATCAAGGCCATTGAAGCCATTATCAAGCGCGGCAACGATGCTGAAATACGCCGAAAAGGCGACGGGTACATTGTCTTAGAGGTCAAGAAAACAATCAAATACAGCACTTCCGCGCAATAGGGTGCGGGAAAGGGCAATAGGAGCCAACTACTGAGAATTTCTTGGTGGTTGGCTCTTTTTCTTTCAGGAGGCAACGCATGGCTAACAGCAAAGTCAACATTTTAGGCACGGATTACGAAATTGTCGTTAAAAAGTACGGCGACGATGAGGCGTTTGAGCGCAGGAGCATTGACGGATATTGCGACCACCTTTTGAAGCAAATCGTAATTTGCGACATGACAACCTATAAGGGGTGGGAAAACGAGCCGGTAGAAACGGCACGTGAAGCACAACGTCAAACGCTACGGCATGAAATTGTACACGCATTTTTCAGCGAAAGCGGTCTTTCGGATAGCGGGCTTTCTTACGAAGGAGCGTGGTGCAAAAACGAAGAGCTTGTTGACTGGATCGCATGGCAAGGGCCGAAAATCCAAAAGGCATGGGAAACGGCAAACGCAATTTAAAACAGGTAAACACCGCAAAGCACAGCGGGTTTTATACAATCTATCGCCGCGACGGACTGCGGACAAGGGAAAGGAAGATAGAACAATGGCACTTACACGCAAACTTTTGAAGGGCATGGGTCTCACCGACGAACAGGTGGACACCATCATCGAGGCACATACCGACACCGTGGACGGCTTGAAAGCTGATGTCAGCAAGTACAAGGCGGACGCGGAGAAGCTGCCCGGCGTCCAGAAGGAATTGGACGATCTCAAGGCGGCAGGTGACGGCGGCTATAAGGAGAAGTACGAGAAGGAACACTCGGCCTTTGAAGCCTTTAAGACCGACATCACGGCAAAGGAAAGCAAGGCGGCAAAGGAAAAGGCCGTGCGTGCTTACTTTGAGAGCAAAAACATCACCGGCGCGAATCTCGACCTTGCTATGCGCGGCTGCGGCGAGGAAATGGCCGCATTGGAGCTGGACGGCGAGAAGATCAAGGACACCAAGGCTCTTGATGCGCTCGTAGACGGCACCTACAAGGGGCTTGTCTCCACCACGCAGACAAAGGGCGCGAATCCCGCCACTCCCCCGGCGAATACCGGCGGCGGCGCAATGACTAAAGACCAGATCATGCAGATCAAGGACAGAGCGGAGCGCCGCGCAGCAATCGCTGCAAACATCAATCTTTTTGAAAATAAGAACGGAGGCTAATTATGGCTGCTGAAACCAATCTGATCAAGAAAAATGACCTCGCCCGCGTGCGCGAGATCGAATTTACCGAAATGTTCGGTTACTCCATCAAGAAGCTGATGGAGGCACTGGGTGTGACCCGCAAGATCCCAAAGCAGGCGGGTACTGTGCTCAAGAGCTACAAGGCGACCGGCACGCTCGAGAGCGGCGTTGTGGCCGAGGGTGACACCATCCCCCTTTCTCACTACAAGACCGAGGCTGTGAACTACAAGGAGATCACGCTCAAGAAGTGGCGCAAGGCTACCTCTGCCGAGGCGATCACCGATCGCGGCTACGATCAGGCGGTGGAAATGACCACCGACGAAATGCTCAAGGACGTGCAGAAGGGCATCCGCAAGAGTTTCTTTGACTTCCTCTCGACCGGCACCGGCGCGGTGAGCGGCAAGAACTTCCAGACTGTTCTTGCGCAGGCGTGGGGCAATCTGCAGGTCCTTTTCGAGGACGACGAGATCGGCGCGGTCTACTTCATGAATCCGCTGGACGTTGCAGATTACCTGTCTACGGCCAACATCACCGTGCAGACCGCGTTCGGCATGAGCTACGTCGAAAACTTCCTTGGCCTCGGAACGCTCATTATGAACGCCAGCGTCCCGAAGGGCAAGATCTACGCCACGGCGAAGGACAACATCGTTCTCTACTACATCCCCGTCAACGGCGCGGATCTGCAGGAGGTCTTCACCTTTACCACCGACGCGACCGGCTACATCGGCATCCATGAAGAGCCCGATTACACCAACATGACCGCATCGGACACCGTCATTAACGGCATGGAGCTGTTTGCCGAGCGCATTGACGGCGTGGTCGTTGGCACCATCGACAACGGCGCGCTTGGCTCTTTGACGGTCACCTCTGCCTCTGGCTCCAAGAGCGGCGATACCAAGCTGACCGTGTCTCCGGCAAAGGCCGCTGCGGGCAACAAGTATAAGTACACGTCCGGCGCCTCTGCCGCGACCGTTGCTTACGGCGACAATGTCGCCGGTTGGAACGATTGGGACGGCAAGAGCGACCTGACCATTGCGACCGGCCAGAAGGTGACCGTTGTTGAGTGCGACGGCAACTATCATGCGCTCAAGTCCGGCAGCGCTGACGTAACGGCAAAAACCTGATAGGAGGGCGGCGTAATGCTTGAACAGGTCTTACGGCACTTGAACAACTGGTTCCTTGTGGAGATCCACGAGGGCACGTTCACCGTGGAGAATGGCAGCATTACGCTGCCCTTTCTCCAAACCAATCAATATTTTCGCATTTGCGGCTCCGTGTTCAACGATGGCCTACACCTGTATCCGGCGGTTGACCTGACGGATGAAACCTTTACCGGGACGGTGTGGGTGCTGGCGGTGCCAAAGGCTGTGGTTGCGCTTGCCGAAGATATCGCCGCGTGGGAAGAAAAGAACGGGGAGGCCGTTGCAAGCCCCTACACGAGCGAGAGTTTCGGCGGGTACAGTTACACCAAGGCAAGCGGCGGAAACGCTGGCACAAGCGCTGTGACGGGCTGGCAGGACGCTTTTAGAGGCCGGTTAAACAACTGGCGGAAGCTCAAGGGGGTGGAACCGTGAGTTTGCTGGACGATTTTGCACACAAGTGCAGACTGATGGAGAAAAAGCGCACGCCTGACGGTGCGGGCGGCTACATCACCGCGTGGGAAGAGGGCGCGGAGTTCCTCAATTACCAGTCTCTTGACACCTCTATGGAAGCGCGCAAAGCGGAAAAAGACGGCGTGACCTCGGTATATTCCGCGCTGGTCAATCGGAGCGTCCCTATCGAGTATAACGATTATTTCCGCGATACGGAAACGGGGATTACCTATCGCGTGACCTCGAATCCCGAGGAAAAGGCCGCGCCGAGGTCTGCGGGTGCAATTATTAAGGCATTGAAATTCTTCACCGCCGAACGGAAGGAGCTGCCGAAATGACAAAAGATAAGGCGCTCCATGCGTGGTTTTCTCAGTTCCTCCCGGCATACCCAACTTCCAATGTGCCGAAGGACGCGACCTTCCCGTGGTTGACCTATGAACTTATCACAGGATCATGGGAGAGCGGCAAAATCGCGCTGACGGTGAATCTTTGGTATTACACCGAGAGCGAAGCGGTACCGAACGCAAAGGCGCAGGAGATCGCCGACGCCATCGGCATGGGTGGAACGTTTGTCTTTTACGATGGCGGCGCGATGTGGATCACGCGCGGCTCCCCGTGGTGCCAGAACATCGCGGACGAGAGCGACAAGAACATCAAGCGGCGGTATCTCAACCTTACCGTGGAATACCTGTCGCAGAACTGATGAAAGGGAAAAGACTATGAAATTTACCAAAATTCCTGTTGATACATTTCAGAAATTACAGATCAACGCCGGTGTTTTGACGACCGACTTCACGCCTGCAACCGGCACCATTGGAGAGGCAGGGCAGATCGGCGCGACGACCGGCGGCGTCAACTTCTCGGCAGCTCCGGAATACTCGGACTATGGCGAAGATATTGACAACTGCCCGAAAAACACGAAGGAGCTGAAAAAGCTTGATTCGTGGGAGGCAAAGGCGAGCGGTACGTTTGTCAGCGCCGACACCGCCGTTGCGAAGAGCCTGTGCGGCGCTGCGGACATTGACACCAGCGATGCCACGAAAGTGACGCCGAGAAATGACGTGCTTGAAAAGGACTTTTCGGATATCTGGTTGGTAGGCGACTACTCCGACAAGAACGGAGACGCAAACGGCGGGTTTATCGCAATCCACCTGATGAATGCACTGTCTACTGGCGGATTCCAGCTTCAAACGGCGGACAAGGGCAAGGGCCAGTTTGCCTTTGAGTATACGGCGCACTATTCTATGAGCGCGCAGGACAAGGTGCCGTTTGAAATCTACATCAAGGCCGGCACGGCGGAGGCGTAAATGAGACTTTCCGACATTCAGGGCGAGCGCGTCTTTGACGTCATCGCGGATATCATCGACCCGATTGCCAATATTGCGGAGGACGAACAGGCTTCCGCAATGTTCCGGCGGGAAAAACTGCCGGAGGGCATGACGGCAAAGCAGTTTGTGACGCAGAGGGCGCGGAAAGCACTCCCTGCGCTGCTCAAAGGCCACAAGGGAGACATCATTGCTATCCTTGCCGCCATCGAGGGTGTAAGCGCGGACGCTTATAAGGGCGCGCTAAACCTCGTTAAGTTGATGCGCGACGCAACGGAGCTTTTGACCGATGATGCGTTTACCGCGCTTTTTATCTCAGCGCAGAGCGAGAATTCCTCTGGCTCTGCGCGGGAGAATACCGAGGACAAAGGCGAGTAAAGCCGTTTCTACGATACTGCATGGCGCGGCTTAATGAGAGAGCGAAAACCGAGGCGTACCGCATCTATGTGACGGACGCGCTGCGCATTGTGGCCGAAAACACGGCGCGATACGCGGGCGGGAACTATATCAAGGCGCGATACGCGGACATTATTGGGCCGAAAAAGCAGGACAACAGAACGTGCGAAGAGATTACCGCCGATGTGGTCGCGCGGTGCGGATTGGTGGTGAAACATGAATCTACTTGATTTATTTGTCAAAATCAGCGTAGACGATGGAGACGTAGACAAGGGCTTTTCAGAAACGAGCAGCAAGGCGGAAACGCTTGCCGGGAAACTGAAAGGCGGGCTTGCTACGGCGGCAAAGATCGGCGGCGCTGCGATTGCGGCGGCTGGCGCGGCTGCGGTTGCCATTACAAAACAAGCCGTAGAAAATTACGGCGAATATGAGCAGCTGGTCGGCGGCGTGGAAACGCTTTTTAAGTCCTCTGCCGATACCGTGATGCAGTACGCCAAGAACGCATACCAGACGGCGGGCATGAGCGCGAATGAGTACATGACCACCGTGACGGCGTTTTCCGCGTCGCTGCTGCAATCGATGGGTGGTGACACGGAGGCGGCGGCGGAAAAAGCTAACCTTGCCATTACCGACATGAGCGACAACGCAAATAAGATGGGTTCTTCGATGGAATCCATTCAGAACGCCTATTCCGGCTTCGCCAAGCAGAACTACACCATGCTGGACAACCTGAAGCTCGGCTACGGCGGCACAAAAGAAGAAATGCAGCGCCTTTTGGACGATGCGAATGCCTTAAACGCTGCGCAGGGCAATTACACCAATTACACCATCAACAGTTACGCGGATATCGTCGATGCTATCCATACCGTGCAAACGGAGATGGGCATCACGGGCACAACGCAACTGGAAGCCAGCACGACGATTCAAGGCTCTATCGCGTCGATGAAAGCCGCGTATGACAACTTTATCACGGGGCTGGGCGACGAAAACGCCGACATGGCGGAACTCATCACGAACCTTTTGGGC
>ERZ1026898.1274-NODE-1274-length-12853-cov-18.112908_pt1 | contig 12853 bp, 6 predicted proteins | sample MGYA00380178_ERZ1026898 | MGnify/ENA primary metagenome ERZ1026898 (study PRJEB33269, sample SAMEA4719814) | human gut metagenome | biome: human-associated habitat; feature: organic feature; material: feces | place: Cameroon | collected 2013-10 ... | reverse complement strand
GATGTGTATAAGAGACAGCGTAATTACCGATCCACAGACCCCATGGCCTTGGATCAACTATTTGGGAAACGAGGATTTCTTCTCGCTCATCTCCAATACAGCAGGCGGCTATTCCTTCTACAAGGACGCAAAATTCCGGCGTATCACCCGCTACCGATACAATGGTGTGCCTATGGACAATGGCGGCCGCTATTTCTATATCAAGGACGGCGACACCGTGTGGAATCCCGGATGGAAGCCCTGTAAGACTCCACTCGACAGCTACGAGTGCCGTCACGGTATGAACTATACCCGCATTACGGGAAGCAAGAACGGTGTGGAGGCAAGTGTGCTCTTCTTTGTTCCGCTTCACACCTGGGCTGAGGTGCAGAAAATGACGCTCAAGAATCAGTCGCAGGAGACGAAGACCCTCAAGGTGTTCTCCTTTGCCGAATGGTGCCTGTGGAATGCAGCCACCGATATGGAGAACTTCCAGCGCAACTTCTCCACCGGCGAGGTAGAGGTGGAAGGCTCCACCATCTATCACAAGACCGAGTATCGTGAGCGCCGCAACCACTACGCCTTCTATACCGTCAATACAGAAATCCAGGGATATGACACCGACCGCGAGAGCTTCATCGGACTCTACAATGAGTTCTCTGAGCCACAGGCTGTGACAGAGGGCAAACCACGCAACAGCTTTGCCCACGGCTGGAGCCCTATCGCGTCGCATTATATCGAGGTGACACTGCAGCCAGGCGAGAGCCGCGATCTCATCTTCCTCTTAGGATATGTGGAGAACGAACAGGACAAGAAGTTCGTCGCCAAGAAGGTCATCAATAAGGAGAAGGCTCATCTGCTTATCCAGCAGTTTAACACTACTGAGAAGGTGGACGCTGCCTTCGCAGAACTCAACCAGTACTGGGACAACCTGCTGAACATCTTCACCATAAAGAGCGGCAACGACAAGTTAGACCGCATGGTGAACATCTGGAACCAGTATCAGTGCATGATCACTTTCTGCATGTCGCGCTCGGCAAGTTTCTTCGAGAGCGGCATCGGTCGTGGCATGGGCTTCCGCGACTCCAACCAGGACCTCGTGGGCTTTGTGCATCAGATTCCCACCCGTGCACGGCAGCGCATCATCGACATTGCCAGCACCCAGTTCCCAGACGGCGGCTGCTATCATCAGTATCAGCCACTCACCAAGCGCGGCAACAACGACATCGGTGGCGGATTCAACGATGATCCATGCTGGCTCATCTTCGGAACCGTGGCTTACATCAAGGAGACGGGCGACTTCTCCATCCTCTCCGAGCAGGTGCCTTTCGACAACCAGCCGGGCAGCGAGGTAAGTCTCTTCGAGCACTTGAAGATTTCGATGAACCATGTCATCAACAACCTCGGTCCTCACAAGTTGCCACTCATCGGACGTGCCGACTGGAACGACTGCCTCAACCTCAACTGCTTCTCGTGGGATCCTAACGAGAGTTTCCAGACAACAGAGAACAAGGGAGAAGGCTCCAAGGCAGAGAGCCTGATGATAGCCGGACTCTTCGTCGTTACAGGCAAGGACTATGTGGCGCTCTGCAAGCAGCTCGCCAAGGAAGCCGCAAACAGCAGTGAAGGCACTATCGCTGGTCTCGCCAAGAATGACTACCTCGCAGAAGCCAACCGTATGCAGCAGGCAGCAGACCAGATGAGCGAAGCCGTGAAGCAGCACGGATGGGACGGAGAATGGTTCCTCCGCGCCTACGACTTCTTCGGCAACAAGATAGGAAGTGATGAGAACGAGGAGGGCAAGATCTTCATCGAGAGTCAGGGCTGGTGTACCATGGCGGGCATCGGACTGGAAGACGGTCTCTGCGACAAGGCACTGGATAGCGCCAAGGAGCGTCTGGAGTGCGAGCACGGAATGGTGCTCAACAATCCTGCCTACACCACCTATCATGTAGAGATGGGCGAGATTTCCTCTTACCCAGAGGGCTACAAGGAAAATGCCGGCATCTTCTGCCACAACAATCCTTGGGTTATCATCGGTGAGACTGTAGCGGGACGTGGCAACGATGCCTGGAACCACTACACCAAGATACTCCCCAGCTATGTGGAGGAGAAATACCAGACTCTGCACAAGGTAGAGCCTTACGTGAACTGCCAGATGGTGGCAGGTAAGGACGCAGCTCGTCCGGGCGAGGGAAAGAACTCATGGCTCACAGGCACCGCAGCATGGATGTGGTACACCATCAGCGAATTCATTCTCGGCATCAAGCCCGACTACGAGGGTCTTCTCATCGATCCCTGCCTTCCAAGCACCGCTAAGGAGTATGAGGTAGTGCGCAAGTTCCGTGGTGGCGAGTACCACATCGTGATAAAAAATCCCGATGGCAAGGAGAAGGGCGTAAGCCGCATCACCGTAGACGGCAAGCTCATCAGCGGAGCCATTGTTCCCTGCTCCCCAGGCAAGCACGAAGTCCACGTAGAGATGTAACTACCCCCAAAAACAAAAAGAGGGTGTATCATAAGTCTGTGACGCGCCCTCATATTTATTTTATTAACACTATTCTTACTTACAAGAACTTACTTGACCTCCTTGAAATGCAAACCGTTATTAAACAAGCCATTTGCGTGAGCGTGCTGCAAATGTGCTGCAAATATGGAAATAAGCAACGATAAGCAAACACGCACTCAACTGCTGCAAAGGTAGTGCAAATGAGCGGAATATCAAAACAAACACGAAGTTTTATTTTGTATTCCCGAGTGCAGCCTACCTTATTAAAAGGTAGTGTTTTTACTTGTAAACACTAAATGTAGTACCTCAAAAACTACAAACGAAATACAGCAAAAAATACAAATGAATTGCCACAAAAGTTAGTTCTAAACTACCACAAAAGTTAGCAATAAAACAGCACAATTCATAGTGTTAAATATCCACAAATATCAGTTTTTGCTTGCATACATGACTGAATATCACTAACTTTGCATACATAATCAAATCACGGTTACAATATGAGTTATTCACATAGAATTACAGACCTTCAACTGGCAGAGCGTCTTGAGGCTTTCGGGGCTGTACTAATAGAGGGGCCTAAGTGGTGCGGAAAGACAACAACTGCGGAACAAATGAGCAAAAGTGTCATTAAGATGCAGGACACGGAGATGCAGGAAGAATACGCTGCAACTGCTGCCTCAAAACCATCATTGTTGTTGATGGGTGAAACTCCTCGTCTTATAGATGAATGGCAGGATGCTCCTGTGCTTTGGGATGCCGTGCGTACTATGGTGGACAGGCGTCAGGTTCCAGGCCAATTCATTCTTACAGGGTCTACTGTTGTAGACAGAAGTAAAATACATCATTCTGGTACGGGTAGGATTTCACGAATGAAGATGTTGCCAATGAGTCTATGGGAGTCAGGAGAGTCTAACGGAAAAATTTCACTTAAAGAATTGTTTGATAATAAAGACTTAGACATAGACGGCATCACTTCAGATATGAAGATTGAAGACTTGATTTATGCTGCTTGTCGTGGTGGATGGCCTGCATTTCTAAATATGAAGAGTGATAAGGCAAAGCTACTTATTGCACGCAACTATGTTGATGCCATTTGTCGTGACGATATCTCAAGAGTGGATGGCGTACAAAGGGATGAACGGACAACTCGTGCAATATTGCGTTCGTATGCCCGTAACATCTCAACATTGGCAAAGAATACCGCTCTGTTAGCTGATGTAACAACCTCTGGGGAAGTTTCACTTTCTATGAGTGCGTTTGAGGATTATGTAACCTCCCTCAACAAATTGTTCGTTATTGACAACATCGAAGCATGGTGTCCTGCAGTCCGAAGCAAGACTGCAATTCGAAGTGGTATAAAACGAGCTTTCGTAGACCCATCCATTGCAATTGCATCATTAGGACTTTCCCCAGAAGCATTGATGACGCAGCTCAAAACCTTTGGTTTCATCTTTGAGCAGATGTGTGCGAGAGACCTTCGGGCTTATACTCCAGGTTTTGGCAATCATCTGTCATATTATCGCGACCGCTACGGACTGGAAGCAGACCTTGTGCTTCATCTTGACGATGGACGCTATGCTCTGATAGAGTGCAAACTTGGCAGCCGTGAAATAGAAGAAGGAGCCAAACATCTTTTGGAAATTAAACGACTTATTCAAGTGCATAATGAGACAGAAAAGCAGGTGCCGTTGCGCGAACCCGACTTGATGATTGTCATGACAGGTGGCAGCATGGCTTACACACGCCCAGACGGAGTCAAAGTCATACCGCTTGCTTGTTTGAAAGATTAAAAAACAAAATAGAATATGGGAACAGCATTACTAGCACTCAGCTTCTGCGCGTTGTCGTTCGTCCTTGCCTTGTTTGTGGGCATATCGCCAATAAACGACAAGGCAAAAATTAGGTTTATGTATGTCGGTGCTGCGCTATCGTTGATTACAGTGCCAATGAGAGCCATTAGCCACAAGGTTAATCACAAACTGCCACAAAAGTTAGTTGTACCCCCACAATTCATAGTACACAACATCCACAAATATTAGCATTCACTTGCATATCCAACTGAATACTACTATTTTTGCATACATAAACAAACTAAATCCAAATAAATAGACAATGGATATTAACCAACTTGTACAAACATTGAATAACTCGCCAAGTGTGAAGTTACTAAAAATGAGGAGTGCAGAATTTTTCTTGGCATTCGTAACAAGTGTGTTTGATGAACAAATGGCAATAGGTGAAGAGAAACTTCAAATGTTGCTGGAAAACAGGCTGGATAATCAGCGTGAGGATATTACTGATGAGGATATTAATATAGAGACACTAGGCGAATCGAACGAAACCAAAGCTAAACGTCTCATCAAAGAATGGACTGATAAGGGCTTATTCGCTAATTATCAAAATGAGGATGGAGAGATTATCTATGAACTTTCGTCACATACAAGTAAGGTGATAGACTGGGTAACGTCTCTTAAGAAAGAAGAATATATCGGAACAGAATCCAAATTCAAGACATTGTTCTCACAGCTTAAGGATCTAGTAGAATTCTCTAATGAGGACAGAGAGAAACGTTTAGAATTGCTTCGTCAGAAGAAAGAAGACATCGAACGTCAGATTGAAAGTTTGGAGATGGGCGAAGAGATTGAAGTGTATGAGGACTACCAAATCGAACCAAGATATAATAGTCTGAACAAGTTGGCAAAAGAACTTCTGTCTGACTTCAAGGAGGTGGACGATAATTTTAAAAAGATTATTAAACAAATATACAAACGTCAGACCGAAAACGAAGGAAAGAAGGACATACTCAATTATGTTTTTGATGCCTATGCAGAATTAAAGGATTCGCAACAAGGAAAGAGCTTTTATGCCTTTTGGGAGTTTCTGCTTTCTTCTGAATTGCAGAAAGAGTGGGACGAATTGACAGACTTGTTATATAAAACTCTTGACAAGAGAAATATTGATTCGAAAGACAAATTCTTGAAGGAAATGAAAAAGCATTTGTTTGATGCAGGAGAAAAGGTTTCGAAAACCAACGACAGAATGAGTGAGAAATTGAGTCTGATTATCAGAAACAATGGTAACTCAGATACACAGGCGACAAAACAAGTAATAAATGACATTAAGAAAATGCTCTTAAACACAGCTCAAAACAAAGAAAGGAACAATACATCATTGAATTATGAAGTAATTGAATTAAACTTGCCAACGGAACGTCAATTGAATTTAACCCCCAAACAGGAAGTTGAATATAATAATATTCCTACAGAGGCAGACCTTGACATCAATGAGTTGGAACGTATCGACAAACTGTATAACTATCATCAGATAGACCGGAGGATTTTACGTAAACGTATTGACATAATACTGCGAGAAAATACTCAAACAACTTTAGCAGAAGTGATTGAACAGAATAATGGAATAGAGAAAGGTCTCTCAGAATTGTTTGGATACATAGCCATACTAAAAGAATACAAGACCATAGTTTCTGACAATCGTACACAAGAGATTATATTTTCTAAAAACAAAACAATAACTATCCCTGAAATCATTATTACACAATGAACGAATACGGAATAAAACCATATAGTAAAGCTGTCGTTAAGTTACTGAAAGGTGTCGTTGAAAAGAACGATATCGTATGGAGCGACATTCTCACTTACCAGACTGAAATACAAAACTATATCAGCATAATTGGCTTAGAGCTTATCCTCAAAAAGGACGAAGGATTTGCCTTTATAAAACAGACAACAATTGAGGATACCAAAACTATAAACTTGGTATCACGTAGACAATATGGATTTGAGCTATCTGTAATGCTTGTAGTATTACGCCAGATGCTAGAAGATTTTGACAGCAATCCGACGTTGTCACAGGCAACGGACAAGTATGTGACAGCATTCGAGATAAAAGAGGAAACAGAGATGTTCCTACCGGCAACATACAATAAAGCAAAGTTCGAAAAAGAGCTTGATAATAACATTGAACGTATTGTGGATTTCGGTTTCCTCGTTGCGCCTAAAAGCAATGACGGAGAAACACGATATAAGATTCACCGTATTATCAAGGAGAAAGTTACACTTGACGACTTATTGGATTTTAAGAAACAGCTAAACGACTATGACACATCAGACCAATCTTTTTAATACGGACCCGCAGGTTGCTGGTTTCAAACTTGACTACATGGAAGTGTGGAATTGGGGAACATTCAACGACAAAGTGTATCGAATGAGTCCTCATGGCAACAACTCGTTGCTTACGGGTGCAAACGCTTCGGGCAAAAGTACGCTGATAGATGCTTTGCTCGCATTGCTTGTGCCTCAACAGCGCAAACGCTTCTACAATCAGTCGTCTGGTACCGAGAATAAAGGAAACAGAACGGACATTACATATTTCTTTGGAAATTACGGTCAACAGCAGGAAGGCGAATCAGGCGCTACATCCTTAAAACTGCGCGACAAGAGTGCGCGTTCAGTATTGCTGGCTACGTTTAACAATTCGGACGGCAGAGTGGTGACGCTTTTCCAGGTCCGCTATTATTCAGGCGAGGAACTGAGAACTGTTTATGGCATGGCTCATAAACATCTTACAATATCGCAGAATTTTGCAGACTTTGACTCAAATGGCGTTTGGCGCAAACATATGGAAAAAGAATTGAATACAGGAAGCAGCAAACGCATTGTCGAGTTTTTCAACGGACCTAAAGCATACGGGGAGAAAATGCTTTTAGTGTTTGGCATGCGATCGGATAAAGCCCTTACACTTTTCAATCAGATCGTTGGAGTAAAGGTGCTCAACGATTTGGACAGTTTCATCCGAGACAATATGCTTGAGGAAAGAGATGCTGAGGAAAAATATAAGGAACTGAGAGAAAACTTTCAGAACCTCATGGACGCAAAGACAAACATAGAGAAGACGAAGGAACAGATACGCCAACTCGAGCCAATAGACAGATTGGCAGAAGACGTGCTGTTGATAGAGAAGAGCATCAAGGAACTACAAAGCGAGAAAGACATTGTTTCTTATTGGTTTGCCGTAAGGACTGTAAAGCTCTGTCAGGAGCATCTGGAAAGTTGTAAAAGTGAGTTACGCCAATTGGACGACAGGATTAAAGCTAATAACGCAGAAAAGAGAAGACTCGACGAAGAAAAAAGCAGTTTGGAAGTAGCCATCAATTCTGATTCTGTAGGCCAGCAAATAAAGGATATTGAAAAGGAAATCCTAAACCTTACGGAACGCTTTGAAGAACGAAAGAAAAAGGAGGAAAAGTATAACACTCTCATCCATAAACTTGAATTGCCTCAAGGCGTCGACTCTTCAACATTCCAAAGTAACAAAGCGACAGCTCAAAAGCAAAAGGTGGCTTTGCAGGAACTGCTGGACAATGAACTATCTGAAAGAAATAGACACTTAAAAAATGAAAAGGAAGATATAAAAGCCAACATAAAGAGCCATGCTGAGACAATAAAATATCTTCATGAACATAATAACAATATCTCCGGTCGTGTCGCTGAAATCCGTGATGAGATTATACAGCACATTGGAGCTACAGCGGATGAGATTCCTTTTATAGGTGAACTCATAAGCTTAAAAGACGATGAGCGTGAATGGGAGTCTGCCATTGAGCGTATACTCCATAACTTTGCGCTACGGCTGATTGTGCCCGAAAAATACTATCGTCAGGTGAACGAATACGTCAACAATCACAATCTGCGAGGCAGAATAGTGTATCAACGATATAACTATTCTGCCGCCTTACGAGAGTTTGCGAACAGGCAAGCTCAAGATAATTCTCTTTTGAACAAAATCGATTTCAAGCCCAATGCCAAATATATAGACTGGATTGAAGACAGACTATATTCTGAGTTCAACTATACGTGTGTGGATACACTGGAAGACTTCAATCATATAAACGAAAATGCTGTAACAAAAGAAGGTCTCATCAAAGCGAGGGGTGGAAAGCACGAGAAGGACGATCGTAGAGAAATCAATCGTAGAGAACATTATGTACTTGGTTGGGACAATCGCGAGAAAATAGCAGCCATAAAGAAAGAGTATGAGAATTTACTCAGTCAGCTAACTATCAAGAATAATGATCTAAAGGAACTTGACAATAAAAGAAAGGAAACGGAAGAACGCAAAGAAACATTTTCACGCTTGCTTGACTTTGAAAAGTTCGATGATATTGACTGGCAATCATATTCGATAAGAATTAACGAGAAAAATGAAGAAAAGAAGCAGCTCGAATCTACTAATGATAGAGTAAAGACGCTACAACAACAATTAGAAAAAATAAAGCTGAGAATCACAGACATTGAAACTCAGAATCAAAATCTATCCAGACAGCAAGGTGTGCTTGATAAGGCAAAAAAAGACACGGAAGAACGTTGTTCTGAGAATTCTAATGCACTGGCTTTAATGGATTCTGTTGACGTAGACGAATTTGAGAATAGTAATCCAGATCTTCTGCTTGTTGGGTTGGCTGATTTAGAGGCAAGGCTGAGATCCATGCAGAACAAAGTTGACAATAAAATCAAGAATAAGCAAACAGAAAAAAACAGGAAAGAAAATGAAGTCAGAAGCAAAATTATAAAATTCAAGAATCCTTCTGAGGAGATAACAACAAAGTTCAGAGACTGGCGTTCTGATGTCAATAGTCTACCTGATTCCGTAGAATTTATCTCCGAATATCAGACTTTCCTCAAAAAGCTGAACGAGGAAGCACTGCCAAGTTTTGAAAAGAGATTCAACAAGTATTTGCATGAAACAGTCATCAACAATATTTATACATTCCGTCAGTTTTTCAAGGATTGGGAATCATTAATAAACAAAACCATCAAACAGCTCAATTCGTATCTTAGGGATATCAACTTTAATGTTTATCCAGAAACATACATCCAGTTGGAATCATCAAAGAAACGCAACGTCAACATAAACGAATTCGTTCAGATGCTGGAAAAAGCAATACCGAACATGCGTGAGATCAACTCCACCATAGATGGTCAGCGAATCCATTTTGAGCAACATGTCTTACCTTTGATGCAACGACTGCAGGACGAAATGTGGCGAAAAGAGGTAATGGATGTAAGAGCAAGGTTCTCATACAAGGCTGCGGAACTCTATAAAGCAGACGACCAGAAACGAAACACCTATGAGTCGATGGGGCAACTCTCGGGCGGCGAAAAGGCCCAGCTGACGTACACAATTCTTGGTTCGGCCATTGCATACCAGTTTGGATTGACAAAGCATGGATGCGACTCTTCGTTCCGCTTTATAGCTATAGACGAGGCGTTCAGAGCACAGGACGAAGACAAGGCCCGGTATCTGATTTCGCTCTGCAAACAACTGCATCTACAACTGTTGGTAGTAACACCAAGTGATAATATTCACATCGTTGAAAAAGACATATCGTATGTTCATTATGTGGAACGAAAAGGCAACGCATCAGTACTCTACAATATGCCTATAAATCAATTTAAAGAAGAACGCCAAAAGACATTTGAATCGAAATGATTACATCGGCAGAAATAAAGAAGAAAGCATTACGCAAGTATACAGACTACTTGCGTAATGTTGCTGCAGGAATAACGTTCCAGCAAATAGAAATCCAATGTGACAAAAAAGCAAGTGACACAATAGCAGAATACCAAAAGGAATATAATGATATTCGCTCTCTGTCTAAAGAGGTTAAAGGCTATGGCTATAGCATAGAATGGAAGACCGTAAAAAACAAAATGCTTGGCACACAGGATTTCCCAAGTAAAATCAAGTTTGATACGGCAGAGGATTTCGAACGATTCCTACAAAAAACAAAAGAAGTAGCTGACTTCAGAAAAAATGTAGCACTAATCAATGGAAAGTTCCCTGAACTACAATATTGGATAGAAAGATACCCACAAAAGATTATTGACAACTTAGAAGATTGGAATGACATTCTTAAGATATTGGATTATTTCTCAAAGAATCCCCAATCACAGCTATACATACGCGAGTTGCCCATTGAAGTGCATACAAAGTTCATAGAGCAACACAAAGCATTGATAGGTGAGTTGCTTGATATCGTTATCAAAGAGTACATTAACACCAACGAAAAAGAATTCGAAAAGCGCTATAACTTACGTTATGACGAACCTACTGTGCGGATGAGACTATTGGATAGGACTTTGGCAAAGAAGTTATTTTACGGTCTTGATGACATTACAATACCAGTCAGTCTATTTCTAAAGTTACAGATTCCTATTTCCAAGGTTTATATAGTAGAGAACAAAGTAAATTTCCTAACCTTTCCTCTTATACCAAACAGTATTGTTATATGGGGAAAAGGCTATGGTGTTGCTTCCATTAAAGACTCAGAACTACTAAAATCCATAGACCTTATTTATTGGGGAGACCTTGATGCACAAGGTTTTGAAATCCTGTCGCAATTCCGTGGCTATTTCGCTCATGTAAAAAGCATGTTAATGGACAAAGCAACTTTCGACAAGTACTTTGAGAAAGAGCGTGGAACACCAAGCAAAATCAGCGTAAAGCTAAATCTGACTACAGAAGAGGAAGAATTGTATCAATATATAAAAGTAAACAACTACAGGCTTGAACAAGAAAAGATTCCTCAACGCTATGTAATTGAACAACTCAAATGTATATTAGACTAAATGTAACAAAAAAGGCGTACAACCGATTTCTATGCGATTTCAGTTGTACGCCTTTATATTTATTCTTGTTCAGAACGTCTATCCTTAAAAAGTCAAACTTACTTAACTTCCTCGAAGTCGGCGTCCTGAACATCCTGAGCGCCATCATTAGCACCCTGTGACTGCTGACCGCCCTGAGCACCCTGTGCACCCTGAGGACCTGCCTGCTGACCACCCTGGTACATCTGCTGAGAAGCAGCCTGCATTACGGTGTTCAAGTTGTTGATGGCAGTATCGATGGCAGCAACATCACCAGCCTTGTGAGCATCCTTCAACTGCTGCAATGCCTGCTCGATGCCTGGCTTCTTGTCTGCAGGAATCTTATCACCGTTATCCTTCAGGAAGTTCTCGGTGGTGAAGATCATGCTGTCTGCCTGGTTCATCTTGTCAATCTTCTCGCGCTCAGCCTTATCAGCAGCAGCGTTCTGCTCTGCCTCAGCCTTCATGCGGTTGATCTCGTCCTCGCTCAAGCCAGATGAAGCCTCGATGCGGATGCTCTGCTCCTTACCGGTAGCCTTATCCTTAGCTGATACGTTCAAGATACCGTTGGCATCGATATCGAAGGTAACCTCAATCTGAGGAACACCACGACGAGCTGGAGCAATACCTGTCAAGTTGAACTGACCGATACTCTTGTTCTGAGCTGCCATTGGACGCTCACCCTGCAGTACGTGGATGGTTACCTCTGTCTGGTTGTCGGCTGCTGTAGAGAACACCTCGCTCTTCTTGCAAGGGATGGTTGTATTAGCGTCGATCAACTTTGTCATCACACCACCCATAGTCTCGATACCGAGAGTCAATGGAGTAACGTCGAGCAATACGATGTCGCCAACACCCTCTTCCTTGTTCAGGATGGCACCCTGGATAGCTGCACCTACTGCTACTACCTCATCTGGGTTAACGCCCTTAGAAGGCTCCTTGCCGAAGTAGTTCTTAACGAGTGTCTGAACGGCTGGGATACGGCTTGAACCACCCACCAAGATAACCTCGTCGATATCTGATGTAGAGAGCTTAGCGTCACGAACAGCATTCTGGCAAGGTACAAGACAAGCCTGAATCAGGTTGTGAGCCAACTGCTCAAACTGTGCACGAGTCAAAGTCTTAACCAAGTGCTTTGGCATACCGTCAACGGCTGTGATGTAAGGCAAGTTGATTTCTGTAGATGTAGAGCTAGACAACTCAATCTTAGCCTTCTCAGCTGCTTCCTTCAAACGCTGCATAGCCATAGGGTCCTTGCGGAGATCTACGCCTTCCTCAGCCTTGAAGCCATCAGCCAACCAGTTGATGATTACCTGGTCGAAGTCATCACCACCCAGGTGAGTATCACCATTGGTAGAAAGTACCTCGAATACGCCGCCACCGAACTCCAGGATAGAGATATCGAATGTACCACCACCCAAGTCGAATACGGCAATCTTCATATCCTTGTTAGCCTTGTCAACACCATAAGCCAAAGCAGCAGCTGTAGGCTCATTGACAATACGCTGAACGTTCAAACCTGCAATCTGACCAGCCTCCTTAGTTGCCTGACGCTGTGAGTCAGAGAAGTAAGCAGGAACTGTGATTACTGCATCTGTAACCTCCTGTCCGAGATAATCCTCTGCAGTCTTCTTCATCTTCTGAAGAACCATTGCAGAAATCTCCTGTGGAGTATATTTACGACCCTCGATTTCAACAC
>ERZ1026898.1270-NODE-1270-length-12870-cov-4.919235_pt1 | contig 12870 bp, 14 predicted proteins | sample MGYA00380178_ERZ1026898 | MGnify/ENA primary metagenome ERZ1026898 (study PRJEB33269, sample SAMEA4719814) | human gut metagenome | biome: human-associated habitat; feature: organic feature; material: feces | place: Cameroon | collected 2013-10 ... | reverse complement strand
CAATAGAGGACTTAAATATGAAAATGAAGAATTTCATAAATTTAAGACTCCGAGCCAAAATTCTCGTCCTATTAAATGCTCTGTAGATGAGATTATATTTAATTCTTATCGAGAATTGGCCGAATATTTAGGGGAAAATAAAACAACTGTTTGGTGTTGGCTTTCGGGGCGCAATAAAATTCCAGAAAAATATAGAGTTAGAAATTTGAGAAAAGTAGAATAACTTGGGCTTGATTTAGCACATCGAGTCTAATATTAAGGCAAATTCCTTTGCCGTAGGCACTGGCGACCTTGCAACAGGTCTGAAAGTTGTAGCATCGTCCTCGTCTGCAATGGGCAATAGCCTTGAGCAGACCATTGGTCTTATGACCGCAATCACCGAACAGACCAAAAACGCAAGTAAGGCTTCTCGTGGTCTTAATGCTATTATGGCAAACCTCGCGCAAGTTCTTGACCCTGCTTCGTCCAACGGTGAAAAAATCGTAGCGATTTTCAAAGACCTTGGCGTATCTATGTATGATACCAATGGTCAATTAAAGAGTGGTTTTGATTTACTTCAAGGTCTATATGAAAAGTGGGGCACTTTGGATGGCAACACCCAAAAGTATATTGCTACTACTATTGCGGGTGAAATTTCGCTCCTTCAAGGTTAATTGACGGGAACCTGCTTAGAGCTTCATAAACCAAGTTAATACAGGAATGTGTTAATGGCATGACTAATCATTATGGTATGGTAAAATATATGAAGATTGAGGAATCCGCAACCAAGCACCCAGAACGGGTGAAGGCTCAACGACTATCCCATTGGTCGGGTATCCAAGCCGACAACAGGAGTACGGCCCATTAGTCAAAGGGTGGGTGAAAATCCCTTAAATGGAAATGCCTTGACGTTGCTTTTAAGCAATGAAGATATAGTCTGTACGTCATGGGAAAACCATGAGAAAGAAAGTTATAATAAATAACGGGGGGTGATAATATACAAAAATTAGAGAACTATGAAGATTTGTTTATTAAAAGGGGCTATGAGCCTTTGGAGCCGATAATTAACACAAAGGCAAAAATTAAATGTCAAGATAAACAAGGCTTTTTGTATCTTGCCTCTTATGAAATGATACGAGATAAGAGGACCAAGGCGCTGGACAGGTTCAAGAAGCAGAATCTATTCAAGCCCCATAATATGAGGCTTTACGCAAGCATGGTTCAGGAAAACGTGCAAATTCTATCTGCCGACGATGAATTAAGAAATGCTTCAAAAGAGCCAGTTCGGTTCATTTGTCCTAAATGTGGCCAAGAATATTTTAAGACTTGGTGTCATTGGATTGACCAAAAAGATAACTGCCATTTCTGTCCAACTTGTGCCCATAAAGAATCTTCTTATGAGTTTTTAGTAGATAAGTGGCTTAAAGAACATAACATGACCTATGCTCGTGAATATTGGTTTGAGGATTGTAGAGATAAGCGAGTATTGCCATTTGACTTTGTGGTATGGACAAATAAGGGTCTTGTTTTGATAGAAGTTGATGGATGTCAGCATTACTATGAAAATCCAATGTTTACAACTTTTACATTAGAAGAACGTAAGAAAAAAGACGAGATTAAGACTTCTTATTGTAAAGAAAAAGGTTACACTTTATTGAGAATACCTTATTGGGATTTTTCAAGAGATACTTATTTGAAGAAATTAAATACAACTTTCTTTGGACAGCCTGACGAACTGTCTTAACACATAGACCACACAATTAAACAATTTCCTGGCCCTAATGAATAATTTCGGCCATGCAATCGACGCAACTAATACAGCTCTTGACTCTCAAGGCTCTGCAATGCGTGAAAATGCGGCCTACATGGAGTCTGTTCAAGCCAAACTTTCACAGCTTCAGTCTACCTTCCAAGATTTTGCCAACAATGTTATTGGTAGTGACCTTGCTAAAGGGATACTTGATATTGCTAATGTCTTGTTGAAATTGGCAAATACACCTCTTGGTCAAGTCGTTACACAAATCTTGCTATTGACCAGTCTTGGTTGGGGCGCAACATCTTTGATTAAAGCACTGAAAATCTTTTCTATTGCAAAGTTACAATTCGCCAACCTTATCCCTTTGTTTAAGAATTTAACTTTGGCAATCAAGGGTGCACAAGGCCCCATGTTGGCTTTTGCGGGGGCTAGCTCTATAGCTTTGCCTATCATTGCTGCTATCTCCGCTGCCATAGTTGGCCTTATTGCCCTCTCCAAAACCGATTGGTTCAAAGAGACGTTCCATGAAGCTGATTATGTCAATGAGAAAATCGACACCTTAAACTCTGAACTTGAAACGACCAAGCAAAAGATAGAGGAACTCAAGGCTCAAGGCGCAAGCCAAAATGTAATTGATGTCTATTCTGATAAACTTGACAGTCTGACCAAACAACTCGATGAGTTTAATGAACGCAAGTTCCATGTTGCGTTTGGCGAGCTTGACAAAACTTGGGATGTTGACGAATATGGCGATACTTTCTTAAAAGTAGAAAACGCCATTACATCCAACATCAATAAGCTAAACGAGCTTAAAACGGCTATGGCTAATGCGTCCAGCACAGAAGAATTTGAACGACTTGAACAACAATATTATGATACTTATGATGCTCTGAAGAAGTATTATGACATTGGCAAAGACGCAAACGAACAGGGTATCGAGTTCACCGATACTGAGCGTGAGCTATGGTATCAACTGGTAGATATTTACGGCACAACAGAAGAAGTGGCCAAAAAGAAAGCCGAGCTGGCCTTGGCTACTACCAATAATAGTATCCTCACTGCGAAAGAAACGAAGGCTCTATTGGCTCAGGCCAATCAACTGGGCGTAAGCAAGACTAAGATGGCCGAGTTGTCCGCTCAGACGATTATATTCAATAATACTAAACTTGATGTTTCTCAGAAAATCGACGCTCTAAGGCAACTGGCTGTTCAGGCCGGTGTGACCAAGGACATGATTAACTGGGCCAACAAGGACGAAGAATATGACCGTTATATGCTCAGAATGACTGGGCATGGCATGAGTGGTGAAGAGGCTGAACGGCGTTATTTGAGTTCTCTTTGGGACAAATGGACAAAATCCCTGTATAAGAAAGTACCCGAAGAGGATGATGATGAGGGCGGTGGCGGCGGCGGTGGCACAACCAAAGCCAAGACCGCCGTTGAAAAACTCACCGACGCTTGGAAAGAAGAACTCAATGCTCTCAAAGACCGCCTTGAACTCCTGCAAAAATCTGGCGCTTCTGAAGAAGAACAAATTGAGCAAATGCGCAAAATTCAACAAGCCATTCACGACACGGCTGAAAAATACCGTGCTCTTGGTTTGTCTGAAGAAAGCGAGTATCTAAGACAACTTGGTATCTTGTGGTGGGACTATGAGAATAAAATCCAAGACGTTTATGATGATATTGAGGAGGCCGCAAAGAAGGCCGCAGAAGAGGCTAAACAGGCTTGGAAAGAAAGCCTTGAACAGCAAAAATCGTGGTATGAGACTGCGGCCAGTGTTGTTCTTGATAAAATCGACGAGGAGATGGAGGCCAAGGAGAAAGAGCGTGAAGCGGAGGAACAGAAATGGAACGACCGTATTCAGGTTCTCAAAGATACCAATGCTCAACTCGACGACCAAATCAAGAAAGAACAACTGCTCAATAACCTCGCCAAAGCCAAACAGAAGCAAGTTTATGTCTATAAGGATGGCCGATTCCAATATGTCCAAGATGTAGATGAGATAGCCAGTGCTCAGGCCGAGCTTGATACTTATGAACGTGATAAGCAACTTGAGGATGAGGTCAATCGTCTTGAAAAACTGAAGGATGCGGCTTTAGACAAAATCGATAAACAAATCGAAGGCTGGAAAGACTACCGCAAGGAATGGGAAAACACCGTTAAGCAGTATACCAAATATCAGGACAAGATGATTGCCCAGATGATATTGGGTACTGACCTTGAGCAAAAGAATTGGCAGACTCGTATCAAGAACGCTCAAGAGTTTGCTGATGAATATACCGAGATAATGAAGAATCTTGCTGCCCTTAATGGCGAGACTCTACCTGATTCTGTTACGGATAAGAATGGTGTTACTATTGACAAGTATGGTAGAAAGACCAGCGGTACAAGTACGGTCAATCCTGACGCCATCATGTCTAAAAAAGACAGTGATGCTCTTGCGGCGGCTGGCAAGAAATGGACTAATGCTAAAACGGATGCCGAGAGAGCGGCGGCTCACAAAGAGGCCGAGGCTATCCGAGCCAAGTATGGTTATTCTGGTGGCGTTGCGGGCGACAAGTATATTCCTAAGAACGCAAGTGGTACTTTGTCCTCTCAAGGTGGGTTAAGTCTGGTTGGTGAGAAAGGCCCTGAGCTTAGAGTCTTGAATAGTGGTGATGGGGTCATCCCTGCTGACATCACAAGGAATCTCTGGAATTGGGGCAAAATCAACCCGTCCACGTTTGGCAATAAGTCTGTTAATCATGTGTTCAATATTAGCAACTTGTCTCTGCCTGGTGTTAGAGACGCTGAATCGTTGGTAAGTGGGCTAAAGAGAATGGCTTATCAACGTGCATATCAGAGGGCGTGAAATATCGCCCTCTCTTAATAAAACAGGTAAATAGGAGGTGTTTATTTGGACACCGCTAAAGAAATTCTTGATGCTATAGAAATCATAGTCGATAGAAAGATGCAGAATGTAGCTCAAATATATCGGGGTATTGTTAAGGCGGTAAGTACAAATGACAAATTGGCCGTGGTATTGGTAAATGGTGAGGCTCATAATATGCGGTATTACGGCTCTACCCCAACGGTCAATATCGCCTATCCTGTGTTTGTGCCACATGGCAATATGTCGTTGGCGTTCATGATTTCGTTAAATTAAGGGAGTGAGAAATAATGGCATTAGTAACTCCTATTTTATATAGTGTGGCCGCATTTGATGCTACACAGGCTTATACATTTGCTTTTCAGGTAACGGGAGGCGACCAATGTGTTGCCAATAGGCTAATCATCAAAAATAACGATACCTTGGCCGAAATCTACAACCAGCAAGTCACTACATTCAGCTTTACCCATACTCTCCCGGCTAATACTCTGACCAATGGCACCTACTATCAGGCCACCATTACCACCTACAATGCGGCTGGTGAATCGTCTCAAGAATCCAATGCTGTGCAGTTCTATTGCTATTTTACGCCGAGTTTGGTGTTGAGCAATCTGCCCGGTGGTAATGTTATTGAGAACAGCTCATTTGAGTTTGAGGCCACATACAGTCAAGCCCAAGGGGAACTGTTGAATAGCTATTCTTTTGTGTTGTATGACGCTCAGGGCGTACAGATAGCCAATAGTGGCGTTCAGTATGTGGGGGCTACAGAGGCTCCCCCTACCAAGGTCAAGTATATCTTTTCTGGCCTGACAGATAAGACCAACTATTATATTCAGGCGTTTGGTCAGACCATCAATGGCACTAGCGTAGAGAGTGCAAGGTCATTGATTACTATACGGTATGTGCGGCCTGATGCATCTGTGTTGATTGAATTGGTCAACAACTGCCAAGAGGGCTATGTGTCTATTACGTCTAACTTTGTTGAGATTGAGGGCACAGTAGACCCGCCTCCGGCCATTTATGTTAAAGACAATACGGCCATTGATGTTAGGTCTGCTAATGCAAAGATTGACTTCCTTGAGGGGTATTCGGTCATTGGCGACTTTACGGCTCAAATCTGGGGCTATGATTTCAATGAAAATACCAATATCTTACAATTCACCGCAACAGATGGAAGCACCTTGTCTCTTAACTATCGTGTAGATTATGACGATGAGACGTTGGTTTATGTAGATTGTGATATTCTCAGTAGCGGTGTACATTATTATATCTATACGCCCTCTATTCCAAATCCGGCTGAAGATGATAAGGTCAATATTTGGATTAGGCGAATTGGTGGGTTGTATGAATTGCAGTTGCATAATCTTGGACAGTAAGGAGGCGAGTTGATGTTTGTTGGATGTGGCTATAATTTTTTGTCTGATGGGAGCGCACTAAATGCGGCCCCCGTTAATATTGAGACTTATGAAGATACCAGTATCAGGAATGGTATATTTGACCATTTGAATATCACTAAAGATGTCACCTCGCCTTGGGATGGTATTATACCTACCGAGTGGGGGCCTGAGACGCTATTCAATGCCGACTTTAATGGGCGGTTGTCTGCGGGCAACTTGGACTATTTGATTAGTCAAATCTCTGGGTTCAATGTTAAGCGGCGCAAGACCACCGATTTTAATTGGATTACACTGGCCTATGTACCTATTGATAAAGATAACCCACAGGTGTTTTATAATGATAATCTGGCCGTGACGGGCGAGGATTATGAATATGCTGTGGTGCCGGTCATTGGTGGGGTCGAGGGTAACTATATCAACAAGGCCATTACCACCAACTTTGATGGCGTGTTTATCTGCGACAATGAATTTATCTATAAGCTATATGCTGATGTGAGCTATGACTCTTGGAAAAGGAATCAAAACGTGGGTGTATTTGAACCTTATGGCCGCAAGTATCCTGTTACAGTCAGTAACGCATTGACTAACTATACAAGTGGTCAAGTCAGTGGTACTGTGTTGCCCCCTGATTATCTAAAGACAGCCTTATTGGATAGAAAGGCGGCTGTTAAGGAGCGGGGCGTTTTGCTTGATTTCTTGACCAATAAAAAGGCTAAATTGTTAAAGGACTGGAACGGTAACGCATATCTTGTGGTTATCTCTGATGCTTCTACCATTTCCTTTTTGGCTAACTCTGGTATGGGCTTCGCTAACGTTCAATTCCCCTTTGTCGAGATTGGAGATAGCGAGAGCCAAGCTGACCTATATTCAGCTGGTCTGTTAAGTGGGGTAAAGTAATATGGCACAAATAACCCAATCTCAATATAACACCTCTAAACAGACTATAAGAAATGTATATATCAAGGTTAATCTGCTTAACTTTAATTACCTGACCATTGATTCGTTCAGTGGCAACGTTATAGGTGGTTCATTGGCCAGCGATGCTAATAGTAATATGCGTAATACCTGTGATATGACCCTTGTGGTCACAGATAGCTCATTTGATGTTCAGGCCGAAGGTAAGATATGGCTGGATAGATTGATTCAGGTGTTTATTGGCGTTGAGGATATGAGGACTGGTGAGGTATCTTGGACGAATAAGGGTATTTACCTTATCAATCAGCCCGCCTATACCTTTGATGCTAAGACTAATACCATGACCTTCCAAGGCGTTGATTTGATGGCTTTGATGACTGGCCTTCGTGGTGGTATGCTGACTGATTCTTATATCATTCCACAAGGCTCTAATGTGCGTGATGCTATTATCGCCTGTTTGAAAGAAAATGGGTTTACTAAATATATCGTATCAGAGTGTACTAACATTGATGGCAGTATACAGAATGTACCCTACGACATTCAACATGATTCAGGGGATTCTTGGTGGGATGTGTTGGAGAGTTTACAGAGCATCTTACCCAACTATCAAATGTATTTTGATATTGATGGCATTTTCCACTATGAGGTTATACCTTATCGGGCTAATGAACAGATAAGAATGTCGGATGATATATGGGTACAGAACGTGACTGGTGAGAGCGTTAGTTATGACTTTGAATCGGTCAAGAATAGCGTTAAGGTTCTGGGCAAAACTCATGATATACAGTATTATCCGTCTACGCAGACTGTAAGTGGTGGTGCGTTGGTTTTGACCATTGACGCTTTGAGTGAAGTTAAAGCCGGAATCATGATTGGGTTCACGCCCCCAACAGATATGGCCACTGCGGTCAGTTTGAATGTAAATAATAATGGGGCTAAAGCTCTAAGGGACAGTGCTGGTAATCAGATAACCAGCTTGAGCAAGGATGTCTATTATTGTGCTTTGTATGTGGGCGATGATAATTATTGGGTGCTCTTGGGCCACAATCAGGCCGTGGGCGAATGGAAAGATAACAACCCAGATAGCCCATTTTATGTGGGCAATCCAGCTGGCGAGATTAAGATAGTGCTGTATGGCGATGATTATGAGAATATCATGTCTGATGAATTGGCCATAGCACGGGCTAAATGGGAGATTTGGCAGAGATGTCGGCTTAACGATACTGTGCAATTGACTACTGTGCCTATTTATTGGGCCGAGGTTAACTGGATGGTGAGTTATACACCAAGAGGTGGTTCAGTGGCCAATCAATATCTTATCACATCTATTCAAACTGACCTAAGCCCGACAGGTACACAGACCTATGAGCTTGTCAGGTATTATCCATATTATGATGAACACGATATTTTATAAGAAAGGAGTGGATGAACATTGAGTCAACTTTATACTGACCTCCCCAAAACAACCTTTCCTACCTCCGAACAGGCTTTCCCTGTCATGCTCGATATTGCGGCTACAGATGGTAAGAATGTGAAGGGCTTCCAAGAGGCCATGATGGCTGGGAATACCGAGTTGGCCAGAGTCTATTATGCTCAAATCGAAAATGCCGACCAAAAGTTCGTAACCGCTGAATTGATGAACAATCTGTTTCAGACTTGTGTTGCTTTACAGCGGTTCTGGCAAAGTGATATTCAGAACTATGTGACCGGCAAACAGGCCGAGTGGCAAGCTGTCATTAGCGAAATGGACTATAAGGGCGCATTTGATGTTAATACTCAATATAAGAAAGATAACTATGTTGAATATGGCGGTCTTATATATATCGCTACCGCAAACCCGCCTGTAGGGGCTTATCCTACCAATACGGCCTATTGGCGTGTTCTGACAGTAAAGGGGCAAGCAGGTGAATCTGGTCAAGGTATGTCGTTCACGGGCGATTGGGTATCCACTCAGGCATATACAGCACAGGATATTGTAAGCTATGATAATGCGTTGTGGGGGGCCTTACAGGCCAATACCAATCAGATACCCTCTGAGGGGTCTGCCTATTGGCAACTTGTCTATCGGGCCACAAGAACAATATACCCTGTTCAGGCTGCAACACCAACTGGCCAAGCATCGGGTGAACTATGGTTTGAGGTGACTGGCTGATGAAGATTCAGGATATTCAAATCTCAGATAAAACCCTATGGCAAGACTTTGTGACCAAGTATGAATCGGGCGATTATTATGGGGCTTTGGCCGTTTTGCAGAACGCACAGCTTGCATCTAAGGCCAACACAGCCAGCGTAGCTAACGCCATGATTAAGGCCGTAGATGACCTGCAAGACCTGTATTATACCAACGTTGAAGATAAGTTGGTCGATGGGTTGGCTACGTTCCAAGAGAGTATTGATAATATCGCCAATCAAGGTGAATATGATGCAACCAAACAATATGCTCAGGGTAATTTTGTCCTGTACAATGGCAATGTATATATGTATATTGCCAACACACCAAGCACTGGTAATTTGCCTACCGATACTGCTTATTGGGTCAATTTGGGGCTGAAGGGTGATACTGGTGCCCCGAGCCTTGATTTGAATCTAAGGTATAACTGGCAAAGCAACCTGCAATATAACCCTAAAGATGTGGTGTATTATGGGGACAGTATGTATTGGGCGAAACAGACGAGTACGGGCGAAATACCTGCTACAAGTGCAGATTATTGGGGCATCCTCATCCAGAATCTCCCTGCCGACATAACCGTATCCCAATCCACCCCAACTAAACCTTATCAAGGCCAACTATGGTGGCAAATTGATTAAATCTCAAAGGAGTGAAATAAATGGCAACTAACAAAAACATAACCATGCGTCAATACAATGGCACTGATTATGATACTCTGTATCCCAAGACTACCGCAAGTCAAGTTGAGGGTCTTGAGGATATTAGCTCTGTCAAAGTCTATACTGGTACTATCGGCACAACTTGGACAGAAAATGATGATGGAACTAAGACTCAGACTGTGACTATTACTGGCCTAACTGCGGCCAATACCGCAATCGTTGACCATAGCCAAGATAATATTACCGATTATGCGGCGTTTGTTACCGCTGAGAATCAGTATTTGACTTGTATTACCAATGGGTTTGCAGTAACTGTGGCCAATGGTATTACCTTTACCATCTTTGGTGATGCTAATACAGTGGCTATTCCTATTGTTGTGGAGGTTGTGTGATGGGCCGGGTTATTGTAAGCGGTGGATGTGAGATGAGCGTGCCTGTGATTTTACAGGCAAAAGATTTGGCTGTTGGGACTGTAGTTAAGTTATATGAAACGTCTACAACCACAGGTAAGACTGAATTGGTAGATTTTATTGTAGTTCATCAGGGTCGGCCCTCAAGTTTATATGATAGTAGCTGTGATGGAACATGGGTGTTACGGAAAGAATTGATGGAAGGCCGCGTGTGGGACAGTACTAATGTGAACAATTATGCTGGAAGTGAAATTGCACGCTATTTGTCCAATACATACGAAGGTCTTTTGAACTCAATAAATTATGCAAACACTGTAAAAATTCCTTATGGAATAGGTGGAAATGTGTCTACGGTCAATAGTGGTACAAGTGGATATACAACCAGAGCGTTTTTACTTGGTGGCTATGAATTGGGTTGGACAACCTCTGATACTGACGCTGGCAAAATGGTTGTAGATGGTGCTAAATTGGATTACTTTATTAGTGGGACCGGAACCGCCGCTCGAAATCAACGATTAGCCAATTATCAGGGAAATGAGTGTAGCTATTGGCTTAGAACTTGTGCTAACAACGATGACAATTTAGTATTTTATACCGGAGGCGGGTATCCCTATACTTATGACGCTTCTAATCCAAATTATATTCGTCCAGCTCTTGTACTCAATAAGAGCGTCCTTTTTGACCCGGCTACTCTTGTAATAAAGGGGGCATAATATTGTGGGCAAAGTAATAATGTCAGGTATTGTACCTAACCTAACCACTCCTATTGTTGTGGATTCTATACTCAACAACAATTCTTGGGAGACCATCAAGAAAATCAGTGATAGCGGAACAGGGTCTAACTACTGGTCTGTGGGTGACAGAAAAGAAGTTGTGTTGAATGGGACTGTGGGCCATTTGACCTTGAGCAACTATACCACTTATGCGTTTATTATCGGATTTAACCATAATGCTGAGTTGGAAGGTAATAACAGGATTCATTTCCAGTTGGCTAAGACTGCGTTGAGTGGTGGGGTTGATGTGGCGTTTTGTGATAGTCGTTATGACGGGTCTGTGAGCGAAACCGGTTATTTCTCTATGAATAGTAGCAACGTCAATACGGGTGGTTGGGCGAGTTCGCAAATGCGTACAAACATTTGCGGGACGAGCCTATCGAGTTATTCTGGGACGATTATCGCAGTCATTCCGGCAACACTGCGCGCTGTTCTTAAATCCGTTGTTAAGTACACAGATAATATTGGAGGTCGTAAAGTAACCGAAGGGGCTGTTACAGCAACTACGGACTATTTTTTCCTTTTGGCACCATACGAAGTTTTTGGTGTTATAGAACCCAATGATGCAAATCCGGCAGAATTAGATAAGCAAAAGCAATATGCTTATTATTCTGCTGGAAATAGTACATACAAGTATAATCACAACAGTACAACTTCAAGCGTCTGGTGGTGGCTTCGTTCTCCGATAGTGAATGATGTAAATAATAACCGATATTTTACGATTGTAACCAATACAGGCGTAAATTCCGCTTCTAATGCTTACGCTTCACAAGGGCTTGCCCCCGCTTTCTGTGTCTAATCAATCTAAGGAGCCATCCACATGACCTACTTAACCTATCGCCGTTTCAAACAGGACGGTATTGAAGGTCATTTCAACCTTCCCTTCAATACCCCTGTCACTGAAAAAGACGGCTTTTTGTATTATGATAATAAACTAATCTGCGCAGTTACCTCAGAGAATGGCTGGGAGCATTTCAGGCCGAATACGGCTGAAGGAGCCTATCGGCAGGAGATGCTTAATGGGCTTTATGACTATTACCAGAAAAACGGCTCAGGCGATGATTTTGATGAAGCTAAATGGCCCAACCAAACCAACTATTATTGGAAAAATCTACTGAGGACTGCACCTACCGAACGGCTTGAAAAGATGTATCAGGCCAGAATTGGGGATTTACCCAAGGAAGAGGTGAAATAATGGGAAAATGTATATATTTACGCAAAGGTGAGGTTCATACTGCGCCTGTTGTTGGCATCAAAGCCGGAGACCTCCCCATTGGTCAGATTGTCAAGCTGATGGAAGGCGGAGTTGAAACAGATTTTATTGTAGTGAATCAGGGGATACCAGAGAATAGCAGTCTGTATGATGCAAGTTGTAATGGGACTTGGTTGTTGAGGAAGGATATTAAGGAAAATAGGGTTTGGAATAGTGCTAATAGCAACAACTACTCGGCAAGCACCATCAATGCTTGGCTGAACGGCGACTACATCAATAGCTTGGGCAATATTGAGCAGCAGACAATTCGACAAATCAAGATTCCGTATGTCAATGGCACAGGCTCCGGTGGCTCGGTGGCAAGTGGAATGAATGGCTTGAGTGTTAAGGTGTTTTTGGTTGGCGGATATGAAGTAGGCTTTACGTCCGACGTCAACCAGTATTTCCCGCAGGATGGCACGAAGCTGTCCTACTTTGAGTCTGGGGTCGGCACGTCCGCTAAAAACAAGCGTATTGCGGAACTAAACGGCTCGACCGACCACTGGTGGCTCCGCTCCCCGAAAACCCTCGACACCAACTATGTGTGGGGCGTCTACTTCGACGGTAGCACTCTCAGTAGCAGCGCTGACAGCTCGTTCGGCATCCGCCCAGCTCTAATTATCCCTTCAACCTCAATCTTTAACCCCACAACTTATCTTCTAAAAAATAACCCCACCCCTTAAAAAC
>ERZ1026898.1268-NODE-1268-length-12881-cov-7.104241_pt1 | contig 12881 bp, 11 predicted proteins | sample MGYA00380178_ERZ1026898 | MGnify/ENA primary metagenome ERZ1026898 (study PRJEB33269, sample SAMEA4719814) | human gut metagenome | biome: human-associated habitat; feature: organic feature; material: feces | place: Cameroon | collected 2013-10 ... | reverse complement strand
TCATAATAGTAAACTGAAAATAGATGAATTGCAAGAAACCATGGAGAAAAATTTAAGGAAATATTTTAAAGAAAGATTTTAAGTGATAAAATATAAAAGGATACTCTACGCTCCATAGAGTTCACAGCCGCAGAGAAATCTGCGGCGCGCTTCCATGTCATATTCATTTAAATTCCAAAAAGGAGAAAAACACATGAAAAACAGCAATTATATCAAAGTGGAAGGAAATATTGGATCAGAACTCGCAGTGGGATGCACCAAAACCGGAAAAGCATGGTGCCGATTCTCGCTGGCCATCAACAATTCTCGTCAGAACCCGGAAACCGGAAAGTTCGAAACTATCGACACCGTATGGAAGAATATTTCCGCTTATGACAACCAGGCCAAGCTGATTACGGAATATCTTGGAAAGGGAGCCCGCATTGTAGTCGAAGGCTATATGAAGTCCAACAACTACACAGACTCGAAAGGCATTGAACGAAAGACCGACCAGGTGATTGCAGAACGAGTTTCCATTCCGATTTACTCGCTTCCGTACCTGCTCTCACATCAGAAACCGGCAACACCTGAACCGGGCGCTGCAGAATCCTTTAAGAAAATGGGCGTCCCTGAAGCCCAGCCTTATGAACCAAAAGCAGGGGAGCCTGTAGAAACCCCAACTGACACCCCAGAAGAAAACTGGCCATTCTAATTATAAAAGCAGAGGAGCAAATATATGAGAAAAAGAGAACTGTTGCTTAGCCTTGCGGCAGCACTGATTCTGACTACGGGAGCCAGTGCTGCCAACTGGCAGGCATTAGAACACGGAAATCATGCATGGTTCATGGATATGGATTCCATTCAGAAAATGGACAGAAACACAAAACAAGTCTGGCTCAAAATCAAAAATGAAAAAGGCCTGAATGATATGGTTCTCGTATCTGTTACCCGTGATGGACAGGTAAAAGAACTGGATACAACAGAAGACAGGAAATTGGACAACGAAAAGAAACACATTGTGCCTGACACGCCTATGGAAGATGTATTCCATAAACTTTGGAGTAAAAAAGAAAGAAGCAAAATGGAAAAGGAATCTCCCAACCGATGGGAACAGAAGGGAGAAAATGCAGCAGACAGTGCAGCAAACAGAGCCATCAACCGAGTACTGAATAAAATCGGATGGAGCTGGTGGTAAAAAGAATTTTGACACTCTTGTGCAGACCTCATATAATTAGAGGAAACCAAGGGAGGGAAGAATGAATGGAAACCAAAGAAAAGAAAGTAGACCAAATTGAAGAGTATTTGGAACAAATCATTGATAAATACCAAAAACAAAATCTGCCTGCCAGAATCAATCGGTCCCAGACTGCTAAAATTATGAATTGCGCCCCCACTCATATTTCCTATGTCATCCACCATCGGTTAAACAAAGACAATGAATACAACATCATTACCAAACGCGGTCTGGAAGGATATATCCAAATTGTAAAGAAAAAACCGGGCGAACGAATTGGATATAAGCCCAAATACATTTCAAGGTACAGAGAAGAAAGCATAGCTTTTAAAATTGGCTCCAATCTCAATAACTTTATTGATACCCAGATAAAGCCTATCCAGCAGGAACTGGGGCTAAACAAACTGGCTATTGAAATAATTCAGAATATCACAAGAGAAATTCTCCGAGAAGGCAAAGCCAAAAATGATAACCGATACCTGGAAATCATCAAAGAAACCATCCGGCAAACAATCACTCATCAGTACAAAACACCGGGAAACGGAGAAAAGGGAAAAGCAGGCAGAAAAAGAAGACAAAACGCAAAAGAAATTAAACCTAACACATGAAAAGGAGCTGTGAAGAAATGAGGATTCATTTCTTCACAGCCCCTTTTTAAGGATCCGTCGTCAAATAGCTCTATTTGAGCGCCATTCTCTGAGTCACGCCCCATTATACCCTTGGCTTTGAGGGTATAATGGGGTATAATTCTGCATAGAATAGTATTTCAAAGGAGGTGCGCTATGGAATTATCCGAGATGCAAACCCGCGTGGCAGAGCTGGAACAGCAGATTTCTGCTCTGCCCGCTGGCTCTGTTACGAAAAAAAACGTCAGTGGCAAGGACTATTTCTACCATCGTTGGACGGAGAATAAGAAACGGCGGGAGAAGTATATTCCTACTGACGAATTGAAGGATTTCCGTGCTCAGATTGAGCGGCGGAAGGCGCTGGAGCAGGAGCTGAAGGCACTGAAAAAGCAGCTGCCCAAGGAGAAATTTGCGAACTTTTCCGCGTTTACCACCAATGTGCGTACCGGCGAGGCGCTGCGTTCCTTTGCGGCGTCTGTTCGCGGCTATCGAAGGCGCGAGTGCTTCCGGCAGCTGCACGACTTTGTCTACGGAGAGCCGCAGGACAAGGTGTTCATCCTCTACGGCCTGCGCCGGACGGGGAAAACCACCATGATCCGCCAAATTTTTACGGAGATGAGCGACACGGAGCTTACCAAGGCTGCGTTCATTCAGATCACTGCAAGAGACACACTGGCAGATGTGAACCGTGACCTCAAGCTGCTGGAAGCGCAGGGCTTTCGTTATGTATTCCTCGACGAAGTGACGCTTATGGAGGATTTCATCGAGGGCGCAGCACTGTTCTCTGACGTGTTTGCGACCTGCGGTATGAAGATCGTGCTCTCCGGCACGGACTCGCTGGGCTTCCTCTTCACCGAGGATGAGCAGCTTTACGACCGCTGCATCCTGCTGCACACCACTTTTATCCCCTACCGCGAGTTTGAATCCGTCCTCGGCATCCACGGCATCGACGAGTATATCCGCTACGGCGGCACCATGAGTCTCGGCGGCATCCACTACAACGAGACCTCCACATTTGCCAGCAAGGAAAGCACCGACGAATACGTGGATACCGCCATCGCCCGCAACATCCAGCACTCCCTGCGCTGCTACCAGTATGAGGGGCATTTCCGTCATCTGCGGGATTTATACGAGAAGGACGAGCTGACCAGCGCCATCAACCGGGTCGTGGAGGATATCAACCACCGCTTCACGCTGGAGGTGCTGTCGCAGGATTGGAGGTCCCACGATCTTGGCATTTCCGCCAGCAATCTGCGCCGGGATCGGAAGAAATCGACGGACATCCTCGACCGCATCGACCTTGCGCTTGTCACAGACAGCCTGCGGAAGCTGCTGGAGATTCGCAACAAGAAGGAGCAGACCGTGGCGCTGGTCGATATTCACGCGGCGGAGATCAAGGAGTATCTGAATTTACTGGACTTAACGCGGGAGATCGACGTGCTGCATCTGCCGGATGTCAGCACGAAGTCCGAACGCACGGTGATTGCACAGCCGGGACTCCGCTATGCGCAGGCGGATGCTTTGATCCGCAGTCTGCTGCTGGATGAAACGTTCAGCGCCCTGTCTTTGGTGGAGCGCACCGCCGTGCAGCAGCGCATCCTGACCGAGATCAAAGGGCGGATGCTGGAGGACATCGTCCTACTGGAAACAAAGCTGGCAAACCCCAAGAAGCAGGTGTTTGTCCTGCAATTCCCCGTGGGCGAATTTGACATGGTGGTGTTTGACCCGGAGGCAGGCTCCTGCCGGATTTTCGAGATCAAGCACAGCGAGGAAGCTGTCCCGCAGCAGTATCGCCATCTGATCGACGAGCAAAAATGCGCCCAGACCGAGCACCGCTACGGCCCGATCACCGGGAAGATTGTTCTCTACCGCGGGGAAAGCCAAGTGATAGACGGCATTCAGTATCAGAACGTGGAAGAATATCTGCGACATATGAACAAAAAGGGATAAATAAAAGCGATAGTGTTACGGAGAAGAATACAGAGACACGAAGCGAAAAAAGATTGGCCATTCGGCAATAGCAACATTAAGCGACTTATGAAAGCAAAGTAAAAAGGGGCTGTGAAGAAATGAAGATTCATTTCTTCACAGCCCCTTTTTTTATTTGGCAAAATCCTCGCGACTTCCAAGAGCCAGATCAATAACACCAGAGAAAAATATTTTGCTTCAACGAGAATATCCATTATAATAAAGCCAAAGGGAGGGAACATACCATGAAAACCATGCCAATAGGATTAGATGATTTCAAAACGGTCAAAGGAAAATACTATTATGTAGATAAGACTCCTTTCATCAAAGAATTTTTGGATAATCACGCACAAGTCACTTTGATCACAAGACCAAGGAGATTTGGGAAAACAATGCTAATGAGCATGCTTTATTATTTTTTCTCTATAGAAGAAAAAAATAAGGACACAAATGACTCTAAAGAAAATCAAATCAATCAATTATTCGATGGCCTTGCAATCAACCGTAAGGAAAATTCTTCATACAAAGAAAAACAAAATACATATCCAGTCATTTTCCTTACCCTGAAAGGAGTGCAAAATGACAATTGGAAAATGCTATATGAAGCATTCACTCTTCTCATTACCAAAGAATACAATAAGCATCGCTATTTACTAGGAAAAAACATCCTGACCGAGACAGAAAAGAACTATTATCATAGAATTCTAAATGGCAGTGCCACACCGGCAGAATATCAGGTCAGCATACAATACCTATCTGAATTCCTGGAAAAATACTATAACGAAAAAGTTATCATCTTGATTGATGAATACGATGCACCTCTTCAATATGCCTATAACCACGGCTTCTATGATACCGCAATTGGTTATTTCAAAACCTGGTTCAACAACATTCTAAAAGGAAATACGGCACTAGAATTTGCTGTACTCACGGGTGTTCTCCGAATTGCCAAAGAAAGTATTTTCAGCGGATTAAATAATCTGGAAGTCAATACGGTAACACAAAATAAATACCGTGAAGCATTTGGTTTTACCAGCAAAGAAATTTCAAAAATTTGTAAGGACTTCAAGCTGGATGAAAAAATCCCGGAACTGAAAAAGTGGTATGACGGCTACAAGTTTGGGGAATTGGAAATCTATAATCCATGGTCTGTAACCAATTTCATTCAAAATGGAGGCATCCCCAAACCATACTGGGTAAATACGGCAGCCAACGAAATCATCAAGCATCTTTTATCGAAAGTGAATGTACAAAAGATCAAAATACTTCAAAAGCTGATGAATGGCGAATCGGTTAGTGTAACGCTCAATGAAGGAGTCATCTACAATGACATAGATAAAGACAGAAGTGCTTTGATGACCTTGCTTCTGATGACCGGCTATCTAACGATAAACAAAAAGGGGAGTACGTATGATCGATATGAACTCAAAATTCCCAATGAAGAAATCAAGCAAGTGTATATCAATGAAGTTCTGAATCATTTATTGCCAGATATAGAAAAAAATGATTTTGATGACATGTTCGACGCTTTGTTCAGAGGAGACAAAAAAACATTCGAAGAAGACTTGCAAACCATCATTGAAAAAAGTGTCAGCGTGTTTGATGACACCAGCAGAGAATGCTTCTATCACGGATTCATGTTAGGAATGACTACCTGCTTTCATCCCAATGGGTACAACGTAGAATCAAATGGAGAATCAGGAGATGGCCGATTTGATATAGCCATTATCCCTAAAAACACCCAAAAACCAGGCGTTATTATGGAACTAAAAAGAGCAGAGACAGAAAATGAATTGCCCAGAAAAGCTGCCAACGCACTGAAACAAATACAAGACAAAAAATATGCCCAAAGACAACGCCAAAATAAAATAACAACCATCTTTGGGTACGGAATAGCATTTTACAAAAAGAAGGTGCATGTGGAATCCAAACAACTATAACAATGTCTTGCCAAGTATGAAAAAACGGCGTTCCCTAAATGGAACGCTTTTTTTCGTGATTTTTTTATTTGTTCTTACAAAGGAGAGAGACAAATGAAAAAAAACTATATACGAATGTCCCATGAAAAACAAAAAAACTACGATTTATCCGCAAAAGCAGAGAGCCATGAGGGGATGTGCAAATACCCCACACAGCAATCTCATCCAAGTGAATCTAATCGGTAAAGAAAAGTAGTTTGGCCAAAGAGTAAGCGAAAAGGAGAGATGACAAAATGAAAACAATGGAGATGCCTAAATGGCTGTTAGAAAATGAGACTGCCAATGATGCGTTCAATCAAACTATCATGGAGAAATTTAAGCACCATAAAGCAATGATTCAAGATAATACAGAACATGTATTGCATATTTTATGGTCTGAAGGAAAGGACCCAAAAAGAAATGCCATCCACTATATTCTAGATAAAGAGAATGGTGTTTTTATGATCTATGGAATGTTCGGAAACGGAATCGCCAGCTGGCATCGTCCGCTGTCCATTCGCGTGCTGCTTGAATATTTTAAGACCAAGAAGGGATTCATTCAATATTTGGAAGGCTATCGAGATTCACGTTCGTCATGGTGGACCTGGGATAAAGCAAAAGCCAAAAAGAGATTATTAGCACTAATAGACTACTGCCTCATCGAACAAGCCGAAGGTAAAGACGGTTTCAAAGAAATCATGAATGATTTCTTTGAAATGGAAAGGCTATTGAATGAATCTGATGGATACTGTTTGCCGGAGAATACAAAATTTGAAAATCTCTGGAGAAAATATAGCGAAGAAGATCCTTATACGTTGGGGGAAAGCATCGATCCCCATGTCCGTATCTGGATTTGGCAGTTCTATCGAGCCGCGGAACAGCTGGGGTGGGTAAAATTCAAAGAAGAAAATAAGGCATAAAAAAAGAAGGTGCGAGGCACCTTCTTTTTCATATGCTTTATAAATTCAGAGAAGCCAGTTTCTTTTCCAGCTGTTCAATGCGCTTTTCATTCTCTTCGATTTCTTCCGATTGAGAAGCCAGCGTTTTCTTGAGCATTGCATTGTCACGAGCAAGTTCTGCTTTGCTGACACCGTCATATTTCGAAGATTTTCCAAGTTTAAATGCAGCACCTGCATTCAAAGCATTATCTCCGGAACCAATAGATACACCGGCATTCAAGAGAACGTTGGCACTCGGATGATAGAACGCACCAATGGCCGTAGAATTGGCATCCTTGTAATGACCATAACCTACAGCAAAGGATAATTTATCATTCGGATCATAATCAAGCGGATGAAGAGCAGCCAGGGCCGATGCAGCAGAAACGCCCTTCGCCATGTCTTTCGACAAAGAAGATCTCATCGATTCCATTTTCTGGTTGAACGCCTGAGCGTTATAAGCTGCTACGGTGTTGACATAGCCAACATTGGCTGCTGATGTTTTATCAGCTCCATCGGTCACAATCCCAGTAACTACACGGCCGTTGCCATCTTTGTTACGGAAATCTACCGTCGTTGCGGTGCTGTCAGCACCAACAGTGATGACTTTGCCATCTGTTTTGACCAGACGGTCTTTTTTGGCTTCCGCAATGGCATCGGCAAGTTTTCCGCCACTGATAAGACCGGTGTTACCGGATTCCACAACTCCGGTATCTAATTTCTTTGTCCAGGCATCTACGTCAATGTTCGAAGCATCTACATTTGCTTTCTTGGCAAGCTCTGCATCCACATACGACTGATCGGCTTTTTTATCCAGTTCGGCTTTCCAATCTGTGGTATCAGGCACCGGATCTGCCGCTGGAACGACAGCAGGCGCTTTGGCAGCAGGAACCGCAACGGAAGCAGCAGAAAGAGAAGCTGTTTCTGCTTTGGGCGAAACATTCGCATTAGAAGAAACAGATTCCGCGGAAGTAAGAGCAGCCGAAGAAGTAGAATCAAAATATTCGCGAACGGCTTTTAATGCGACATTGAAGAGCTTATTCGACCCGGACTGAGAAAGATTGGACAAGTTAGCATTCGCCACAGAGGAAGAATAGCTCGAAATTGTGGTGTTGATATCACTTACCAGGGTGTTGATGGTATTGACTGTGGACTGCATGGCGGTCACAGAAGCCGCATTCGCAGAGATATCAGAACTGAACCCATCAATCGCAGTCTTCACAGAAAAAAGCTGAGACCCATTCACCGCATCCGTCGAAGAATCCGTCAAAGAACCGGCACGAAGATTGGTGAGAAGGGTGCCGCCCGTCCCCGCAAGGGTAATGGTATCCTTGGTGTCACTGTCATAAGTCAGAACGCCAACAGCAGAAATACGGTTGTTGGAATCAATGGATATGTGGTCCCCGGCGGTGTAAACTTTGCCGCTGGAAGCAAGCATCTTGTTAATGGCTGCATTCATCTGCCCCAAGTTGACCGCATCAGTATCAGCCGTGCCGTCTGCCACACCATGAATCTGACCGTTAACCGTTAATGCGCCATTGATGGTGGTATCAGACCCGATGTATGAAACATTCGGATCATCAATCGGATCAAGAGCAGAAACGGAAAACCCTAACCCGGCACAAAACAAGCTGCTTGCTATCACAGCACTGAGGAATTTTTTGGACTTTTTCATGACTCATCCTCCTATAAACAAATTATCAAGATGATTCTTCTAACATTATACAAAAGTTTCCTCAAAAAAGAAAGAATAATCTATGGAACATAGAGAATAATGGCAAAGAAATCAAAACAAAAATCTTCAGCTAATACAAAAGCAAAAGGGAATGGGAACGTGTTACAAAAAAATGAAAATTCGTTTTTTTTTCTGAGAACACCTCTCTATAAAAAACATAAATCTTCTTTTTCTTAATCATGCTAAAGTCATACAATAAATCTAAATACTGTTAAGCATTATAGTTAATATATAGTTAGGGCGAAAATTTCATTCGATTTTATCGAAGAAAAAAGGGTGTTGCTAGACACAAAAAACCAAAAAGCCGGACACAAAAAACCAAGAACATGGACACAAAAAACCAGTCTGGAAGATGGTGGACATAAAAAACCAAGAAAGGAAAACGTCAGATGGACACAAAAAACCAACAGATGGACATAAAAAACCAATGGTGGACATAAAAAACCAAGAATGTGTTCAGAAATTTTGAAGCTGGACATATTTACCCAGGGAAGATGGACACATCCAGATGCCTTGACCAAAAAAACAATGGAAATTTTTTCTAGAGTGAGATAAAATATATAAAACACTCTATCTTCCGTAGAAAGGAACAAGTATGGTAGAAAATGCAGCCCATAAAAAAGACCTGGAGAAGAAAATCGTAAAGTATGATAATCTTCTGAACCAGGAATACCGACTGAACCAACTCACGGGAAGTGAGCAAGATTTATTTTTCGCCATCGTAGCGGAATTTAATAAAGCCAATAAAGATAGAACTCCGGAAAATCCCATTCTAGGCATTGAAATTCCGGAGAAGCACATCAAAAAATACGCAGGGCTTTCGACAGCCAGTACCAATGTCAATTATGAAAAGTTGAAAGAGATGCTGAATCATATCAAAATGTTCACGCTCACAACTTTGTTCAACATGAAAGGCTATAAACGGAACCCTGAAAACAATCAACTGGTTTTTGACGAAAAAGGAAATCCGATCTCCGGTGTATTTACAGAAGCTGTATTTACAAGCTTCTTTGAAGGAGATAAGGAAAAAGACATTGTCATACGAATGAATCCCAATGCAGCCATGATGTTTTATCACTTCAACTGTGGGAACTTTACACAATTCTTTTTAGACCATCACACAAAACTAAAATGGGCTTCCAGTAAAATTATCTATAGGCTCTTGCTAAACGGCAAAAATGCCCTTCGTGGTTTCTGGAATCCCTCTCAAGAAGAAATTTACCAATATCTGGGCATCAAAAATGCAAGAAAGTTTAAGCAGTTCCGAGAATATTTACCTGCCTATCTGGAAGATATTCGAAAGACAGGAGATTTCCTATCCATCAGCGATGCTGAATGGCACAAAGGGAAACATGGGAAAATCGTAGGATTAACTATTACCTACAAACTAAATCCCCATCGAATGAAAACCATAAAGAAAATCACTCTGTTTGAACAGATTCAATCCGGGCAGGTCAAGCAAGTCTATGAAAGAAAGATAACCAGTACAGATAATGGATTGATTATACAAAAAGAGCCCATGCACTGTTCATGCGGAGGAAAAATTTATGAATACACAAACGAAGAAGGGGTGCAGCAATATGTCTGTGAAAACAGCGCCTTTTGGAAATTAGGAAAGGGCAACTGCAAGGAAAAGACCGCCAAACTCCCCTTAGAAAACAAATGGAATGATACAATCGATCAGGAAACAATCATCAAAGAAACAACCGATGATTTTAGAAAACCCACGATAGAAGAAGTGAAAGACTACGGAGAATCGTGGAAAAAAGAGAGAAATTTAAATAAGCAAATTGATTACTCTGCCTTTGTAGATTATTATGAGGCTGTAGGTTGGAAACAAAATGGAACACCCATTGTCAATTGGAAACCGCTTTTAAGAAACTGGATTAGAAGACAAAAGAAAGATGCTAAACCGGACTCCATAAATGAAGAAGAAAAAAGAAAAAACAATAAGGAGTTACTGGAAGCACAAGGGATTGCTGTATATTGAAAGAAGAAAAGAGAAAAAAGAAAATGAACGCAGATGAATTTAGGAAAGAAAGTCCCTTTGGCCCCGTAGAGGCATGTAAAACAGAAGAAGCCAGAAATCAGGCACTCAAATCACTGGATGATTTAAGAGATATCCTGCTTACGCAGAAAGAGAATGAAAAAAAAGAGGAACACCAGGCAAAAGAAGCCAATATCCCGCCAAGGTATAGAAAATACAACTTAGAAAGCATGAAGGATATAGAAGATAAACCAGATTACCAAAAGAGCATTGAAAAATGCAGGAAATATCTAACGTCCTTTGATGCAATGCAAACAAACGGAAAAGGCATCTTATTTATGGGACCTTCAGGAACACTCAAAACGACCTTGGCCTGCATGATTGCCTTAGAGCTTATCAAAAAAGATAAAATCAAGCCCTATTTTCTTTCTTGTACCGACTTATATGATTTCAGGGTACGGGAATTAAAAGGGATTGATTATCTAATCCTAGATGATTTGGGAATTGAATATGACAGTGAATATAGCACAACACAAATCGATCAAATCATTGCCGATTCCTACAATAACAATCGCATCGTCATGATTACCACCAATCTGGAGGCCAGAGAAATTCAAAAGAGATACAGCGCAAGGTCAATGGACCGTATACGCGAAATGATGGCCTTTGCCATACAGACAAAAGGAAAATCATTACGACAGCAGAAGTAAAAAAGTAAGTAACGCTGCCCCTTGGGGCAGCTCTCCTATACGGGTTTAGCCAAACGGTAAGGCAACGGACTTTGACTCCGTTATCACGAGTTCGACTCTCGTAACCCGCGCCATGACCGGAATAAAGAGTTTCGAGTATAGAGAATTTGTCTTAAAGCTATTCCGGTCAACTCCCTGTCTGAGTGGTGGAATGGAAGACACGGCGGACTTAAAATCCGCTGCTCTAAAGCATGTGGGTTCGACTCCCACCTCAGACACCATATCCGAGTGGTGGAATGGAAGACACGGCAGACTCAAAATCTGCTGCACTATGCGTGCGGGTTCAAATCCCGCCTCGGGTACCAGGGGCATGAGTTATCTCCCACTGCCCTGTATAATTTCATAGGCCATGTTTCTAACGACTATGGGTGAAACATGGTCAATAAGGGCCCGTAGCTCAGTTGGTTAGAGCAGGCGGCTCATAACCGCCCCGTCCCAGGTTCGAGCCCTGGCAGGCCCACCAATGAGGTTCTTTCTTCCTTTCTCCTCATGCTCCTCGATTCAAAAAAGAAAGTAGGTTTTCTCTTTTTCTTATAGGGCTGCTTAATTCCCTGGGCAGCCCGGATAATGACAGCGATGTTCATGCAAATTTCCAGGCACATGGAAAACAATACCAGAATGGATGTGTAAAATATTTTTTGCGAAACTGATGGTGAATTTCTACACAAACAAGAACATGAACAAAGCTGCTGTTATATATGGCGAAGCAGATGCCAACAAAGAACCAACTTTCAAACTTCTTAACTCAAAACAAATGCTTCGCTCTATGGTGCTGAAAAGTTAACCTCTTTGATGCGCCAGAAAACTTCATAAGCCGGGCAACCAAACCAGTGCTTCCATGAACCGCCCGGCTCATGGAATAATAGCTCAAAGTAGAGCAGGTCAAAGAGACCGATTCAGGTGCAATCCCTGATTATTCCAGGCATCTCCTGAGCAGGAGGGAAAAAGGCTCATGCCGAATAACAATAATAAAAACGGCATTCATTTCCTCATCTGAGGAACAGGCAGACATCACCTGAAAATGACCGTAAAGTCATCACGTTAAATGACACTGGAAAGGCCGCCAGCTGCGCGAAAAGGCTGCAACTCGCAATCAAACTCCCAAGAACAACGATATTCGACTGACGAATCCAAAAAACAGAGGCTCTGCTTTACGCTCCTGCCACAGTGGAACATGGCTTGCACAATCCCATACCTCACGAATCAGACAAGCCAAACTCCTTCTATCAGGGTAAAACCCGAAATGCTAGTCAATAACCCAAACTCTCCTTAATGAAAAATTACTCGCTAAGACTCCAAACTCCCTGCTGCGCGCACAGCAGGAACTATGGGACTCCAAAGAACGGAGGGCGCGCCCTGTCAGGTGGAATTCCTGAAAGTCCCCAGCTGAAAGGTTCTTGCTGCTTCACAGCCCAAAGAAGCAGACGTTTCTAGTATTCTTAACGAAAAAAGAACATGGAAATAGTTCTGCCGGATTTGACCATCGGTGCCAAATCACGGCAGCACATTTCCTAATTCTCTGGAAGCGAATACAAATGACTTCCACCAGCGGCGCTGCCGCACAACAACTGAACGCTTTCTCCGTAAAAAAACAATTCTTTGTGCCAACATGAATTGTTTGATTCCGAAAGACACGTTTTTAGACGGTTTTATCCGAGAATGTACGGGGAAAGCCAGAACTAAAGCGCCCGCAAGCTGCTTTAAAGC
>ERZ1026898.1267-NODE-1267-length-12885-cov-3.710133_pt1 | contig 12885 bp, 11 predicted proteins | sample MGYA00380178_ERZ1026898 | MGnify/ENA primary metagenome ERZ1026898 (study PRJEB33269, sample SAMEA4719814) | human gut metagenome | biome: human-associated habitat; feature: organic feature; material: feces | place: Cameroon | collected 2013-10 ... | reverse complement strand
TCCGGCAGTGCGATTTCCCAGAAGCTGCGGGACGGCAGGCCATCGGCATCGGTGTGTGTAAAGTCGATGTCACAGCGGCCAACCATCGCGGGGCCGTCAGCATAACCGCCGTGGTAGATGATGCTGCGCCCGTCGTCCGTCCACATCTCGTGGCAGACCCAGTCATGGCGGCTCCGTACATAGCCGCGCGGATCTCCCTTCGTATCGTCACCTTCCGTCCGAACGTGATAGAAGATGTCCTGATGGTGGTCGTAGATGTTCACGCGACGGATGCCGCAGTCAAAGGCTGACCACTCATGGTTATACATGATGATGTCCGAATCGAGCGGGTGGAACTGCACGTGCGTGATCCAGCAGAGCGGGATCGTCTTCTCATAGAGCAGCGCACCACTTTCCGTATCATAGACGCAGAGATAGGATTTGAGGCCCTCGTCTTGCGCGCGCTGGTCAATGTTGTATTTCGGACGCTTGTCGAGGCCCTCGCCTTCGGTATCCGGGTCGAAATCGAGGATGCGCCCGTCGGTCATCGGAACGCACAGCTTCGTGCCGTCCAGGCTGACATGCGTGAAGGCGGTCATGCGGCCATTCGGCACGCGGTTCAGCACCCGGATGCTGCCCTCCCGGTCGGTCCGGCAGATTTTGTCATCCTGGATGTAGTAGACGCGCTCGCGGATATAATCAAGGCAGACACTGGCCTTTCCGAGGCCCTCGTCCTGCGTGCCATCGAAATAGACATAGCTCTTCAGGACGCCCTTCTGATTATCCGTCAGCTTTCGGTCCGTCCCACGGAACATATCGTGCATCCAGACATTCGGATGCCCGTCCCGGTCCGAAATCAGATAGATGCGCTCGTCATCTGCGCTGAGTGACGAGCAGGTGAAGTAAAGGAGCTGAGTGTTGAAGCTATCTCTGCCCAGCCCATCACTGATTAAAACTCTTCCATTTAAAGGTTTTGATGTATTCATAATGATTCCTTTTATTCGTGTTGGAGTACGCGACCATAAAAAAATCAGAATCACTTCTGTCGATCAGATCAGCATGGCCGGTCCGAACCGGTGGCCGACATCCTGAAGACTGCTGGCGCTTCGCTTTTCGTAGAAAATGAGATTACTGTGGAAAACCACTTCACTTCCTACCTTTATAATGCCATGGGCCTTCTGGTCCTTCAGAAGATAGTCCAGCAGAACTTCCGTCGCGGTATACGCCTGTGCATACGGATTCTTCTGAATCAGGTTCTGATATACATTGCGCTTCATCGCATCGATATTCTCCGCGAATACGTCACTTCCCACCGCATAGATCTTGCCGGCTCTTCCAGACGCTTCCAGTGCCATCTCCAACATTCGACTCGTTCTTGACGACACACAACATACCGCTGCTACATCTGGTTCAGAAACTGCCGCCAGAATCTTCTGATAATTCTGTTCATTTATCGTGTGGCTGTACACCTTATATACTTTATTTTCACAGTGATGCTCACGGAGATACTGATCAAAGCCGATTTCAATGCCTCGATGCGAATAAATCGATGGCTCACCCGCACACATGAGAATACTTCCATAGGAAGCGATCCTTCCGGTAATCAGTTCTGCAACCGTCGCACCAATTACCTTATAGTCCCCCAGCACACAACTCAGACGACCGGAATTTTCCATATCCCGGTCCACCATCGTCAGCGCCAGGCCCTGTGCGACAAACTGTGCAAGTTCTGTTTCCGTAAATGGCGAGGTATTCCCATCCAGGACCATGCCGTCGATCGTACCCGCTTCCAGCTCGGCACGTAGCGCATTCAGCGAAATCACACCGTCCTGTTTAGCGGCACTGGACATCTCCGACTCACTGAAGCTGTCATATGGGCACTTCATAAGCTCGACATTCATATCGCGTCCCTGTTCGGCATATGCATTTTGAAAGCCGTTCCATAAAGACGGATAGTAATATCGATTATCACCTTCTGCTCTTGGAAAGCAGCCGACGATACGCTTACTTTTTCGATTTAGAGAAGCCGCCGCAAAATTCGGACGGTAGTCCAGCTCCCTGGCCACCTCCAGTATCTTATTTCGTGTTTCTTCACTGATGCCTGGTTTCCCATTCAGGGCGATATGCACCGTTCCCAGGGAATAACCCGATTTCGCCGCGACGTCTTTGATCGTAACTCTGTTTTTCACTTTATTTACCTACATTAAATCCGAAGTACTGATTTGCATTTTCGAAGCAAATGCCTTCGATGACTTCCTTCAGATTCTGCTCTGCGCCGAAATATTCGCCTCGCTCGCAAAGCTCGCCGAGATAGTTGCAGAGCACTCTACGATAGAGCTCATGGCGTGGATAGGAAATAAAGGATCGGGAATCCGTCAGCATGCCGACGGACAGTGCGACCGGATAGAGATTCGCGCAGCTTCTGAACTGTCGGTCGATGCCGAACTGCTGGTCGTTGAACCACCACGGTGCTGCCAGCTGTACCTTCGCCACAGTTCCACTGTCGCAGAAACCAGCCGCGAGGACAGCCCAGGTCTCGATCTTCGTTCCATCCAGTGGATAGAGCAGGGTCTTCGGAAGCTCACCCATGATTGTCAGACGGTTCAGGATCTCACCGACCGAGGTCACCGCGCACTGATCATCCGTGCAGTCAAAGCCTGTCGACTGGCCGACCCGCTGAACGCCCGTGGTGTTCGCATCGAGGTAGGTACCGATATGAAGCTGCATGACATAGCCTTCTTTATTATAAAGTCGGCCCATTTCCACCAGGAACGCACTCTGATACTGGTCCACCTCATGCGCAGTCAGTTCTTCATTTCGTCTTGCCTTCTGGAAAATTGCTTCGATTTCATCTTCAGTATAATCGCTCCAGGTAAAATAAGGAATACCATCGTCTGAAACGGTGGTTCCGGTCACTGCGCGAAAGTACTGAAGACGCTGATCCAGTGCATCCAGCATCGTCCGGAAGCTCGTGATCTCTGTCTCTGCTGATGCCGCAAGCTTCTGTAAATACCCATCAAAGGTATCCAGCGCGAGGAACATCGCCTTATCCGGACGGAAGGCGGTGATGACACGTACCTTACAGTTCGGATCCTGCTGCAGGAGCTTATGATACCGGAGATCATCAATCGGATCCTCGGTCGTCGATACCAGGCGTACATTACTGTGCTCCATGCACCACTGACGCGTCATATGCTTCTTCTGAATCAGCGCCTTGGTTTTCTGGTAGATTTCCTCTGCATTCTCCTCGCAGAGCGGCTCATCGATGTCGAAGTAACGCTTCAGCTCCAGTGCACACCAGATATAGATCGGGTTACCGATCATCTTCGGCAGCACCTTTGCAAACGCGAGATACTTCTCATGGAAGGAGGTCTCCTTCCCGGTGATGAGCTTCTCATCGATCCCGAAGGTACGCATCGCTCTCCACTTATAGTGATCCCCCTCGAGCCACATCTCGCCGAGGTCCTCGAATTCCTTATTTTCGTACATATCCTTCGGGGAGATATGACAGTGATAATCGATGATCGGCAGTGGCTCTGCGTACTTGTGATAGAGCTCCCGTCCGGTCTCATTCGTCAGAAAAAGCTCCTCTGAAAATGTATGGTTTAATTTCATCTTGTCTCCCTCCTTAGAAACCGATCAGCGCACCGCCGTCGACCGGGATGCAGGAACCGGAAATGTACCGTGCCGCTTTACTGCACAGGAACGCCGTAACCATGCCGATATCCATCGGATCTCCGACACTCTTCGCCGGAATACGGCCTAAAATCTTCGCAAGACGAGGTGGATCGTTATCGACCGCCTTATGGAACATCGGTGTATCGATCCAGCCCGGTGCGATGGCGTTTACCGTAACGCCATACTCTGCAAGCTCTGCCGTCAGCACATGGATCATGCCGAGGAAGCCCGCCTTCGCTGTCGCGTAGCCACATACCTGTGGCTGTCCGATGTACGAAGTCATCGATGCCTGGAAAATGATGCGTCCGTGACGCTGCTCCTTAAAGTAAGGTGCGACGGCCTTCGACATCGCGAAGGACCCCACGAGATGCACATCGAGTACCGACTTGTAGTCCTCGACCGTCATATCCCAGATATACTTCTTGCAGTGGTTGCCGGCGTTGTTCACCAGGATCGTCACCTTTCCGAAATCCTTCACCACCTGCTCTACCAGTGCCTCGACATGCTCCGTATCTGTGATGTCATGCTGATAGTAGCGTACCTTCTCGCCGAATTCTGCGAGACTCTCTGCCGCCGCTTCCGGCGATCTCGACGCCACGACAGCAACCTCTGCGCCTGCAGATACCAGACAACGCACGATGGCGAGGCCCAGTCCGGACGCGCCGCCCGTGACGATGGCCACCTCTCCGTCGAGGTCATACCAGCCCTGCATGCTGAATCCCTTCATCTCTTCCTCGGTAAATGCCGCCATATTCTTTCCTCCTGAGGTTAAGCCCTCTTACTTCACTTTACTGTTCACATGCCTTCGGTGGTATGTTCTTATCCTGATACTTATAAGGAATATAGAACTCCTTATGCCCCATCGCTTCGGACTTGCTGAGCACACCGGACGCAATTTCCGCTACATGCACCGCCAGCGCCTCTGCCATCGCATCCCGGCTCTTCTCACCACTCAGGATCGGACTCGCATCGAACTCCATATCCTCGGCCATGCGCTCAAAGGTCGCATGGTTTCCAGTGATTTTAATGCACGGAGAAACCGCACTGCCGACAACACTTCCGCGACCGGTCACCAGGAACACGATGTGTGCGCCGCAGCTGATGAGATCCATCAGCCCCTCATTGTCGTTCGGATTCGTGATACCAAACTGCATCCAGTACGGATCCGGTGTGGAGTCCAGCAGCCAGAGGCCCGGCGTCGTTGGTGGGACCGCCACCTTCGTCACGCCCTGAATCGGCCGGGAACCGCTCTTCACCAGCGCACCCATCGACTTTTCCTCGATGGTACTGAGCCCGCCCGCGAAGTTTCCCGGGCTGATCGAGTACTGCCGCACGGATTTACAGTAGTCCAGCATCTTATCATAGGTATAGGCGAGCTGCTGCCGCACCGCCTCTGTTTCACCACGATTCACCAGCATATCGCGAAGGCCGATGGCTTCGACGATTTCTTCGAAGATCGCGGTGCCGCCGAGATCCACCAGCTTATCATAGAAGCGCCCGACGACGGCATTGCCCGCGAGCCCCGAGGTATAGTCCGAGCCTCCGCACTCCGCGCCGATCACGAGGTCCTTTAAACGCATCTCCGCGCGCGGCGTGTCCTGCAGCTGCTTCAGCGCCCTTTTCACCCAGGCGAGGCCCTTTTCAATCGTCGTCTGCGTACCGCCTTCCTTCTGGATAAACATCCAGTGGCTGAGTTTCCCTTCCTTCGTCGCGATGTCCGCGAGCCACTCCGGCTGGATATACTCACAGCCGAGGCCCACCGCCAGCACCGCCCCGATATTCGGATGACGGATCATGCTGATCAGCATATTGACCGCATACTGATTATCCGTGCAGCCCGGGAAACCGATCAGCTCGACGTCCAGATGGTCCGCGCGCTCCACGATTTTCTGCGCCACAAACTCGGCACACTTCACGGTATAGATGACCAGCACACGGTTTCGGATGCCGAGCCGCCCATCCTTTCGCTGATATCCAATCCAGGACAGTTCTTCCAGTCTCTTCATCTCGTCCGTCCTACTCATACTTCGTATCCTTCGGCGCACCCGTCACCGCGTCCAGATGACTGGAGCGCTCATCATAATTCGAGTGCATCACATGGAGATGCACCCAGGTACCACGGCCAATGTCGGCGTTCGCACTGCCGATGACCACCCCATACTTCACGATGGGCTCACCCTTCTGAATGTCCCGAAGCGAGATTTTATGCCCCACCGGAATCGCATCCACGGCGTGAATTTCGCGACTTTCTGCCTCTCCGATGATCTCCGCCGTCGCGCCCTTCGGAATCTCCGTCAGGGCCGTGGCTACATTGTCCTTTTCATCAATCTGGAACACCCGGTAATCCATCGTTCCTCCAAATCTCCATCTAAAAACAGGGCAGATGCAGCGCTTCCGTGCAGGAACTTCGGATCGGATAAAACCATCTGATCTGAAACCTTCTGCAGGAATCCTCGCATCCGCCCCATCTGTTTACAGGATGCCAAACTTCTCAAATGCTGCCGTCGCGGTCATGCCACCCTCGATGGCCTTCCGCACGAGCTTCTCGCCGGCCGCCTTCTCGAGTGCCTTTTCGATAACCTCATCTTTCACTTCCTTCGGAATGATCAGCACGCCATCGATGTCGCCGAACACGAGGTCGCCATCATGGATCGTCACCTGTCCGATCTCGATCGGGCAGCGGTACTCGAACACATAGGTCCGGATCGAGCTGTCCTGTGCCCAGGTCGCGCGGCAGAAAACCGGGAAGTTCTGGCTCAGTACCTGTGGCGTATCTCTGGAATAGCCATCGAGAACGGCACCCACGGCACCTCTCGTCTTCGCCGTCGCGGTCAGCAGCTCGCCCCACAGTGCGGAATTATGTGCACCGGTCGCCACATAGATCTCGTTCGGCTGCAGCTGATCGAGCGCCTCCGTGAGCAGTCCGAACGGCTTCTTCGGCGCTTCGAACACATCATTTTCAAGCACGGTACATGCATAGCCTGCAAGCTTTAAGCGATTATCCGGCTCGTTTCGGTCGATATAGGCGTCCGCCGGGATCATGGATTCCAGTGGACGGATCTCCGCCGGTAAAAACTGATGAGAGTAGCCCATCTGGTCGAGGATATCCCCGACCACCGGTGTATACAGCTTCTCCTTCATCAGTGCAAACATTTCTTCATCTGTATTCCATTGCTTTGACATCGTTTATTTTTCCTTTCACAAGCTCTGTTTTAAGATAAAAATGCTGCCGAAATGCCGTCAAGGCATATCAGCAGCATTCCAAGACCACATATGTACTTATCGATTCACGTCATTATCCCATGACCGGCATAATCAGATTCGGAAGCGTCATACAGAACGCCGGGATATACGTCACGATGATCAGAACGACCAGCATGCAGACATAGAACGGTAACATACTCTTCGAGAGTCTCTCGAGTGGAATCTTCGAAATCGCAGCACCGATAAACAGGGTGGATCCTACTGGCGGTGTTACGAGACCGATGCCCAGGTTCGTAATCATGATGACACCGAAATGTACCGGATCGATACCGATCTGTGTAGCGATCGGAAGAAGAATCGGTGTTAAAACCAGGATGATAACACTCATGTCCATCATCGTTCCGAAGATCAGCATCAGAATATTCATCATGATGAGAATCACATACTTATTCGTCGTGAATCCGAGGATGGCTCCCGAGATCATCGCTGGAACCTTGAGGTAGGTGAGTAGCCAGCCAAATGCGCTCGAGGTAGAGATCAGAATCAGTACGATCGCAAGCGTATTCAGTGCATTCTCCAGTACCTGCCAGAAATCCTTAAAATTCATCTTCCTGTAAATGAAGAAGGATACGATCAGTGACCAGTCAACAGCGATTGCGGCAGACTCGGTCGCTGTAAAGATACCCGCTACAACACCGACGACAACGATCATAACGGTAAACATTCCCCAGACCGCAGAACCCGCCGTCTTCAGAAGATGCTTTACATTAAATGGTGTTCCCTTCGGATAATTCCGCTTTACGGAAATATAGTAGCTGTAGATCATCAGTACGACACCGAGACATACACCTGGCGCGAAGCCTGCCAGGAACAGACGTCCGACTGAGACGCTTCCGGCCACCGTGGAATAGATTACCATGTTGTGGCTAGGCGGGATCAGGATACCCTCGACAGAACTTGCCATCGTGACATCCGTCGAAAAGTCATCATCATAGCCCTGCTTCACCATCATCGGAATCAGGATCGTACCAAGGGATGCCGTATCCGCTGCAGATGAACCGGAAATACCTCCGAAGAACAGTGATGCAACGATGTTTACCATCGCAAGACCACCACGAATCCATCCTACCAGCGCATCGGACAGTTCAATCAGCTTATCCGATATACCGCCCTTTCCCATGATTTCACCGGAAACGATAAAGAACGGAACCGCCATGAGCGAAAAGGAAAAGACACCCTTTACCATGAGCTGTACCACCTGCATCAGCGGAAGCTGGAGATACATCATCGTAATGACCGATGCAACACCGATGGCATAAGCAATCGGCATGCGCAAAAAGATAAAGCCAAAGAACATAATGATCAGCATGGCTGTCGCCACGGTTGTATTAGGCATGGTTCTTCGCCTCCTCTCTCGCCGCAGATTCCCTTATCTTGCGGGCATTTTCAATCGCACGGGCATTTCTTTCTTCTTCTGCCTTTCGTTCAGCTTCCTGCTGTGCCCACATATCGAGATAGGCCTGTGGGGTTTTATTCAGCTTTTTCAGAATAAACAGGAAAAACCGTTCACTCTGCATCAGCAGCATGCATATACCTGCCATCGGCACGGCACCATAGAGCACGGACTGCGGAACCTGAATACCTGAAAGCGAGCTCTTCGTCATAAGTGTGCAGAATTTGAATCCATAAATAATCATGAATGTTGAAAAGCCAAAAATCATAAACTGACTCAGCATCTTCAGAAATTCTACGACCGGCTTCGGTAAGATGAAATCTACCAGCATGACACGCAGATGCGTATCGGTTCGAACCGCAAGAGATGCACTGATCAAAGCCATATAAACCATGCACAACAGTATCGACTGCTCACCCCATCGTGGTGTCTTGTGTAAAATATATCGGCAAAAAACGACATAACTGGTAATGCAGATAGAAATCATAAATACGACTTTACAGAATGACATAAACAGCCAGTATACTGTGTCATAAAACTTTTTCATGCGTCATCCTCCTGCGAACGATCTGCTTAGTTCTGCACATCCTGCATCTTCTGAAGAAGGTCCTCGATGCCCTCTGCATACTGAGACCAAACAGACTTGCAGGCTTCCTGTGCGGTAGCGATATCCTCTTCACTCATATCGATAACGGTAACGCCGAGGCCTTCAAGCTTCTGCTTAAGCTCAACCTCTTCCTGCTCGATCTGGCTTCTGTCCCAATCCGTTGCCTTCTGACCAGCCTCACGAAGAAGCTTCTGATCATCTGCAGGAAGCGCATCCCACTTCGCCTGTGCCATCAGAATGATTCCAGGAGAGAAGGTGTGCTTGGAAAGGAGGTAGTAAGGTGCAACCTCATAGAACTTGTTGGAGTAGTATCCAGGATAACCATTCTCAGCACCATCTACGACGCCGGACTGAAGCGATGTATAGAGCTCACTGTACGAAATAGGTGTAGGCTCTGCACCCAGTGCCTTCATGGTATCCATCATGAGCTGTGTCTCCGGAACTCTGATCTTCATTCCCTTTACATCTGAAAGGCCCTTGATCTCACTTCTGGTAAACAGGTTACGTGCACCCTCATCGGTGTAGGCGATGCCGACCATACCAGCGCCGACCTCCTTACCCTCGTCCAGGAATGCCTGTCCGAGATCTGCATCCTCCAGTACCTTATACATACTGTCGCGGCTCTTGAAAATAAATGGAAGGCCAAACATGTTCAGCTTCTTAAATCCGTAGTCCGAAAGTGAGTTTGTATTTCCACGATACATATCTACGGTTCCGCCGCCCATCTGCAGGGAGTTAAGGCAGGTCTTCTCATCTCCCAGTGTCGATGCCGAATTCACCTCTACGACGATACGGCCATCGGACATGTCATGTACATACTTCGAGAATACATAACCTGCTCTGGTATTAATGTTGTCATCTGGATTAAGCTCACCATACTTATACACGATTTCGCACTTCGGATCCTTCTCCCACTCAAGAATGTCCTGAAGGGTCGGAATCTCAACACTGTCACCCTCTGCAGCTGCCTCTGTCTTTTCTGCTGCGGCTGCGGTTGTTTCTGCCGCTGCGGCGGTTGCTGCTGCGGTTGTCTCTGCAGCCTTTGCCGCTGTGGTCGTCTCTGGTGCCTTGGATGATCCACAGGCTACCAGGCTGGTAACCATCGTTGATGCCATTACCATCGCAATGAGTCTCTTTTTCATACTGTCCTCCTGAAATTTGTGGTAAAACGTTTCTCTATCCACTGTGAAACGTTTCAACAGGAGCCGTCATGCATACTACAGAAGATAATTTACTGGTCATCCATTCCCGTCTGTCCGCTGCAGATTTTCGAAGCTTTTCTTTTTATAACGGATTAATTCGCGGGCACCGCCTGCTGAAGGTCCTTCTATTCGCACTGCTTCTAATCATTTTCGGATGGTGCCACTTCGTGGCCGGCATGCCGAAATTTGCAGCCATTTATGCCTTTATCGGTTTCATCATCCCATTCGTTTATGTCCTGCAGTACTGGTACAGCGTACATCGCCAGGCGATGGCCATGGAGCTGAACGAGACGCCGCAGGATGCCTATACCGTGGGTTTCACGCAGCGGGGCATCTGGATCCAGCGTGGACAGGAGCATGCATCCGTTGACTGGAACCGTATCGACAGCGCTTATGCGCGTGGTAAAGAAACCTATCTTTACTACATGCAGAATCGCGCACTTATTCTCCCCAGATGCTTCCACCGACAGCGAAGGCGTCACGCTTCTTCTGTCACTTCTGGAAAAAAATCTGGGCTGCCATTTCGAAAATCATCACACGAAAAAATAAGAAGGAGCATCATTATGATTATCACAAAGTTTGAATCCTGGTGGGTTGAGCGCGGCAAGTGCTTATTTGATGAGAAGCGTCAAGGCGGCGCAAAGATGGGCTGGGATGTTCTGGTCATCAAACTGACGACCGATACCGGCATCGAGGGCATCGCGACCTGTATGGCGGCGCGTTCCGGTGCCGTATCGGAATCCTATTTAAATGAGACGGTGGCACCGGTCGTGCTCGGGCGCGATCCGCATGACCGCGAAGCCATCTTCCAGGAGCTCTGGATCATTGACCGCCACGAAGCCTTCTTCCCTGTGTTCCTGCCAGGCCCGGTCGATGTAGCACTGTGGGATATCTGCGCGAAGGAAGCAAATCTTCCACTGTATAAGTACATCGGTGCGTATCGCGACAGTCTGCCGGTATACGCAAGCTCCAACTTCCTGCCGGGTATCCAGGATTACATCGACGAAGCACTCTACTATAAGAGCAAGGGCATCAAGGGCTATAAGATGCACCCGGCCGGACCGGTCGAGTTCGATATGCAGGTGCATCAGGCCGTGCGTGATGCCGTCGGCCCGGATTATGTTCTGATGACGGATCCGGTCGGTGATTACACGATCGATGAAGCCGTCCGCGTCGGACGCCAGCTGGAGCGCCTCAACTTCGAGTGGTTCGAGGAGCCGTTCCGTGATTTCGAGCTGTACAAGTATACCGAGCTCTGTAAGACCCTGGATATTCCGATCGCCGCGACCGAGACCACGCGTGGCTGCCACTGGGGTGTGGCACAGGTCATCAACCAGCACGCGGCCGATATCGTCCGTGCCGATGTGTCCTGGAAGGACGGTATCACCGGCACCCTGAAGATCGCGCATCTCGCGGAGGCCTTCGGTCTCAATGTCGAAATCCATACCACGACCATGAACTACATGGATATGGCAAACCTGCATGTCAGCTGCGCGATCAAGAACTGCAAGTACTTCGAGTACTTCGTGCCGGAGGACAACTATCGTCTGCCGATGAAGGGCGATCTGCCGATCGACGAAAACGGCATCATCCATGTTCCGCAGGACAAGCCAGGTGTCGGCGTAGAGCTTGACTGGGATCTGATCGAGCGCGCCTGCCATAACTACATCTGTCAGGAGTATAAGGGATAAAGAATCGGGAGGTTTGTGATGGGAGATTTACAGGGATTAGCCGGTATCGTCACCGGCGGATCAAGTGGTATCGGACTGGATATCGCGAATCAGCTGGCACTGCAGGGTGCAACGGTATATATCATTTCGAGAACCGGACATGTGAAGGACGATTGCCCGGAAAGCGTTCCTGGTACGATTCATATCAAGGGTGACATCACGGATAAAACCAGCATGCAGAACATCGTAGCCGAGCTCGCCGCAAAGCACGACGGCTGCCTCGATTTCCTCGTAAATAATGCCGGTGCCACCTATAAGTGTGTCGCACAGGATATTCCAGAGGAGGAATTTGAGCGCGTTCTGAACACAAACGTCAAGTGTGCGTTCCTCATGTCGCAGATTCTCTATCCGTATCTAAAAAAGAGCAGGCATAAAGGGCGCATCATCAACATTTCCAGCATGAGTGCGCACCTCGGCTTCTCGCTGGTCGTTCCATACTGCACCAGCAAGGCCGCCGTTCTCGGTCTTACACGCGGACTCGCCATCGAATGGGCAAACGACAACATCACCGTGAACTCCATCGCACCTGGCTGGTTCCACAGTAAAATGCTCGACGAGGTCATGGATGACAAACGTCGCCAGCAGATTCTGAACCGTATCCCGGTGCATGATTTCGGTGACACGAAGGATCTCGGTGCCCTCGCCGCCTTCCTGATCGGCCCGCACGGCGCCTACATCAACGGACAGGACTACGCTGTCGATGGTGGAACCCTCGCTTACGGTTATTAATTACGTTTTCACACACATTATATCCTTCTATAACAAAAACCACCCAGGTATAGACCCGGGTGGTTTTTGTTATGCGTTTTTATATGCGATACCATAAAAGCCGCTCCCCTGCACCGTTTTCCTATTGTGGCAGATTCTTTGTAACAGTTCAGCCAGGGTGGCTTCTTCACCCCGGCTGATTTTTAAGGGACGCCTAAGCGAGGGTCTCTTTTTGTAATGGGGGTGACCCCATTAATTTTTTCTAAACAGAATCTAAACTGAAGTTAAAGGGGGCAGCCCCCTTTAACTTCAGTACTGCTTTCG
>ERZ1026898.1264-NODE-1264-length-12895-cov-6.124299_pt1 | contig 12895 bp, 14 predicted proteins | sample MGYA00380178_ERZ1026898 | MGnify/ENA primary metagenome ERZ1026898 (study PRJEB33269, sample SAMEA4719814) | human gut metagenome | biome: human-associated habitat; feature: organic feature; material: feces | place: Cameroon | collected 2013-10 ... | reverse complement strand
ATATCAAACTCTGGATTAGATATGCTCGTATCTGGAGTGCAAAGGTAAATATAGCCATCGCTTACTTTAATCTGTCCTTGTCTCTTATTTTGTTTACTATTCTTACCCCTTTTATACTCTCGGGATTTCTTACAAGAGAGGACATCCGCTTTATAAATATCCGGTAAATTACTGAAGAGAACTACTTCTTTAGCTCCAACAACTCTAACGACATGAATAAAAACATTTTTCATTTCACTATATTTGTATAAGATTCTATTATTTGCAATATATATGGGTTATTGGGAATATGAAACTTTTCAATCACATTAGAATAATTTTCGCCGTTAATCAAACATTTAATTATCATTTTAATTTCATATTCACTTTTTTGTATATCATGTTCTTTTTCTAATATATATTTTATTTTTAAGCTACAATTTTCATAAGATAATGTATCTTTAGCAAGATCCTTTAACGTTAATATAAACTGATAAGGATCAGTTGTCTTACTTAATTTCCTATCGGCTTTATTGAGATCTTCATCAAAACAATCTATACTGCCCTTTGATTGGGCACTATATGCAATAATTGCTGTATAAGGATATTTTTCTTTTAAAGCTCTCAAAAGACCAAGACCCTCTTTACGGAAGTCAAGCTTTTGTCCAACGCCCTGAATATCTAAACATATAATATGAGCCAATCTTATATCATCTCGATCAAGACTTTCAATATCAAGAATATGAGAAGTCTTAGTCCAACCATCGTTTTTTATTATTCCTATGGTCTTAAAATCCATATCATCATCAATGAATAGAATCCTACAATATCGCTTCAATTCTTTAAGTGTTCTTTTGGGCAAATGAATACCATAGATGGGTGGAACTTCAACGACAGGTTCTCCTTTTATTGTTTTAACTATATCTACAAGTTCTTTTTGATATTTTTCTAAAGTTGTACAATCAAATCCTTTTCGACCATCTATGAAGTCAGGTGTAGAACTTCTGAAATCACCTTTTCTTAGTATTGGTATAAATTTAATGGTATCTTGATCGTTATATATCTTATGAGATATGATTGTTCCTTCATAAGCAGCTCCTCCTTTACCAGATTCGGCTTTTTCTTTATATTTAGGAGTCAAAATACATAATACTTTTTGAGCAGTTCTTATACCATTTAGCATAAATTTTACTAAATCAGTGCCGTGTGGTTGGTATTTGTCTATTTGTGCATTTATACCATTATTTCGTAAGTCCCCAGCAAAGCGTACTACCCAGTTCATATATTCTGCATCCTCTTCTTCCCATGCATATGAAATTAATACTACTGGGGCTTCTATTTGTGGAGCTGGTTCTATCATAACTTGTCTCTTTTTATTCGGTTTTGGTTCTTCAATAATATCAGTAAAAATATCAAAGTCTTCAGTCTCTTCTTTTTGTGCGTACATACTTTCTATTATCTTATTCACATTTACAGATAAATCCCTCAAAAATAGCGGAACATCAGCATCCTTTAATGCTTTGAATAAATCCCTATACCAAATACCTCTGGTGGTTTTTCCTGTAGTTTTCCTCAAAAGCTCTATATATTCACCATATGTAGTAGGTAATGCTAAATCTTCAAGGTAATGACGAATAGTATTATAATACATTGAACCTTGAGTGTAATAGAGTGTATCATCATCGTCAGTTCCAATTAAGGCCCATAAAGAGTTGTATACTATATCCTTGTTTAAAGACTTTTCTGGATCAATCAATTGTTCAAAATTAACTGATGGCGTTAAGTCGTCTATCCCATTGATATAGTCCGAACCTTTTTCCGTTAGGCAAATAAAATCGTTCTCCTTTAGCTTTAAATAGTCGTTTTGAATGAGTAAGTCAATAACAAACCATAAATTATTCATCTTAGGTCTTGTAAAACTTTTCTCAGAGGTAAATCTTATGGTCCTAACCATTAATCCATGACCAGCTTTAACACAATCATTTCTTCTGAAATAATTAAATATGTATTCTATGTAATAGTCGATTCTTTCCTTTTTCATATTCGTACATTTTATTTGGCTGCAAAGTTACTCCGTTTTTTATGATTGAAAGACAGAATAGACTACAAAAAGAATATGTGAGCGTGAAAATCCCGCTTCACTCGCAAAGTCCCTTCAAGAAGTTAACTCGGAGGGACAATACCTCCACGTTCGAGCCGAGGGTTTTCGGGCAAAAAATTCTCTGCGATAATTTTTCACCCGAAAAAACGCTCCGGTATCGCCGTCCGAGTTGAGACAGAGGTTGGGACTTAGCAAGCGAAGCGACCTACGACGCATAGTACAACAGGTCAAAATCCATTGCGGTAAGATATGCCGCATCTCTATTCTCAACCTGACTGCCATATCTATATTTAATTATTAAGGTCTATCAACCACCGCCATCTTTTTAGTGCCCGATTTTTTAAGTGGGGACAAAAGCAGCTCAGCTCTCAACTCTGCATATTACAAAAGTTATTGCTTTTCGGTCATACGACCGCTTTTTTCTCGCACATTTTTTTGCCTTCGTTTTTCGCTCCTTCCGACCCCGTTTCGGTGTGGAGCGTTTTCCCTCTTTTCATCCTTGTTTTGCCCCTTTTCGTGACTTCGCTTTCCTACCTGCTATGACAAGTGATGACACCTTATGACTTGTATAGTCTAACGACTTAAATGTCAATGTTTTATCAAATTTTGCTATATATATTTGCGGTGACAACATTAGTTATTAACGCTAAAAACTCACAGTTATGGCAAAGAAAAATGTAAGGGATGACCCCTCAAAAACACAAGTCACCAAGAACCCGCAGATGAGCGACATCGTGCTGGTTTTAGACAAAATGGAACTGCTCATTCAAGCGGTATCCGAAATTAACAAGAACGGCAAGTATTCCACCGTGCTGGCAGACAAAGAGCATCAGAACTCCTTTCTCAAGATTGACCGCTATGCGACCTTCTTTGAGAACTTCCTCAAGAACTTCTGGAGTCAGTTGAAAGACCCAACACACTTCGGTCTCTTCACGATGAAGGAGGAGGAGTTCGACAAACCCGAAGTCAAGCAGGCCATCGAAGACCTTGCCGAAGGTAAGAAAACAAAAGCAGTGGAAGAGTTTCTCAAAAAGTATGAGATAACACCCAAAAATCAAACAGAACAAAGTATTAACAATCAAAATTCAGAAGCAATGGCAAAGAAAAACCAAACCCAGCAGCCCGTCGTTGAAGCTAACGACCAGCAGCAGAACAATCAGTATCGTTACAACGAGTCTATGATCAACTGGGACCAGTTGAAGAACTTTGGACTCTCGCGTGAGTATCTTCAGGAGCGAGGACTTCTCGACTCTATGCTCAAAGGCTACAAGACCAACCAGCTTGTACCTATCAACCTTAACTTCGGCTCTGCCGTACTGCGTACCGACGCACGCCTGTCGTTGCAGCAATCCAACACAGGTGAGGTGGTACTCGCCATCCACGGTATCCGCAAGCAGCCTGAATTGGAGCGTCCTTACTTCGGACACATCTTCTCGGAAGAGGACAAGAAGAACCTCCTCGAAACAGGCAATATGGGCCGAGTGGTGGAACTCAAAGGTCGCAACGGAGAGTATATCCCATCGTTCATCAGCCTTGACAAGATGACCAACGAGGTGGTGGCCATGCGTGCCGAGAATGTCTATATCCCTAACGAGATTAAGGGCGTGCAGCTCACCGACCAGGAGAAGAACGACCTGCGTGAGGGCAAGAAGGTCTATATCGAGGGTATGACCGCCAAGTCGGGCAACGAGTTCAACGCCCACATTCAGGTGAGTGCCGAGCGTAGAGGTATCGACTTCATCTTCGAGAATGACCGTATCTTCAACCGTACCGCCCTCGGTGGTGTGGAGCTTACCAAGCAGCAGATTGAAGACCTCAATGCAGGCAAGGCAATCTTCGTGGAGGATATGCAGCGTAAGGATGGCGAACTCTTCTCGTCGTATGTCAAACTCGATGAGGCGACAGGCAGACCTAACTACACACGCTACAATCCCGACTCACCCGAGGGTGCAAGAGAAATCTACATCCCGAAGGAAATCGGTGGCGTGAAACTGACCGCTGAGGAGCAGAAAGACCTGCGTGAGGGACGAGCAATCTTCCTCAATGATATGGTGAACAACCGTGGCGAGGAGTTCTCATCGTTCATCAAGGCAGACCTTGAGACGGGACGACTGATGTACTCTCGCACTCCCGACGGCTTTGAGGAGCGTGCCAAGTTCGAGATTCCGAAGGAGATCTTCGGTGCCAAGCTCTCCGGTCAGCAGCGTGCCGACCTTCAGAGCGGCAAGTCGGTACTCGTGGAGGGAATGAAGGGCTTCGATGGCAAGAGTATCTCGCAGTATGTCAAGCTGAACTCCAACCAGAACAAGCTCGACTTCTACAACGAGAATCCCGACCGAAACCGCAACGCCTCACAGCGCAATGTGGTAGCCGAGAAACAGGAGAAGCGTCAGTCAAAGGGACAGAGCATCTAATCCGTAGTAGGATAAGTCAAATCAATGTATAACTCTAAAACGAATTTTAAGATGAACGATAAGAATAAAGCACCTTTCAAGGTGGAAGATGTAAATTGGGACGAACTATCAGGTATCGGTATCCTCAAGGATGAACTTGAACAGGCAGGTGAGCTTGAGACACTGCTCCGAGGCGAGAAGACAGGTGTCGTATCGCTGAGCCTCGTACTCCTCGGTGTAGATGTGGTGATGGATGCCACTTTGCAGCTTGTACGCAAGAACGACTCTCCACTGCTCGAAATCATCGGTATCAACCCCACGCAGTAACACGATTCCATTACTAACCTGACAGCCGTTTCCCGCACCGTAATCGGGACGGGAGACGGCTTCTTTAATTCCAAGAATATTATGATAGCAATTATAGCAGAAAAGCCGAGCGTAGGTCAGGATATCGCCCGCGTCATCGGTGCAACAGAGAAGAAAGATGGTTACATGGCAGGCAACGGTTATCTTGTAACCTGGGCATTGGGACACCTCGTTTCCCTCGCCATGCCATCGGCATATGGTTACGGTAAGGCTTCGCACGAAGATTTTCCTATGCTCCCCGAACCGTTCCAGCTTGTGGTAAGACAGTTCAAGACCGACAGAGGTATGGTAACGGATATCGGAGCCGCCAAGCAACTAAAGGGCATTGACGAGGTATTCAGCAAGTGCGACAGCATCATCGTGGCTACGGATGCCGGTCGTGAGGGTGAGCTTATCTTCCGATACATCTACCACTACCTCGGATATACCAAGCCCTTCAAGCGTCTTTGGATCTCCTCACTCACCGACGAGGCTATCCGTGCAGGTATGAGCAATCTCAAGGATGGCGAGGCTTACGATAGTCTCTACCACGCTGCCGACTGCCGTGCAAAGGCTGATTGGCTCGTGGGTATGAACGCCAGCCGTGCATTGGCTTTGGCTTCGGGTATGCCCAACAACTCTCTCGGACGAGTGCAGACTCCTACATTAGCGATGATATGCAGTCGCTACAAGGAGAACCGCGACTTCGTTTCCACACCTTACTGGCAACTGCATATCACCCTTGAGCGTCTGGGCGAGTTCCGTCAGTTCGCACATATCGAGGATTTCAAGAGCAAGGAGCATGCAGAGGCGGCACACGCACGATTCTCGCCCGACTCAACGGCACTCATCACGAAGGTGGAGCGAAAGCGTACCTACCAGCAGGCACCGTTACTTTACGACCTTACCACTTTGCAGAAGGACTGCAACACACATCATGATATGAGTGCGGAGAAGACCCTTTCTGTGGCACAGGCTCTCTATGAGAAGAAGTATATCTCATATCCGAGAACGGGCAGCAGATATATCTCGCACGACCTGATGGAGCAGGTCTATGATTCCCTTTGGAAGATTGCCACCATGCCGGAGTTCAAGGAGTATGGCAAGCGTTTCGACTTCGAGCATCTGAATATGCGTAGTGTAGATGATGACAAGGTAACGGATCACCACGCACTCATCATCACAGGTGTAGAGCCCGAGGAGTTGAACATCCACGAGCAAATCGTCTATACGATGATTGCAGGGCGTATGCTTGAAGCGTTCTCGCCACGCTGCGAGAAGGAGTCATTGGTAATGGAGGCGACAGCAGAGGATATGAAGTTCCGTTCACGCTCAACTACCATCGTCAATCAGGGTTGGCGTGCAGTCTTTGCCCGTAAGGAGGATGCCGAGAAGGACGAGACCGAAGCCAACAAGGGTACGGCACGCTTCGCCGAGGGTGAGCATATACCCGTTACGGGCTATGGCACGGCACAGCGTAAGACAATGCCTAAACCTCTCTACACCGAAGCGACACTCCTTGCCGCTATGGAGACCTGCGGCAGGAACATCACCGATGAGAAAGCAAAAGAGGCGATGAAAGAACTGGGTATCGGAACACCTGCCACACGAGCCGCCATCATCACGACACTCTTCAAGCGTGACTACATCGAGCGTTCAGGCAAGGCACTTGTGCCTACCGAGAAGGGACTCTACATCTACGAGGCGATAAAGGATATGCAGGTAGCCAATGTGGAGCTGACAGGCAGTTGGGAGAAGACGCTCTTTCAAATCGAGCAGCATACTTTGGAGACACGCTCCTTTATGCACTCCATCGAGAGTTTCACCTCGCAGGTAACACGGGAGGTACTCGGACTGAAGTTCCCTGCACCCAAACAGCGTTCCCTTCTTTGCCCCAAATGCGGTACAGGCAAAGTAATGATACGTCCGAAGGTCGCCAAGTGCGACAATCCTGATTGCGGTCTGCTTGTATTCCGCAAGGTACTGAACAAGGAGCTTAACGAGCAGCATCTGGAACAGTTATTTTCATCGGGAGCGACCAAGCTGATCAAGGGATTCAAGGGCAAGAAAGGTAACTCCTTCGATGCCGCCGTAGCCTTTGACGATGAGTTCAATGTAACGCTGGCATTTCCTGAAAAGAAGAGATGTAAGAAAAGATGATGTCAGTCATCCCGATTCGTAGGCAAAGGTAGTGAACCGCCCTCATTCCACCCCGCAAGGTCGTGCCGCAGGCGGTTTCGGCAAAAATCATCCTCGCACAGCTGCGGTATTTTTACCGAAAACCTTGCAGGTGGAGGCGTTTCACATCCAAGCCCACGAAATCGGGAACGACTGTTCCCACTAAATAATATAGGATATGAAAACAAATGACCCGACCGTAAGAAAGAGAATGAAGTGGATAGGCATGATCCTTTTAGCCGTAGTAGCAGCATTAGGTTTCAGCTATCTCTATACACGAGGTGTATCACCCGTATGGGCTGCGGTAGCCATCGTATGCTTCCCTGGCTTCTTCCGATTCATATACAAGATTGCCTGTATCGTGATGGCGGCATTGATACTCTTTGCCATACTAAGTTTCTTGGTCTTCTAACTCTTAAAGCAATGAAAAGGTCTTGTCATCGACATACATCATATAAGCAGTCATATTGCAATATGGGTTGTGTGAGCTGTCCTTCTCGGACGGCTCTTTTTGTAGGCGGACGATTCAAGAATGAGGATAAGAATGAAGAAAGGGATAGAGAAAATACCAGCCATTGGCAAACCGATGAACTACAGGGCAAAGTTGGCCAATGCTTCTTGTCGGACAGCAAGGTCGGGCCACAGGTGGTTTCGGAGAAAATCATCCTCGCCGTGCTGCGGTATTTTCCCCGAAAACCTTGCCTTACCGGAAGCATTAGCCGTACCGCCCTCGTAGTTCAACGGACTGCCAAAGTCCGAGTATTAACCATAATAAAAAAGATACAGCTATGAATCAAGCAATCATCGCAAGTGTACCGATGGCTCCGATGCAGATGCCTGTGGTACGTAGAAGAAGAGTAAAGGTCGCTGAACCTGAAATCAAGTTGCCACCGAGAGGATCACGAGGTCCGGTACATATATCGGAGCTGCTCAATCCTATTCTGGAAATCAGCAAGCATCCTGACCGTAACAGACTGCTTGCAGAGTTCTTCAACCAGTGAACATCACAAGAAAAAATATCAGTATTAACATTAAATCATAAAGTTATGTTTTTCACATCAATTTCACAGATGATGACCGAGAGCGTAGATCTGACTCTAGTCATCCGCAAAACGAACGGACAGCTTACTGTATCAACATTGCCGAAGGCTAATGGGCTGAAAGATGAGGCGGCAAACCATATCATTCCGCTGACACTAACGGGCACTCCCGAAGAGATGGATGCAGAGTTCCTGCAACACATCATGCAGCCTATACGCAAGGCTACGGGACTTATCTCCAATATGGTGGAGTTTGAACAGCAGGCAGACAAGGCCGCTGCCAACAGCAAGGCGGCTAAGGATGCCAAGGCTAAGGAGACCAAGGAGGAGAAGGAGAAACGTGAGAAGTACGAGAAGCATATGAAGAAGGCTGAGGAACTTATCACAGCCAAGAACCACAAGGATGCCATCACAGCACTCCAGCAGGCTCGTATGTATGCTACCGCAGATAAGCAGAAAGAGGTGGATGAGAAGATTGCCGCACAGAAGAAGGCGATGAATCAAGGCTCGCTCTTCGAGATGATGGAAGAGACTCCTGCACCAGCTCCACAAGTGGCACAACCGCAGAATGGGGCACCGCAACCTGTACAGCAGACTATCCAGCCACAGGCAGCACCCCGACAGATGCCGCCACAGCCACAACAGACTGTAATGCGTCCCGTGCAACAGCCGATGCAACGACCTGTCCAGCAAGCTCCACAGCATCAGTATGGCGGGCAGCCTATGTTCACCGTACCACAAGGCGGTTATCCACCTCAAAATGCAGGACAGCAGCATCCTCACTATCCGCAGGGTGAGATTCCGATGTTCCCACATCATGAAGAGCCTCCTATTCCTGAAGAGTTACAGCAGGCATATATGCACGAAGGCCCCGCATACCGCCCCGAGGATTATGAGGAATATCCCGACTTCCCTCAGTCGATGTTAGAAAATCATTATTCACAGGCATACGCCCAAACAGTTTAAGACTATGGCACTTTTAAGAAACGAAATGCAGCGATCATTCACCTTTAAGAAAGGTACAGAGATGATTACACTTCCTGATCCCAATCCGAACGACTCTCCGGAGAGCGTGATGAGTTACTACTCGAACATCTATCCGGAACTGACCACCGCAACCGTACACGGCCCGACCATCAAGGATGACAAGGCTCTATATGAGTTCAAGACAACCATCGGAACAAAAGGATGAGAACTATGAGTAAGGACACTAAAAAGAAGAAGTCATGCAGACCATTGGACGAACATCAGTCGGAACAGCTCGCAAGGATGATAATCGCATCGACCAAGCGGGAGGTACGATACGGTGTGACAAGAGTAGAGAGAGTTACGGCGCCAACGGGTGCCGTAATTCTTTTCTAAAGACACCTATTCTTCCCATAGCACCACAGACTATTATGAGGGAGAGCTATTGTGGAAACAGTTATAACCTAATCACGCAGGAGAATTACGAATACCTGCGTGATTCTTATTTCCGCTATGCCGAACTGATGAATGTAAAGGCGGAGCATACACCCGGCCGAACTATCGGTGAAGGTATTGTCAATCTCTACAATGAGATGAACGACCTCGTAAATAAAAGCGGCATGTATCTCAATCTTGAGGATGACAATGGCTGTCTATACTTCAATGTGTGGAACACACATACTTGGGGTGAGTACACACTATACTACTTCCCTGTAAAGTTTGTGGAGGAACTGAATCCCACACTCAGACGCATTGTCATCACATTCTATCATGATTTTATGAAGGAGAACGGCATAACCACCATCAACGATGAGGCGGATATGGACTGGGCTATTGATATGCTGACTGAAGGCTGCTATGAGGATGAAGATGCCAAAGAGAGGCGAGCAAGGGAAAAGCTCGTGAAATCATACAAGGATGGCAGAGCATATAAACTCCTCGACAGGGTTTGGCGAAAGTCCTACTACAAGAACCTGCCCAAAGCCATAGAAGAATATGAGTGTAAAAATGGCTTTGAACAAGGTCTTATCGAACTGCTGAGAAGAGGACTTGAGTTCATAAAGACGGAGAAAGCCATCATGTACTATGGCTATGACCCGTTCTATGATGAGGAACCCGATTATCTGCCGATGACACTCGGACAGCAGATAAGGGTTGTCTATGACAGTGATGATATAGTGACGGAACACCTTATCGACTTCTTCAATTCCACCCGTCAGGAGACATACGAGATTATTCCTGCATCGACCTTTGCCGTCTCTCCAAAGACAGACAAGGTTTTCACACTTGAGGATACCTATCCTGAAAGGTTCTTCAAGTGGGCAGATGATTTTATTCAATACATACGATAATCACTATGGATACCAACAAACTTACCAAGCAGATAAATACGATGCTGCATCCTCGAGCGGCACTGATTGCATACTCCACAGATGGAGATGATAGATACTTCCTTGAACTGAGAAGCATAGACAATGAAGGCACTATGAGCGAAGGATGCCCCGTAACGGTGGAGTTCATTAACGAACTCATCAAAGGATATTCCGAAAGGCATAGCAGTACACCACATGGCCGTATCCCACTCAATATGCTATGGAGCGATACCCGTAAGGGTAACGAGAAGTACATCTGGTACAACCCGCCACAGAAGCGTATGATGTTCTTTAAGGAATCACTACATATTGAGAATGCGGAGTACAACCTGCCCGGTGTCATCTATGAAGTAAGGGGTGAGCATATGAACATCTATGCATACATAGATAAGGAGTTGAAGCCTGAAACGGAACTCTACGCTGCTCCGTTCTTCAATGTCACGGGGTCAAGCGTCTGTCTTGGCTCGGCAAAGATTGACAAGCCGACAGAGATTACCTACGACAAATTACTTGAGTATTGGGAGAAGAAGTTCTGGCTCACGGAGTTCTCACACCTCGGAGGTGGTGGAAATCCCACAAAAAGCAACCTTGTACTCGTAACCAAGGCAGCAAAGGATGCTCCGTTCAACCTCGAAGAACTGAAACCATTACAAAAACTGAAACTTAAAGATATACTACGATGAAAAGAGTACACTATACCGACAGCTATCTGCTCAACCCGCAGCACCCCGTAACCATCAACCTTATAGGTGCAGGAGGTACAGGCTCACAAGTATTGACAAATCTTGCACGATTGGATGTTACACTACGAGGTCTCGGACATCCGGGACTATTCGTAACGCTATACGACCCCGATATTGTTACAGAAGCCAATATCGGAAGGCAACTCTTCGGGTATTCCGACTTGGAACTGAACAAGGCAAACTGCCTTATTACCCGAATCAACAACTTCTTTAACAATAATTGGAAAGCGGAGCCTTCGTTCTATCCCTCCAATATGAAGGAAGCAAAGATGGAGCATCTTGCCAATATAACCATCACCTGCACAGACAACATCAAGTCGAGAATAGACCTATGGAATGTGCTGAAAGCATTGCCGCAGTACAACTATACCAACCATCAGACTCCGTTGTATTGGCTTGACTTCGGCAATACACAATCCACAGGCCAGGTGGTATTGGGTAGTGTACCGAAGAAGATCAAGCAACCTGCATCACAACTGTATCAGACCGTACCGTCATTGAAGGTCATCACAAAATTGGTGAAGTACGCACGAATCAAAGAGGAGGATTCAGGTCCGAGTTGTTCACTTGCCGAGGCTTTGGAGAAGCAGGACTTGTTCATCAACTCCACATTGGCACAACTCGGCTGTAATATCCTATGGAAGATGTTCCGTCATGGAATGATAGAGCATCACGGACTATATCTCAACCTGAATACGATGAAGGTCAATCCGATAATGGTTTGATGAAGTAGATAGCTGTCATATTCACACGAGTATGATGGCTTTTTTTATGTTACCACCTCGTTTCTTTTGACAATAATATAGTCTTTTAAAGCGTTTTATATTAAAAATGTGCTTAAAATGTTATTAAAAAATAATAAAGCCACATAGTTTTTTCGCTTTATTAGTAATTTTGCAGACAAGGCATATATGATAAACAGGTCGGACTAACCCGATCTTAAATATAGGACGCAATGAAGATTCAAAGAAAGTTGGCCATTGGCTATACTGTTATTGTCGCCCTAATAGGTGGTATCGTATATACGTACCTGCACGAGTGGCGACAAATGGTTTTGTTGGAGCGTGAAGTAAAACAGATACACGGACTCCGGCAAAGTGTACATGAAGCATACGTGCATATGCTCGACCTTACGATGTTCGGCGAGACCATTCTGGAATGGGAAAAGGCGGACACTGCCATTTACCGTGCCAAACGCCATAAGGTCGACAGCATTCTCTGCGAGTTCAAGGACTACTATTCCGGTGAACGGATAGATAGTTTGCGGGCATTGATGGCAGAGAAAGAAATCCAACTCTTCAATATCTCCCAACTCTTTGAAAAGCAGCTTGAACTCAGCGAAGAATTTGCCGAGCGTGTTCCTGTCATAGCATATGAGAGCACCCAGCAAGAGCCAGAGAAGAAGAAACGCGGCTTCTTGGGACTCTTCAAGAAGAAAGAAAAGCCACAACCTACGACAACCACAAAGTTATATACTCTCAATCGGGATGTTGTCAAGAAACAGTCCGAACAGAATCGCAGACTTACAGAGACGGCTGATAGCCTCGCACAGCGTAATTACATTATTAATACGCAGCTCAAAAGCCTCATTGCGGCAATGGATGAGCGGGTTACTACTGACCTTCGAGAAAGGGAACCGCAGATTATCATAACACGCGAGGAGACCAAAGTCTGGTTGGGTGGCATTACAGCATTCCTATTGCTATCCTTGGTCATCTCCTATATCATCTTTCCAGTTAATATCTTTTAAATGATAGACTATTACAGGTGTCCATGG
>ERZ1026898.1263-NODE-1263-length-12902-cov-9.245738_pt1 | contig 12902 bp, 17 predicted proteins | sample MGYA00380178_ERZ1026898 | MGnify/ENA primary metagenome ERZ1026898 (study PRJEB33269, sample SAMEA4719814) | human gut metagenome | biome: human-associated habitat; feature: organic feature; material: feces | place: Cameroon | collected 2013-10 ... | reverse complement strand
CCATGCGCGAGCTGTTCCTGCAGATCGTCTACGGCCGCACCCAGTCCGCCTTCTCTGAGGACGGCCTTGCTGTCGGCGCGTCCCTCGAGGACCTCGGCAAGGGCCTTCGCTCCCAGGTTGGCACGATGTTCGCCACCGCCGAAAAGGGCCCCCGTTACCTCGAGATGGCCGAGGGCTACTGCTCTCGCGTCGCGCTCAACAAGGAGAACGAGATCGTCGGCTACGAGTTCATCAACCTCGGCAAGATGATGGACTTCATCAAAAAGGGTATCGATGCGAACGAAGCGCTCGAAAAGGCCAAGGGTCACTATGGTCAGTGGGACAACGCTGCCAAGTACATCGACCCGCGTCAGGAATAAGGAAGGGAGGACGAAACAATGGCTTTATTTGAAAACTACGAGAGAAGAATCGACAAGATCAACGGCGTCCTCGCTCAGTATGGTATCTCTTCCGTCGAAGAGTGCCGCGAGATCTGCAAGGCCAAGGGCTTTGACCCGTATGAGATCGTCAAGGGCATCCAGCCCATCTGCTTTGAAAACGCCTGCTGGGCGTACACCGTCGGCGCGGCCATCGCCATCAAGTCCGGCGTGAAGTCTGCGGCCGAAGCCGCCAAGATGATCGGTGTCGGCCTGCAGTCCTTCTGCATCGACGGCTCCGTCGCCGAGGACCGCAAGGTCGGTCTGGGCCACGGCAACCTCGGTGCGATGCTGCTGTCCGACGAGTCGAAGTGCTTTGCCTTCCTCGCCGGTCACGAGTCCTTCGCCGCCGCTGAGGGCGCGATCGGCATCGTCCGCAACGCCAACAAGGCCCGCAAGGAGCCCCTGCGCGTCATCCTGAACGGTCTCGGCAAGGACGCCGCTCAGATCATCTCCCGCATCAACGGCTTCACCTATGTTCAGACCCAGTTCGACTACTTCACCGGCAAGCTGAACATCGTGCGCGAGATCCGCTACAGCGAGACCGAGCGCGCCGACGTCCGCTGCTACGGCGCTGACGATGTCCGCGAGGGCGTGGCCATTATGCATTCCGAGGGTGTGGACGTCTCCATCACCGGTAACTCCACCAACCCGACCCGCTTCCAGCACCCCGTCGCCGGCACCTACAAGAAAGAGTGCATCGAGCAGGGCAAGAAGTATTTCTCCGTCGCTTCCGGCGGCGGCACGGGCCGTACCCTGCACCCGGACAACATGGCTGCCGGCCCCGCCTCCTACGGCATGACCGATACCATGGGCCGCATGCATTCCGACGCACAGTTCGCCGGCTCATCCTCTGTGCCCGCGCACGTTGAGATGATGGGCTTCCTGGGCATGGGCAACAACCCGATGGTCGGCGCCACCGTCGCCGTGGCCGTCGCTGTTGCGGAGAGCCTGAAGTAAGGAAAACTTGCTGAAAACTGGAAAAAAGCAACAATTCTACAAAATACAAAGTACCCGCTTCCGTGAGGAAGCGGGTACTTTTGCATTTTTGTCAACATTTTGCCAACCTCTGCTCAAAGTCGGCACTAAAATGATGCAGTGACGATGTCACTTTTCGAGTGCGTCTTCTATATGAGAACTCAAATCGCGGCCGGCTGTGAAGACATTCCAGATGTAGACGGTTTGTGCAGTTTTATCTGTGGAGTAAACCACAACATCCTGCCGTGTGATGAACAGGCGGACACCTTTGCTGTGCCATGGCTCTTCGTTGTAAAGCGGATACTTCTCTGGCATAAAAGAAAGATCGTGCCAGATCGCATCCTTCAGGCGAGCGTACCAGCGTTCGGCGGTGGTACGCTCGTGAAGGACGCTGGTGATGTATTGAAACTTTTCAGCGATATCGTTGGCGGCAGCATTTGTGTATACGATATTGTATTTGTCCATGTTTGCTTATAGTCCTGCGATTTTTGCGTCAAGCGCATCCTGAGAAAGGGTACGGCCAGAGGCAATATCCGCTGCACTCTTGCGGAGTTTGGCGTTGATCTCATCCTGACTCAGTTCATCCCAGGTTTTTAAGGACGGGGTAAAGGGCATACCGCCTTCACGAAGACTTTGCTGCGCAAAGATGCGGACGGCCTCTGCAAAGGAGGTACCGAGACTGCGATAGAGACTCTCTACCTCGGATTTCAGTTCGCTGTTCATACGGATTTGAAACGTTGCATCCATTGCCATAAAAATCAACTCCTTGTGTTACGATTGTACTACAAATGAAACGGGGATGTCAATAGCAGTCTCTGCCGAACGGCAGAGAAACAATGCAGATGAAAGGAAAAATCCCAATTATTTTTTCAGCAATACCTAAAAGAGCTCCAATAGCTGTGCATTTTCGGTGGACATCTTATTTGTGAGATGCTGGTAGATCTGCATTGTGACCTGAATGTTCTTGTGACCGAGGCGGTATTGCACATATTTGGGCGAAGCACCCTTTTCGGCAAGCATGGTGGCGTGGGTGTGACGAAGACTGTGGTAATCAAACTTGTCAAACCCAAGCTCTGTGCGGGCGATATGACTGACATGCTGCATATTGCGGCTGTTGATATAGATGCCGCCGGGACGGACCATCACAAGATGGATTTCCCGCCCGCGCCCCTCTATGTTTAGCCTGCCGTCCTCATCACAAAACTGGTGAACGTAAAGGTCCTCACAAAGCGCCTGACTATCAAACTGACGCTGCTTTTCGCGCTGCAATGCAGAGATAACATCCTGCGAAAGTTCAATCGTGCGGACGCTGTCATATTTGGGTGCGGTGAAATACCAGTAGCCGGATTGCCCGGTAACGGTGTCCTTATCCTGCCACTGAATTTGCCGACGGATAGATAACTGCTTTTGTTCAAAGTCGATATCTTCCCATTCTAAAGCAAATGCCTCTGCAATACGCGGACCGCACTTGTATCCAATCAAGAGCGGCAGATAGGAACTGCTTCCCTCTGGAAAGCGCTGAAATATCAGAGACATTTGTTCGGGTGTGATATAGGCGTGCGGTGCGCTTCTGGTTTTGACAGCAGGTATTGCGCGGCGAGAAGGGACTTTAATATATTCCGCAGGGCTGTACGGGATATACTTCAGCGGCTGCACAGCATAGGACAAGCTCCCCGTTAAAATTCCTTTCAAGCTGGCGAGCGTATTACGGCTGTAACCTTGATTGAATTTTTCGTTGAGCAGATTTTGCAGGATCTCTGGGGAGAGCGCTGCCAGACGGTAGTGACCAATCGCAGGCTTCAAGTGCAGGCGAATTTTCTTCTCATAGTTGGTAATCGTGCTTTTCTTGCAGTTGTTATAGCAATACTGTTCCAACCAAAGATCAAAATAATCAGATACGCTGATTTCGCTTGGCGTAAAAACCGAGCCTGCGCGGTTATACTCTGCCATGGCTTTTGCTCCAGCGGCAGAAGCCTCGGCCTTCGTACGAAATCCGCTTTTACTGATCGTCTGGCGCTTCCCCGCGATGCGAGCCCCCTCGAAGCTGTATTCCCAATATGAGCCACGCTTCCGAAACCTGAGATTGCTCATGTCACCCCTCCTCAAAAATGTGGTGCCGACAACCGCCGGCACCACTGATCTTTAACTTACCTTAGTGATGCGCCGAATCTCTTCGGGATTGCTGAGATCCAATCCCCCGTAGTCGACCAGAAACTGATCGAGTGCCTGCTTGCGTACCCGCAAAGAGCCGAGCTTGATGGCAGGCAGAAGGCCGAGCTCGATGAAACGGTAGATCAGCGCGGCGTTCGTGTGCAAGAGCTGGCTGATTTCCTTGACGGAATAGACAACGCGGCCCTCACTTGTTTCCAGCCTGGAAGGTGTAGAAGTGGTGTTGGACATAAGCGACTCTCCTTAAAAATTCATATGCTGTTCCACGTAGCTGCGAGCTGCGTCGGTCCGCAAAACGAGCATGCGCGGACGCCCCTCGATGGACGCTTTCTTGGTGAACACAACCTTTCCTTTGTCGGACGAACCCTCCTGAGAAACTTCAATCAAACCATTTGCGTGGAGCAGCTTGCGAATGGCACCCTCCTGCAGATGAAACTGCAGGCCTTTTGCCCTCAGATGCTGACAGATCAGCTCATGCAGCGGCGCGTGGAGCAGCCAGCAGTGGCCCTCCTGCTCAAAGCCAAGATAAGCGGACGGTGTGTAAGCAGCTGCGCTCGGCGCCAAAACGATCTTACCGGCATCGATGAGATCGAAAAATTCGCGCAAGTAGACCGCGAGAGGATCTGCCTCGCGGGAGAAGGCTTCGCTGACCCGGAGGGCCTGAATCAGAGCAGAACGCCGCATGTCCAGCGTTGCACCTGCATCGGGAATCGTCGTCGCACCAATGCTGACAGCATATCTCAGCAAGATTTTTGCAGCGACGATCAGCGCGGCACCGGTGTCCGCAAGGCGGCGTTCGTGCAGCACCTGGGCAAAACACTGACGTTCGCCGAGGCACTCAGCCGCGATGAAATCAACCAGCTCATTGCCATGCGCTGCGCAGTAGCTCAGGAAGAAAGAGAGATGCGTGGAAATCAGCTCCGGGTGGAGCTGAAAAGCCTCCAGAAGGTGCCCGTCGATATCACCCTTCTCGACCGCAAGGATGAGACAGCGCAGGTAGCTGGAATGACTGCCGCCGGTCAGCTCACCGGTGACGAAGGCGCATCCGCTGGGCGGATACTCTGCGGCGCGGGAGAGGTTCGCCTTGCAGCGAGACTTCGAGACGCCGTCTCCGACAAAACGGATTACCGCCTCAAGTTTAGCAATTTTCTCCTTGCTTGCGGCGGTCGTCACGGCAGGACAGAAATCATCGATGACCAAAACGCTTCCGTTGGCGTGGCCGAGCTTCTGCTCAAGAGCGGTCACGGTATCGTTGAAGGTTGCCGGAGGCGTATGGGAATCTTCAGCGTAGATCCTGAAAAGCGCCAACGCGAGCGAGGTCTTGAGAGACCCCGTCGTGCCAGCCAGGAACGTCACAAATCTCGGCTGATATCCCGCCACCTGAAAAAGTGGAAAGAGAGGCCCGAGGTGCATCAGGAGCAGAATCGGAAGCATCAGCTCCAAGCGCGGCGACAACTTCAGAACTTCCAGTACCCGGAAGAATGCCTGCGGCGCGGACAGCTGCGGGTCCAACATAAGATGCCTGCCCGTCTCCAGAAGCACGTCGGGGTAAGGCTGTGTCCCGTTGTCACAACTGAACAGCCAGCCGGCCGGAAGCTGGATGAGGCCGGCAGAACGAAGGACGAAGACCTCCGCACAGCGGTCAAGCTGATCGCGAATGAAGGCGGCAACGTGCGCGGCGCCGTTTTTGGCATCCGGAGCAAGGTGACACGACGGCAGCTTGGCCTGGATAGTCCTCACTGCACTGTCGATCTCCGACGAGTTGAGTACGATCTCCGAGGATGCGGTAAATCCACGCGTCACACGAAGCAAAAGTTCAAGATGCGGCTCCCGGCCGTTTTCAAATACAAGGCGGCGCTGGAGCACCTCGATACGGAAGTTCGTGAGGCGAATGGGCCCCTTTCCCGTCTGGAGAATCAGACCGGACGGCATGGGTCTGATACTTCCTTCCCAGTCGTCAAGCTCATCGTAGACAGGAGCGGCTGCCGGGAGAACGGTGCCCAAGTACGGCTGCAAGGACGAGCAGCCTGCAGGAGTGAGCTCATTTTTGGCGCGCTGCAACAGGGCCTGTTCGGTCATCGATAAGTTAAAGCGCGGTTCATCGTAGCAGACGGCGTCGAGGTTCATTCCGTCAAAGATATGTCCGGGCCGAACGTGACCGCGTTCGTAAGTATAATTGGGTGGCAACTTGCCGCCGGCACAGTCTTTAGCCATAATCATCGGATCAAACGTCCCGTCAGGATGAGGGTGAGCGCACGGGAAAAGCAGTGTTTCCGGAGGCTCATTATCGAAAAACATTCCAATTTTGTGTCCATCCAGAGTGCGGGGCTCGAAGGCAACTTTTAGATCGTGCATGTCACCATTTTGCTGGATTGCCATTTTTTCATCTCCTTTTTTATGCCCGGGCTTTTGACGTCGATGCCATCATAGCACAAAATGACTTCTTGCTCCATTTCTGTGCCATTTATTTTTTACGGGTCAAGCTGAGCGGCGCAAAGGAGAGGGTCAGGAGCGTTCTCCTGACCCCTTGCTATCTTTTTCATACTTGACCAGTACAGATTCCAGAGCAGAATACTGGTCCATGATTTCGGTGGCGCATTTATGAATGAGGTGTGCTGCAACTATCTGAGCATTTGCGCGAAGCACTGACGCTGCGGGAGAAAATGCTGCAATATCATCTCCCCCTATTTGGAGTGTGTGGATCCGATCCATCAGCTTTTCCTCGTTGAGGGCAGCATCTTTAAATACGGGCAGAACTTCTTTCGTATAACGGTCAAAGAACTCATCTGTGGGCTCGGCAGATAGGCTCTCCATGAGAGGTAATTCGCAAAAGCTGTCCGAGAGTTTTCCCAACGCAAGGTCAATGTGATGATATAGCGTGCGGAGAACAGCAAGCGTATCTTGCTTACTTTCCTCCGATGCACCCTCCAATAGGCGATTCACATGAAATCCCTTAATGAATACGTTGAGCTTTAAAAGGCGAAAAGGTTCGTTGAGCGCTATCCAAATCTGGTCGTGTGCTCGTTTTGTGCTCTCTGTGATAAAGGCACCGCTGGAGTGGTCTGAGGTATACCTGGAGTAAGTATAAGGAATCGATTCGAGCTTATTGATATCTTCGAAGATGTCGCAAACGTATTGCCTTAGCTCGCCTTCCACCTTTTGACGCAGGGCATCGTCGGGCTCCTCCTTTTGAAGATAACTGCGGATATCAAGATAAGAATCTTTAAACTTCTGAACAGTCTTAAATAATTCAGAATGCTGCTCTGAGAGGTACGCGTTATACACAGCCTTCAGAGCATTCAACTCTTCCTTACTTGCTTTCGGGGGCATTCTGTTGAGGCATTCTTTCAGAGCATCAGAATGCTCATTGACCTCAAAATAAAAGACCTTATCGTCGTTGGCGCGATTGCCCTCGCAACGGGGACGGATCGATTCCAGATTTGTGTAAACACCTTCAATTGCGGATGAACCAATGGTTGGCGCGGAAATGGAGGGTTTCATTTCCTGCAGCAAATCAATGAGCAGCTGGTCCAGAACAGGAATGGCATACCTCATATTTTTAGAAGAGATTTCAGGGGGCTGACACAGCGTTGCCTGCCATATGAGATTCAGACGGGCCATAATTTGGGGATAGTACCCGTAGATTAAGTGAAATTTGACAATATCGCTTTGCAGAATTGCTGTCGTCCGGACATCTTTCAGGATATCTTCATTGGGCATGGAGGATATGTCATTTACTAAAATGTCAAATGTCCTCTCAATAAGGTCATTACCGCGCAGGCGCTTTTTCGTTGACCGGGCCCGTGCAGCAGCCTTGACAAGGGGTTCTACTTCCCAATCAATTGTGGCAGCACGGGTATCGCTCGGCCGATTTGAATTTTCGAAATCAACGTGTTGGCGAAACAGATGTTGATACATCGGGTGATCGGCACCGAGCTTGGGATCAGAATTTTCATCTTCCACTATAAGGAGGTCACGCACAGCACACTGAATCATTTTTCGAGAAAAGTGCTTGTGCTGTAAATCCGGATATTCAGAGCATAGCTCCTTTTGGAGCATATTCAGGCTCTTGTCCAAGGGTAATTCATAAACGCTCCCGGCGCGAAAAGTGAACTCCTCTTTATCAGCCATTATCGCTCCTCCTGTTCTGTGTCCACTTTGTCCACCATGTCCACCAAAATATGATATAGGGAAAAAGCCCATGATTACAGCATTTTTCTATATTGAAAAAGGTGGACATGGTGGACGAGATACCGTCAGTATAGCGCAATGCGTTCGTTTAGGCAACATAGGGCTTTTGATGCAGCAAAGCAGAGATAAAGTCTCACAACGTTATGAACATTCTGGTAAAGCTTGGGGACCCGTAGGGGAGGAACAGTTTTCCTCCCCTCGCGGAGAAGTCCCGCAAAGAAGAAAGGAATGATCATTATTATGGCTTATATCAAATTTGTTGAAAGAACGCTAACCTGTAAATATAAAGATAACTCTACATATGAAGACTTACTGTGCTATTGCGGCAATCCGGAAAAGGCTGTTGCTGCGGGAGTCTTTCATCTGGAATCCATGACAACAGCAGCGGCAGAAATGCAGTGTACCGCACAGCAGTTCCATAAGGACTATGGGACCCGTATTCAGCACATCATTATCTCGTTTGCCAGGAGGGAGACTCCCTCTCTGTCAATGGTGCAGTTCATCGCAGATGCATGCGGCCACTTCTTTGCAGACCGCTATCAGGTGGCCTATTACATCCATTGGGAGCCGAATCCCCACATCCACATGATTGTCAATAGAGTTTCTTACGTGGATGGAAAGAAGTATCCGGACCGCTTTGCTGACAGGCAGGCATTCTGGCAGCACGTTCGTTATGTCCTGAACGGGTACGGCATTTTCCTCTGCAAGTAGATACATATTAATTAGAAAAAGGAGAATGTTTTGTTACTTCTTCCGCCCCTTGAGATAGCCCTTTCCGCCGCGGATCATAATGTAGACATTGGCACCCAACAGTGCACCCGCTGCGAGATCGTACAGCGGCGTGCCGACTGCCGCAAAGAAAATGGGCATCAGGAACCGCCTCCTTTTTCCCTGAGTGCGGTACAGATCCCTTCTGCGATAAAAAGCACCAAAAGAGTCAGCACCATGCCGACCGTCACATAGCCCAAATCCATCTCGTACCCTCCCTTCATCTTTTTTTGCCGCGAGCACTGACCTTGCACCGTGATTTGCTGCGTGCTTTGGCTCGCTGCACATGTACGGAGCAGTACAGATCGACGCTGCTGCCACGCGCTTTGTAGTTACTCTTTGCTTTGATTTTTTGCTTCATAGTCACCATGTCCCTTCGTACAAAATTTCTTCGATATCGTCAGTCGTGAACCCCTGATCCAACAGCCGGTCAATCATCTCGCCTGTAAAGCCGAACGCTCTTGCCACCGATTTCAACAGCCGGATATGCTCGCTCTCCATTTTTGGCGGCTCGGCATACAACGACGAACTCCAATATTCCCAAGACGGTCGGCAGAGCTTGGACGCGTCGAAGGTCGCGCGGGTGATATGCCCCCTGCGGTCGATCTTCAGGAGTTCCCCCATCTCCACCTCAACCGTCTTTCTGCACCCCAGTTGCCTACCATAGCGGGTCAACGCTCTGTTCAGGATCTCGGCAGTCGAGGCGTAAACGTAAACGCCACACTCCGGAAAGTAGGCAATGCTGAGCGGGCTGTCCCCCTTGACGATCCACAGCGCATCCTGCTCATCCAGCACCGTAAATGTAAAAGAACCCTCGACCTGTTCAGCCATATAGCAAAGGCTGTCAAAATCGAGGGCTTTTTGCTGTTCCAGAAGCTGCACCGCTACATAGCTGTCGGTCTGGATTTTTGTTTTCGGCAAATGTTTGGTGCGGCGAAGTTCAAGGTCGTTCCAGATCACACCGTTGTGTGCCAGTGCAAAGGTTTTTCCCTTTACGCAGCTGAAAAAGGGGTGATTATTGTAATTCTTTTTCGCGCTGCCCTGCGTGGTCATCCGCGTATGCCCCATGACCACGTGGGCCTCCGCAGGAATACGCAGATGCAGCCGATGCGCCGCCAGCGGACGCTTGTAAATTTGCAGCCCACGCGATGTGTTGTAGGCGATACCAGTGGCATCGGTGCCGCGTACTTCTGCCGCGATAGAGAGTTCCCGGATGAGATGGTTTTTCTGCTTGACGCTCAGGGAACCCGCATAGTCAACGAACCCGAATAAGCAGCACATCAGACCTCCGCCTCGCTTTCCACTGGTTCATTCACATATAGACGGCGTTCCTTTAGGTACTGCATCAGTTCAGGCTGTGTGCAGCCAATCACAAAACTTGACCAAGACATGGCTTTCAGATCATCATCCGTCAGGTAAATCGCGGCATCGATGATGCAGTCGAGCAGTTCGAGAGTTGCGATCAAGGTGTTGTACTTTAGAGTGCCGCGGAACATCCAAAATTCCACGGTGTCCGCGTTTGTCAGGTTCACCGCCGTATACCTCCCGGCGTGGCGACCGCTTTTGGCATGGTCAAGAATTTCCTTTGGCTGATCTTTGTAGCCGTACCTTGCGGCCCACTGGTTCAGCTGCCCTTGCGTACGGCGGGAGAACTTGAGCAGCTCGTCCCAGAACTTTTCAACGAAGAATAAAACGCGTGCGATGGCTGCATCTTGTGCGCTCTCAGTATTGCCAAACGCGGTGCGGTTGACATGGACGTGCAAACCGCAGGTGCCTGCCTGGTGGCTGGTGTATCCCATCTGCACGGCCTTTCGCAAGATGGCTGCCCACGGCATTTCTGCCTGATGGTAAGCGAGCGTCATGGGATGCGTGACCATCTCAAAGCCGTCATCCAGTGAGCCGTCGTGCTTGCAGTAGAGATTTTCAAGACCGTTGCCGTTTGCAATGGACATGACCTCGGCGGCGTTGTCATCGTCCTCACCGGCTCCGTCCACTTCCAGCTCCACGCCAAAATAGCGATCACCGTCCCCACGGAACAGCGGCTCAGGCTTGTAATAGTAGTCCTGGATCGGCTTGCGGGAAGTGCGGCTCGTGTAGCAGTCATAGCAGAACGGATATTCGTTGCCATCGATCTCACAGGCGTAATAGGTCTGGCTGATGCGGATGATATCACCGCAGCTGTGACAGTTTGTGTAGTGACGGTCATAGCAGTCCTGACAAAGCGGCGTGGATTCGTCTCCGGCATTGTCATTTCGCCAGATGCGTTCACCGCAGTGGGAGCAGAGAACGGTTTTGGTTTCCAAACAGTCCGGGCAGAGAAGCTCACCGTTGAACGGGTAGAGTTCGCCCCGAAGGAATTCCTCACCGCAATTAGTGCAAACGAACTTCGGTAGGGCAAAAATCCCACGGTACTTTTCAATCAAATCGTCCGGCAGTGACTCGAAATTTTCGCTGTCGGCTGGTGCGGAACACAGGAAAAAAGAGCCACAGACAATGTCGTAAATCTCACCTGTTTCGGGGTGTTTCAAGGGGCGGTTCTGCGGCAGGCCTGCCAGCTTACCTTCGTCGTTGCAGATCAGAGCGACGGAATCTTCGAACGGGTAGAAAGCTTCGATGAGACCGCCAACGAGGGACTGCATGGATGCGAGAGAGCCATCGATCTCGACGGCGCGGGGTTCGGCGTTAGGTTCGATAAGCAAAATTTTCATTGAGATATCCTCCATATAAAAATAGAGCCGCAGAAAAATCTGTGGCTCTTCATGGAGATAATATCTAACTGAAAATAAAGCAATTTACAGCTTCAAAACGTAACATAAGGTAATGAAATTCGAAAGGAGAATTCAAACTTATGCAAGGTGAAGAAGCGTTCCAAGAATCCGTGCGCTCCATGCGCAATCAGACTTTGCGTGCAGATCGCGCCGGAGATTACTGGACAGATGACGAGAAGAATCGACTGAGAATTTTATTTGACAGCGGTGTCGGTATCACCGAGATTGCGCTGGAGCTGGGCCGGACTGAACCGGCAGTTTATCAGCAGATCGAGAAACTGGACCTGTATGGTCGTAAGCAAAACCCGCAGCGGCAGAGAAGCGGCAAAAAGCCTCCTGAGTGCTTATGTGATCGCTGTGGAAATGATCCGGCATTATGCCCGCTTCGGAAACAGTGCACAGCAAAAAAGGAGAACTGAAAATGTTTGAGTCCTACGATGATATTCTAACCGTTGAAGAGGCCTGCGAGGCCCTGAAAGTCGGCTACAACGCGATGTATGCGCTCCTAAACACAGGTGAGCTTAGAGGCTATCGAAACGGCCGTGTGTGGAGAATTCCAAAGAAAGCGCTGGTGGAGTACATACAAAATAGCTCCAAACTAAAATGACAAAGGCACCACCCCTGTGCCTTTTCTATTAAAAATACATTTCTCGCTTTTCAGCACATCAATACGTTACAATACCCCTATCACGAGAGATAGGGGTATTTTTATTATGGAATACTATATGACCGACGAGAGAATTGCTGAGTATTTGAAAGCCCTCGAAAATGAAGAGCGCGCCGCGGCGACGGTTGAGAAGTACCGCCGTGCTTTACTGAGCTTTGCTGCATTCCTGAGCGGCGCGGCGGTCACACCGGAGATGATCCACCTTTGGAAAGACGATCTGCGCGCAAGTAACTACGCGCCGTCGACCATCAATGCTTGTCTGGCTGCGCTGAACGGCTTTTTCTGCTTCTGTGGCTGGACAGACTGCCGCGCACGGTTTCTGAAAATCCAGCGCCGCCTGTTTCGCGACAGCAGGCAGGAGCTAACGCGAGGGGAATACGAGAGGTTGGTCGCCGCGGCGGAGGCCGCGGGCGACCGTAGCCTCGCGCTCCTGATGGAAACCATCTGCTCCACCGGTATCCGCGTCAGCGAGGTGCAGTATATCACCGTCGAAGCGGCGAAAAACGGCAAGACCGAAATTGCTTTGAAAGGTAAAATCCGTACCATTCTGCTGCCTGCCAAGCTTTGCCGCAAGCTGCTCAAGTTCGCCGCGCGGCAAAAAACCGCCTCCGGCGCGATCTTTCGCACCAAAAGCGGCAAAGCAATGTCAAGATATCAAATTTGGTCGAAGATGAAAAAGCTGTGCGCCCGCGCGGGCGTCGACGCGGGGAAAGTTTTCCCGCACAATCTGCGCCACCTGTTCGCGACAGCGTTTTACCGCGCGTACAAGGACATCGTCAAGCTGGCGGATGTTCTCGGGCATTCAAGCATCGAAACGACGCGCATTTACCTTGTCACGAGTGCGGCGGAACATCGGCGTCAGCTCGAACAGCTAAAACTTGTATCATAAAAACGGAATCTATATTCTGTTGCGCAAAAATGCTAAAGCGAATACAGTTACCACTA
>ERZ1026898.1262-NODE-1262-length-12903-cov-12.437422_pt1 | contig 12903 bp, 9 predicted proteins | sample MGYA00380178_ERZ1026898 | MGnify/ENA primary metagenome ERZ1026898 (study PRJEB33269, sample SAMEA4719814) | human gut metagenome | biome: human-associated habitat; feature: organic feature; material: feces | place: Cameroon | collected 2013-10 ... | reverse complement strand
GCCTTAATGATATATAAAAGAAACAGATATGAAGAAAATAATAAAATCAGGCATCGTTATGGCGGTTGCTACTTTGTCGTGCCTTCCCGTTAAGGGACAGGAAAAGGTGGTTCCTTTTAAATATGGTAATATGGACCATTGGGTAATCAGGAATATCAAAGAATCAGGCATTATTGGAGGAAATCAGAAAAAAGTTTATGCCGTTGGACCTAATATGACTATCAATGGTAATATTCCTTATACCAATAAGGGTAGTTCGCCTTGGGGTTCCTCTAATGTCCTGGCACATGTATCGGGCATCTATAAGACGAATAACTCTGTGTTTCGTGATAAACATGGTAGTGGATATTGTGCCAAACTGGTAACCCATATTGAGAAAGTAAAAGTGCTGGGACTCATCAATATCAAGGTCTTGGCTGCCGGTTCTCTCTTTCTGGGTGATGTTCGTGAACCGATAACAAGTACCAAGGATGGTCCTAAAGCCATCAACTGGGGTATACCATTCACCGCACGTCCTAAGGCTTTGCGCTTTGATTATAAGACTTCTTTTCCTAATGCAGCCAATCGTATCAAGCAGAATGGATTTAGCGGAGCCTCTACGGTTGCAGGGCGAGATCATGCTATAGCTGTGCTCTATCTGCAGAAACGGCATGAAGATGCTAAGGGAAATATAACAGCTAAACGTGTGGGTACGATGGTAGTCAGATTCGGAAAGAGTACCGATAGATGGGTGGAAGATGCTACCTATACAATCCATTATGGCGATATCCGCCACATGGCAGGTTATCAGGCTGCTACTATGGGACTGCGATCCACTGACTATGCCCGTAACAGCAAGGGTAAGAGCGTGCCGGTAAAAGAAGTAGGATGGGCGAGTGCTAACGAAACACCTACTCATCTGATTCTTCAGTTCTCCTCATCCGATGGTGGAGCCTATATCGGAACTCCAGGCAATACCTTGTGGATTGATAATGTAGCATTGGTGTATTAAAATAATAAAATCGACAAAATGAAGCATATTCTGACAATACTTATTATGATGTTGGCATTGGGCAGCTATGCCTCTGAGCCTTCTGTAACCGATAGTATCTCATCTGCAGAGAAGGTGGATACGATGGCTTTACATGCCGGAAAATCATGGGTGAACCGGATTCTTGACTACTTTAATGATTCCAACAAAAACAAGAAGCATAAGCGTTTCGATTTTAGTGTGATAGGTGGCCCTCATTATGCCTCTGATACCAAGTTTGGATTGGGATTGGTGGCAGCAGGACTATACCGTACTGATCCGAATGACAGTATTCTTCCTCCTTCTAATGTCTCGCTTTATGGTGATGTCAGTTCTGTAGGTTTCTACATGTTGGGTGTCCGTGGTAACCATATTGCTCCTAAAGGAAGATATCGCATCGATTATCACCTTTATTTCTATTCTTTTCCCTCTGATTTTTGGGGAATAGGCTATGAGATGGGCGATAACGATGCCAATAAGAGTGACATGAAGCGTTGGCAGGCTCAGGCTGAAGTTAGCTTTCTGTTTCGTGTAGCAGATAATTTCTATATCGGACCGATGGCGAGTTATGACTATGTAATAGGTAAACATATTGAGCGTCCGGAATTACTGCAAGGCATGGATCAGCATACTTGGAATGTTGGAGCTGGTGTTTCTCTGGTATATGATAACAGAGATAATCTTACGAATCCACATCGTGGTATCTGTCTGAATATCAGTCAGATGTTCAGACCTAGATTTATGGGAAATGATTATGCCTTCAGTACGACGGCATTTCGTTTTGATGCCTATCAGCGACTGGGTAAGGGAACGGTTCTTGCCGAGGACATTGGGGCTAACCTCAACTTTGGTAATCCTTCGTGGGGAATGATGGCAGAATTGGGTGGTACTCATTCCATGCGTGGCTATTATGAAGGCCGTTATCGCGATAAACATTCTCTGGAAGCTACGGTTGAGTTGCGCCAACATGTATGGAAGCGTAATGGTATCGTAGTGTGGGTTGGAGCAGGAACCATCTTCCCGAAATTCTCGGCATTGCGCTCTAAACAGATTTTGCCGAATGCCGGTGTAGGTTATCGCTGGGAATTTAAGAAGAATGTGAATGTACGTCTGGATTATGGATTCGGTAAGTCGGGTCAGTCTGGCTTCCTGTTTAATATCAATGAAGCGTTTTAATACAAGAGAAGAATGAATCGTTTATCCTATATATATAATAAGGTGTCATCGGGGCAATTCCTGTATGCTTATGCTGTGGTGGCATTGCTGTTGCCTAATATAGCCTTGTGTTATACCGAGTGTTTGACTCCGTGGGCATGTGGTGTCAATGTGTTGCTGCCTTTGTCGCTGTATATGTTGTTCTTTTCTGCGGCTAAGCGTCCTGGTAAGATGATATGGTGGGCATTTATCTTTGTCTTTTTCGCTGCGTTCCAGCTGGTATTGCTTTATCTTTTCGGAACGGGAGTGATAGCGGTAGATATGTTTTTGAATCTCGTAACTACCAATCCCGGTGAGGCGATGGAGCTGCTCGATAATTTGGCTCCTGCCGTGGTTGGTGTCTTTGTGGTTTATTTGCCCTTGCTTATCCTGGGGGGTGTCAATATCAGAAGAGATAGCCGGTTGTCGGTTTCTTTCCAGCAGAGAGTCCGCCATTGGGCAATGCAGATTGGGGCTATAGGACTGTTCTGTCTGCTGGCAAGCTATCTGATGGTGGATGATTACCGTATGCGCAATCAGCTTTATCCCGTCAATATCTGCTACAACCTTTATCTGGCTTTTGAGCGCAATGCTGCTTCAGAGAATTATAAGGAGGCAAGCCGGAATTTTAAGTTTGAGGCTAAAAGTGAGCGCTCGCTCGATGCACCTGAGGTGTATGTAATGGTGGTAGGAGAGACGGCTCGTGCCCATAACTTCAGTCTTTATGGGTATCCTCGTGATACCAATCCACTGCTCTCCAAAACGCAGGGTATCAAAGCTTTCCCGAATGTGACAACGCAGAGCAATACCACTCATAAGAGTGTACCGATGCTCTTGTCTGCTGCATCAGCCGAGGATTTTGAGCGACTTTTTCATGAGAAAGGCATCCTGGCGGCCTTTAAGGAAGCCGGATTCCATACAGTGTTTATCAGCAACCAGTTGCCCAATCATTCGTTTATCGATTTTCTGGGAGAACAGGCTGATGAGCATTATTTTCTGAAGAAAGAGGATGCTTCGCAAGGCAACCATTATGATGAGGATCTGTTGCAGAAACTGGATGAGATATTGCCATTGGCTGATGCTTCCTCGTCTGCCCATTACCATTACCGTTATCGCAAACTCTTCGTGGTTCTTCATTCCTATGGTTCTCACTTCAATTATCAGGAGCGTTATCCTCGTAGTTTCGCTTACTTCAAGCCTGATAGCAGGAGTGAGGCAAAACCGGAGAATAGGCGTGATTTGTTGAATGCTTACGATAATACCATCCGATATACCGATTATATCCTGCATGGTATCATTGAACGTTTGCAGAAATGGGAGGGGGTACAGACTAAGACGGATGAGGTATATGATCAGCCAACCTCAGCGATGCTCTATACCAGCGATCATGGAGAGAATATTTTCGATGATGAGCGCAGCCTCTTCCTTCATGCAGCACCGAAGGCTTCGGATTACGAACTGCATGTGCCTTTCATCATCTGGACTTCTGATGGATTCAGTAAACAATATCCGGATATATTGAAGGCATTGGGAGAAAATCGACCAAAACAGGTGCAGAGTAGTCTTTCGGCTTTTCATACTATGTTGGGCATCGGTGGCATTCAGACCCGTTATCGTCTGGATGAATACTCGGTGGCGAGTGGTAAATATCATCCAACGAAATTGCTCTATCTCGATGATCATGATGAGGCAATACCGCAGGAAGATGCCAAGTTTTAGTGTTAATTTATAAGCCAAAAGGCTTTCTTGCTGTAAAATACATGAAAAGAGTTTTCGTAAATGTCAATTATTTGCGAAAACTCTTTGTCGTATCTATAATTTGCTGTATCTTTGCAGCCGGATTTAGATAATAATAAAAATACAGTTGTTATGGAACCAACTCGAAAAATCGAAAAGGTAGGCATGCGCAACCTTCGCATGGAGGATTACGATCAGCTTGCCAAGTCGTTTAAGCGTATTTACGCAGACTCAGATGTATTCTGGACAAAAGAACAGATTAAGAAACTCATTACTATCTTTCCTGAGGGACAGGTGGTTATTATCGTTGATGATAAGATAGTGGGCTGTGCGCTCTCTATCATCGTCAATTATAATATGGTGAAGGGCGATCATACCTATGCTCAGGTTACGGGTAATGAAACCTTCAATACCCACGATCCTAATGGAAACATTCTTTACGGCATCGAGGTATTTATCCACCCTGATTATCGTGGTTTGCGCCTGGCTCGCCGTATGTATGAGTATCGCAAGGAACTCTGCGAGAAGCTCAATCTGAAGGCTATCATGTTTGGCGGTCGTATACCAAACTATCACAAGTATGCCGATAAGATGCGCCCTAAGGAGTATATCGAGCATGTAAGAAACCGTGAAATCTATGACCCGGTTCTTACCTTCCAGCTTTCCAACGACTTTCATGTACGCCGCGTAATCCGCAACTATCTTCCTAGCGATGAGGAGAGCGAACACTGCGCCACCCTCTTGCAGTGGGATAACATCTATTATCAGCCACCTACGGATTCTTATGTAGACCGCAAGCCAACCGTAAGAATCGGATTGGTACAGTGGCAGATGCGCCCATATGCTTCGGTGGATGACCTCTTTGAACAGGTAGAGTTCTTCGTTGATTCTGTGAGCGATTACAAGAGCGATTTTATCCTCTTCCCTGAGTATTTCAATGCGCCTTTGATGGCTCGTTTCAACGACTTGGGTGAGGCGCAGAGCATCCGAAAGATGGCGCAGTATACCGAAGAAATCCGTGACCGTTTCCGCGAGTTGGCCATCAGTTACAACATCAATATCATCACGGGTAGTATGCCTTATCTTAAGGACGATTCCCTCTATAATGTGGGCTTCCTTTGCCGCAGAGATGGTAGCGTGGATATGTATGAAAAGATTCATGTTACACCAGATGAGCAGAAGTGCTGGGGATTGAGTGGTGGTAGCCATATCCAGACCTTCGATACCGATTGCGGTAAGATTGGTATCGTCATCTGCTATGATGTGGAGTTCCCTGAGTTGTCAAGATTAATGGCTGAGGATGGCATGCAGATTCTCTTCGTTCCATTCATGACCGATACCCAGAATGCTTACTCCCGAGTAAGAGTCTGTGCACAGGCGCGTGCCATCGAGAACGAGTGCTATGTAGCCATTGCGGGTAGTGTGGGCAACTTGCCTCGTGTTCACAACATGGATATCCAGTATGCCCAGAGCGCCGTGTTCACTCCTTGCGACTTTGCTTTCCCTAACGATGGCAAGCGTTCAGAGGCAACACCTAATACCGAGATGATTCTCGTATCAGATGTTGACCTGAATCTCTTGAATGAGCTTCATACCTACGGTGCTGTAAGAAATCTTCGCGACCGCCGCAAGGATCTCTACGAATTGAAACAGAAAAAGTAGGGGAAGGGAAGTGAAGAGTGAAGAACGAAGAGTGAAGAATTCAATTGTATTGATATATAGATATATAAAGAATGTATAAGATAGAAATCTCGGAGCGCACGCTCCACTTCAAGCAGCCGGCAGGCACGTCTCGTGGGGTTTATACCACGAGACACAGTTATTATCTCACTCTCACCTCTGATGAAATGCCGGGAGTAGAGGGAGTGGGAGAGTGTGCTACGCTCCCTGATCTCAGTTGCGATGCCAAACCGGAATATGAGATGACCCTGCGACAGGTTTGTCAGATGGTGGAGCAGATGGGACGCATTCCATACGATATGATTCGTGCTTACCCTAGCATCACCTTCGGTTTGGAAACAGCCTTCGCTTCGTTCTTCGATGCAGCAAAGAAGCAGAACTTAAGTGCTTCTGTTCCAGCCGGAATGGAGAACCTGACAGATCTTTTCGACTCTCCTTTCGGTAGGGGAGAGGAGGGCATCACCATCAACGGATTGGTATGGATGGGTACTTACGAGGAAATGCTGGCACGACTGGAGGAGAAACTCCAGGCGGGTTTCCATTGCGTGAAACTGAAGATCGGTGCCATCGATTTTTTCAAGGAACTCGATCTCATCAAGCGCATCCGTGATGTGTATACCAAGGAGCAGGTTGAGTTGCGTGTAGATGCCAATGGCGGCTTCTTGCCGGAGAATGCGATGAGTCAGCTGGAGGCTTTGGCTAAATATGACATTCATTCGATTGAGCAGCCTATCAAGCAGCATCTGTGGCCTAAAATGGCACAGCTCTGTCGCGAGACTCCGCTCCCTATCGCCTTGGATGAGGAGTTGATAGGTGTGAATGTCCGAAGTATGAAGGAGGCTTTGCTCGATACCATCCGTCCTCAGTATATCATTCTGAAACCTTCGCTCCATGGTGGAATCTATGGTTGCAACGAATGGATTCAGTTGGCTGACCAGCGTGGTATCGGCAGTTGGATTACCTCGGCTTTGGAGAGCAACATCGGTCTCCATGCCATTGCCCATTATGCTGCCAAGGTATATGGGCCGAATGTCCAGATGCCACAGGGGCTGGGCACCGGTCAGCTCTTTACTGATAACATCCCAATGCCTTTGGAGATTCGGGGTGATCAATTATTTGTCGTAAAATAATACAATATTTTACCCCTATTTGTTTCGGCGGATTTGCAATCCGCCGCATCATTGGGTAACTATTGTGGATTTGTAATCCGCTAAGCAGGGTATAATTTAAATTATGACATTAGAAGATTTTCTTTCCGAATGGAATAACGATAGCGACCGGGTGCTAGTACATACCAGTGGTTCCACAGGAAAACCCAAACCGATGATGGTAGAGAAGAAGCGAATGCTCAACTCAGCCCGCATCACTTGTGATTTCCTTGGATTGAAGCCAGGTGATAGCGCTTTGCTCTGTATGTCGCTTGATTATATCGCAGGTAAGATGGTGGTGGTACGAAGTATTGAGCGCCATCTCCATCTTATTTCTGTACCCCCAAGTGGGCATCCTTTGAAAGATGTAAATAAAGAGATTACTTTCGCAGCCATGGTTCCGATGCAGGTATATAATACCCTGCAGGTTCCTGAGGAGCGAGAACGGCTCTGCCATATCCGTCATCTAATTATCGGTGGTGGTGCCATTGATGCAGCTTTAGAGAAGGAACTGAAGTCATTTCCCGGCAATATCGCTATCTGGAGCACTTACGGCATGACCGAAACCTTGTCTCATATTGCCCTGAGGCGAATCAATGGTGATGAGGCAAGCGAATGGTATCAGCCTTTTGATAGCGTTCATATCAGTCAGACCGAAGAAGGCTGTCTGGTCATTGATGCCCCTCAGGTTTGTGCTGAAACCTTGGTAACGAATGATATCGTGGAGATAGAACCCTATATATATAATAAGGTGGAAAAACTCCGTTTCCGCATCAAGGGCAGAAAAGACAATGTCATCTGTAGTGGTGGCATCAAGATTCAGATTGAAGAAGTGGAGACTCTCTTGAAACCTCATTTGGAAAAAACTTTCATGCTTGCCAAGAAGAAAGACGGGAAGTTTGGAGAAATCGCTGTACTCCTGTCTGAGGATGAAGATATAAAAAGAGTAGAGGCGACTGTCCGCCGCCTCTTATCTGATGAATCTGAAAAGTCTTCTGATCATAAAAAATATAAATATTGGATTCCTAAGGAATTCCGATATGTAGAGCATCTCCCGCTTACCGAAACCGGAAAGCCAAAGCGATGCTGTTTGGCATAAGGATACAATAATGGCGGGTTGATGACCCGCCATATTATATTATCCTTCTCTAAAGAAGTCGAGTGCTTCTTTAATTTCTTCTGTAGTTGCTGTCTGGTTGATACGGATATCCCCTATACCGCCAAGCATGGTGAAGTTGATGATGCCATTCTGGTTCTTCTTGTCATGATGCATCAGCTCGATGAGCTCATCATAGTCATCGCAGGTAATATCCAGTGTACCATAGAATTCCTTGATGAAGTTTACGGTCTGGCGCATCTTCTCTGTAGGGAATCCGGTTTTGGCAACACTCAGATAGAGTTCAGGGATGAGACCGAATGCCACCGCGTAACCATGCAGGATAGGCTTGCGCTTCAATGCCCAGCTCTCAAACGCATGACCGAAAGTATGCCCCAGGTTCAGCGCCTTGCGGATGCCCTGCTCGTGAGGATCCTGCTCTACAATGCGCTCCTTTACCTTCACGCTGTCGCCTACCATGCGCTGCAACTGCTTCAAATCAGGCTTGTCGAGGTCGAAGCTGACCAGTTCTTCCCACATTGCTTCTGTAGAAATCAGACCGTGTTTCAGCATCTCTGCATAGCCCGAACAGATGTTTTCTGCATCGAGCGTCTTTAAGAATTCTGTATCGAGAATAACGAACTTAGAATCGTTGAACACGCCTACTTCGTTCTTCAGTCCGCCGAAGTTGATGCCTGTCTTTCCACCTACCGATGCGTCTACCATAGCCAGCAGGGTGGTAGGAATATTGATAAAGTTGATACCTCTCTTAAAAGTGCTGGCAGCAAAGCCACCCAGGTCGGTTACCATACCGCCGCCCAGATTAATCATACAGGAGTGGCGAGAAGCACCTCCCTCCTGCAGTCCTTTCCATACCATCATCAGACTTTCGATGTCTTTATGGCTGTCGGTAGCCGGAATAGTGATGATATGGGCTTCCTTCATGCAGTAAAAATTCTGCAATACAGGCATGCATAGTTCCAATGTCGTAGTATCTGTAAGCACAAAAAGCTTGTCGTGCTCACACTCAGAAAGTGCACTTACCAGTTCGCTTTCCAGTTGGGTTGATATGATTACTCTTTGTTCCATAACATTCTAACGTATTAATTTTTGTGCAAAGATACACTAAAATGGAGACAATACAAAAAAAAAGTTGCTAAATTTGCGTTTTTTATCTCAGAATGCATTAAACCTTGGTGTATTTAACGCGTCAAAACTACCAGATTAACAAAAATGGTTATTAAAATATCATAACGGTTAAGTGAAAATAATGGTCAGGTGGAAATAACGAACAAGTGAATATAATAACAAATTAAAAATAGAATGAAAAAATCGATTCTGACGATGCTGCTGCTGTTGATGGCAATAGCATCCTTTGCTCAACAGCGACTGATATCCGGTCAGATTACCGACCGCGATACCAAGGAAGCCATTGAGCAGGTAACTGTTCAATTGCTTAAGAGCGACAGCACGTATGTAGCTGGTGCCATCAGTAATGAGCACGGACTCTTTCATGTCACCGCTCCGGCAAATGGCAAGTATCTGCTCAAGATTTCGAGCGTAGGATACAAGTCTACCGTGAAGCGTATCCAAATTTCTGATAACAAGGATCTGGCTATGGGTAAGATTGTGCTGGGTGCTGAGGCTATCATGCTGAAAGGCGCAGTGGTAACAGCTATGGCTCAGAAGGTAACCCTGAAGGAGGATACTTTCGTGTACAATTCTTCAGCCTATCGCACACCGGAAGGTTCTGTAGTAGAGGAACTCGTAAAGCGTCTGCCGGGTGCAGAGGTGAGCGATGACGGTACTATCAAGATCAATGGTAAGGAGGTAAAGAAGATTCTGGTAGACGGTAAGGAGTTTATGACGGGTGATACCAAGACTGCCCTGAAGAATCTGCCTACCAGCATCATCGAGAAAATCAAGGCATACGATGAGAAGAGTGATCTCTCTAAGGTAACCGGTATTGATGATGGCGAGGAGCAGACCGTGCTCGACTTCGGTGTGAAGAAGGGTATGAACAAGGGTTTGATTTCCAATATCGACCTGGGCGTGGGCAACAAGAGCCGCTATAACATGCGTGGCATGGGCGGTTATTTCAGTGATAACAACCGATTCATGCTCTTTGCCAATGCCAATAACACCAGCGACCGTGGTTTCGGAGGCGGTGGACCGGGTAGAGGTTTCGGAGGTGCTAACGGTTTGAATGCCAGCAAGATGATTGCCGCCAACTACAATTACGAACTGAAGGATAAATTCAAGTTCAATACTTCTCTTCGCTGGAATCACAGCGATGGCGATATTTGGAGCCGTCGTTCCAGCGAGAACTTCATGGGTAGCAGCTCTTCGTTCAGCAACAGCTTGACTCAGAATTTCTCCCGCAGCAACAGTTGGAATGGTAACATCCGATTGGAGTGGATGCCTGATTCCATGACCAATATCCTCTTCCGTCCTTCCATCTCCTGGAGTTCCAGCGATGGCTTGAGTGGTAGCCAGTCGGCTTCCTATAACAAGGATCCTTACACCATCACCACCAAAGACCCTCTCTCAGAAGAAGGTATCGAAGAGATGGAGAAGGCTGAGGCTATGGTAAACAGCCAGTTGACCAACGGCATCACCTACTCTGATAATAATAATATCAATGGTATGTTGCAGATCAACCGCAAGTTGGGCAACAAGGGACGTAACATCACCTTCCGTGTGGATGCCAAATATACTGATAATGACAGCAAGAGCATCTCGCTCAACAATGCCAAACTCTATCTCGTGCAGACTGCGGAGGGTAAGGATTCAACCTATCAAACTAACCGCTACAACCTGACTCCTTCAAAGAATTACAGTTATGCCGGTCAGTTGACCTATAGTGAGCCACTCTGGAAGGCTACCTTCCTGCAGTTCAGCTATAAGTTTACTTACAGCTACTCCAAGAGTGACCGCAGCACCTACGATTTCAGCAAGTATGCCATGAATGGCGATCATGAATATCGTGGTTGGGATAGTTACCTGAATCCGTTTGCCGGTCAGCTCGATAATTACAGAAATGATGAATTGAGCCGTTTCTCAGAGTATCGCAACTACAATCACGATATCCAGGTGATGATGCGATTCGTCCGTCAGAAGTATAACTTGAACTTCGGTGTGATGATTCAGCCACAACAGTCGAAGTATATCCAGGAATATCAGGGAGTACATGTAGATACCGTTCGCAACGTAACGAATATCAGTCCAACCCTCGATTTCCGTTATCGCTTCTCAAAGATGAGCAACCTGCGCGTGAATTACCGTGGTACCACTTCTCAGCCAAGCATCTCTCAGTTGCTTGATATCACAGATAACAGCGACCCGCTGAACATCTCGAAGGGTAACCCTGGATTGAAGCCATCGTTCACCCAGAACTTCCGATTGTTCTACAACAATTTCGTGCAGAACCACAACAAGGGTGTCATGACCTTCATCAACTTCTCTACCACCAACAATAGCATCAGTAATAAGGTGACCTACAATGAGGAGACTGGTGGAAGAATCACCCGACCGGAGAATATCAATGGCAACTGGAATGTGATGGGAGCCTTTATGTTCAACTGCTCTATCGATAGTGCCGGTGTATGGAACTTGAATACCGACACCTACTTGGGTTACAACAACTACGTGAGCTATCTGAGTCTCGATAAGCAGTCTGATTCCCAGAAGAATACCACCCGCAGTACTACTTGGAGAGAGCGCCTCTCTTTCAGCTATCGCAACAATTGGCTGGAGCTTTCGCTCGATGGAACATTGAATTATAACCATGCTACAAACAAGTTGCAGCCAAACAGCAACCTCAATACCTGGCAGTTCTCTTATGGACCAAGCATGACGCTTACAGCGCCTTGGGGCACCAGTCTGAACTCAAGCCTCTCTATCAGCAGCCGCCGCGGTTATAGCGACAACAGCATGAATACGGATGAGTTTGTATGGAATGCGCAGCTTTCTCAGGGCTTCCTGAAGGGCAAGCCTCTTACCATCATGCTGCAGTTCTACGATATTCTCCGCCAGCAGAGCACCTTCTCTCGTGCCATTTCTGCTACATCCCGTACGGATACGGAGTATAATGCCATCAACAGCTATGCGATGCTGCACGTGATTTACCGCCTGAATCTCTTCGGAGGCAAGGATGCCCGTAGGGGTGGACCTGAAGGTCCTGGTGGTCCTGGTGGCCGTCCAAACTTCCATGGCCGTCCATTCAATGGCGGTTTTGGCGGTGGTCGTCCAGGCGGTAGAATGTTCTAGAAAGACTTCATTTAAAACGATAGTAAGCCTCACTCCATGTTTACGTGAGGCTTATTTCAAACAGATATGACGAGAAAAAAAGAAATCCCCGCTCTTCGTAATGAAGAACGGGGATTATTATTTTGTCTTGTCAAGAGTTCTCGATTAGAGAGCGAACTTGTAACCCAATGTAAGCTGGAATACAGAGTTGCAACCAGCATCGTCAAAGTCTGCAATCTTTGTTACACCAATATTGTAACGAGCATCTAAGCAAACGTTCATATACTCGTAAGAGATGCCTACAGGAACAGAGAAATCAAAAGACTTTACTTCTGCTCCCTCTGGTGCATATTTATCGTAATCTACAGTAACGCCATCAACACTAACCTTGTTGCTAAGATTAAATGCTGGCTGGATACCTGCCTTTAAAGCAAGACCTGGAGCTACATAAACGTTGGCAAGAATAGGGATATTAAGATAATCCATCTTTACCTTTACATCAGTGTCTTTTATCTTTGCACCCTGCATAGAGTAGAGAAGACCACCGCTGATACCAAACATTGGTGATACATGATACTCCAACTCTGCACCTCCAACGAAGCCTGCTTTGTATTCTGCATCATCCTCTGTAAGAGATGAAACGTTCAAACCGACCTTAGGCTGAATTGTAACATCGCCTGCATTGTACTGTGCGAAAGCACCTACTGAAGACAGCACCATAGCTGCCATAACAAATAATTTCAACCTGTACGGTTGAAAATGCCCATCTCATAAAATATCTGCCATCTTTT
>ERZ1026898.1261-NODE-1261-length-12907-cov-4.126128_pt1 | contig 12907 bp, 11 predicted proteins | sample MGYA00380178_ERZ1026898 | MGnify/ENA primary metagenome ERZ1026898 (study PRJEB33269, sample SAMEA4719814) | human gut metagenome | biome: human-associated habitat; feature: organic feature; material: feces | place: Cameroon | collected 2013-10 ... | reverse complement strand
GTCGTAAAGAGCGGATGCTTCGGCGTATGCCGCCTTTTTGCTTCCCAGTTTGCGAATGAGGTCAAATTCTTCAACGATCTTTGCAATTGTCCGGTCTTTCTTTCCATAGCCGTGGGTGTAGTCATCATGCAAACGGTACAGTTTGGAGAAGTCCTCCACAGAGTAGCCACGTTCCATAGCCTCGTCCAGATCTCTGCCCTTTGCTTCGGAAAGAACCTGTTTCGCAACAACCGCACGCTGCTCTTCATTCATGCCCTGAGAAGCGGCAACGGTGTCCAGCTTCTGCTTCTGGTTGGGGTTCGTTTTCCCTTCTTCATCCGGTGCAAGGTCAGCCAGGTCACGCATGGTGTCCATGTAGACATTCGGGGAAATGTTTGCCTTCCGAGCCTCTACATAGTCCCTTCCTGCCTGAGACATACCGCTCAGCGCATTGTCATAGGCAGGGCCTTTCAGCTTCCCGATGGTCTGGTAGGCATCCTCCAGCTCCTTGTCTGCCACCTTCGTGTCCCAACCCTTTGCATACCGGTTCATGGTTTCGGTCGCGGCATCACTCAAGGCATCCGCTGCCACCTTTTCAGCAATCACCTTTGAAGGGTTCTGCGCTGCTCTGGTCATCCATTCCGTTTCCTTGTTGTAGTAGGACGGAAGAGCTGCCTGTCTGCCTTTTTCACTGGCGTACTCCTTGGCAAGCTGCATAGCCTTTGCCCTCTGCTGGGGAGGCAGGGACTTGTAGGTGCTGTCCTGCACCAGCTGACTTACGATCTTCTCTGCTGTCTTGCCCTGGACACGCTGGATGGTATCCAATTCCTCCATGCTCAGATTGTGATCCTTCACCACATTTCCGTTTCGGTCTGTGTAGGTGATGGTCTTTTCCGGCATTTTGGGGTACACATCCTCGCCGGTCAGCTCCCGCAGAGTGTTCAGCTCCCGGGTGACAGCATCATCCCGCTCCTGGCTGATATAGCCGGGGGACAGGGTATTATAGAGAAGCCCGCCGCTTTCCTGGGTGTTGCCAAACGCATCCCGGTATTCTCTCTGCTGGTAGTCCCAGCCGGGAATCCGCTGGCTCAGAGAGCCAAGGCGTTTCTGCATCCACACAGGGGTGTTGCTGTCCTTGTCGATGTAGGTGGTCATGCGGTTCTTCTCAAAACTGCGTTCCAGCTGTCCGAGGAAGGTATTCGACAAGCCCTGTGTCAGATAGCTTACGCAGGCATTCAGGAGGAACTGAAACAGATTGTTGTCTGCGTACCGTATGTCGCTCAGCGTGTCATTCAGACCTTGCAGCATGGACATTCGGATCATGGGGTCTGCAATGGAGGTCATCACCTTTTCCCAGTCCTGCATGGTGAAATCCTGGTCTGCATCACTCAAAAGCCGGAAGATTTCTTTGCCCATGAACAAGGGCATACAGACAGGGGAGAGGAAGTCGATGGTCAGCGTTTTTCCGTTTCCAATCCGCAGAGCGTAGGGCTGCACACCATTCATCTTGTCGAACTCTGCCTTCTTCTCGTCCTCATCCGGCCCGCCGGTGAGAAGGCCGGCATTTCCCAGAACGCCACCAAGGAAGGCGATGCCTGTTCCGGTGATGGACTTTGCCCAGCTGTCGATGATATCCGTTCCGCTGATATCTGCGCCGGAAGCTGCCCACTTTCCAAGGGCGTTATCCTTTCCTGCGAGGTCTGTGCCTCCTGCCGCTTTTTTCAGGGAAGCGTAGGTGGAGTTGATCAGGCCAAGAGGGGAGAATTCCTCCGCACGGATCAGAACGTTGGCAGGGGTTTTGACAAAGGGAGCGACGCCTTCACCAACAATGCCGGTGGAACGCTTCATTTTTCCCAAGGCACGGGTAACGGTATTGTTATCGTGGAAGGTTGCTTCCTGCGCCTGTTTGACGGCATAGGCAATTCCCTGATCCAGCAGTTTTTTATCGACCTTGGAGAAGTCCGTTTCCGTGACACCGTTGGCTTTCAGGAAACCGGCCAGAGACCGGGAGAAGGCAAGTCTGCCGAAGGCTTCATCACCGAAGTACCGGTTGTTCAGCATCCAGTCCGTTCCTTTTCTTACTCCCTCCAAGGTGTCAGACTCGAAGATCCGCCGTCTGTCCATGACACCCTGCATGAAATCATTTTCCGAACTGCCGGTGACATTGAACTTACCGCCGCTGGCAATCACATCAGCGTTATCATCAAAGAACTCTCCTGCGGCTTTGTACTGCTCCGGGTTGACGTACATGGACTTTGTTCTGCCGGCCCTTCCGCCGGTCACCTTGTTGGCAATGCCCTCGATGATTGCGCCAACAGAATCCTTTATCCGATATGCTGCGGCATTGCCGACGTTGCCTGCCACATTTCTGGCATTCGTTTTCAGATTGCCAAGCATATTGATATAGCGGACTGCGTTGAACTTTTCCGTCAGCGTGGCCGGGGTCTGGTCTGCAATGTTCTGCTGAATATCTCCCATGATCTTTGCACGTTCGGCATCCGACCCGGCCATTTTATAAGCGGTGATCAACGTCTGATCAATGGTGATATCCTTGCCGACCTTGGCAGAAAATCTCTTGACGACTGCCGTTGCGAAGTCCAGATTATCCTCGGGTGTGAAGTTTCGCACGATCCGGAACGCCTGCAAGCCCTGTGCGGTGTTCGTTCCCAGCTGCCGGAGGTCAATGAGGATATCCATGTACGCCTCTCTGTCTCCGTCACGAGCCGCCTTGTTCAGAAGCAAGCAGCCTCTTGCCGTCAATTCTGCACCGGCCCTGCCCTGGGACACTTCCTTTGACCACTGGGTGTGTGCCCGCTCCCAGCTTCCGCTTCGCTCAATGGACTTTGTGGCCATGCTGACCGACTTGTCGTTGCTGATGGGAACATAGCTCAGATCGCCCCTGGCAGCAGGCTCCTGCATCAAATCGGCAAATTCATCCGGGGTGAACCTGGAGCCGTACACATTGCCCGCCGTCTCGGAAACCTTTCTGCCGTTAATATCCTTTGCCGGGATGTCCATGGGGCGGGCATCATCCCGGCGGTCTCGCTGGACGTTGCCATCCCCGATGACCTCATTGTAGGCGTTCTTCCCGGTAAAGCCAGCTTCCGCAGGGCCTACGGAATTCCCTTCCTCCATTTCCGGGATCGGCCCCGCCTTCTTGTGCCGCTTCGGCCGGGGGGGCTTAGTTTCCACATCCTCCATGCCCGCTTCATAACTGCCGGGCTGCGCCCTCCGGGGCTGCCCTTCCACATCCTGGGCCAGCGGTTGCCCCTCTGCTTTGGGCATCTGAACCGCCGGTTCCGCCTGCGGGGGTCTCTGCATTTCCGGTTCCGGCTGAGATTCCTGCACATCCCCCTGCCGCATCCGATCCAGTTCCGCACTTTCCTTTGTATAAGCATCCAGTGCGGCATCTCTCTGTTCATTGGTGATTTCCCCTCTGTCGTAGGCATCCAGGGCATCCTTCAACCGCTTTACAGAGTCCATATAGATGTTTTTCTGCTCAGTGTTGGGCGCAGCTTCCGGCTGCGACCTGATCCGATCCAGCTCTTTGCTTTCCTTTTTATAGGCTCTTATCACAGCGTCCAGCTGCTTCTTGGAGATTTCGCCTTTTTCATAGGCAGCCATGGCATCATTCATACGATTCACAGCATTTGTGTAGTTTTTTCTCTGCTCATCGTAGGATTTGGTGGGCGTTTCCGCCTGGGGTCTCTGCGCCTGCGCCTCCTGCACCGGCTGTCTGCGCACCTCCGGTTCGGTCTGAGGCTGCTGCACTTTCGCAGCGTTTTCCGGGTTCTGCTGCATTTCCGCAGCGTCCTGCTGAGGTTCAGCAGGCTGCACCCTCCCGGTTTCCAGCTCCGGGCTTGCACGATCTCCAATAAGACCCACCTCGGCAAGCTCAGCCCGGTATTCCTCCTGGCTTATGTTCTTCAACCGCTGCAACTCTGCACCGGCATTATTATATGCGTTTACCTCGGCATCCCGCTGGTTTTCTGTAATCTCGCCTCTTTCGTAAGCGTTCAGAGCATCTGCCGCCCGCTGCTTTGCCTGCTGGAAGATCTGTTCCTGTTCAGAAACAGCCTGGGCAACCGTCCGCGCATAGTTCCCGTCAAACATATTCTTCTGGCTCTCGATCTGCCGCACCAGGCCGTTCACCTGTTCCAGCTGGGCCTTCATCTGCTCAATCCGGGCAGGGGATCCCTTGCCGGTCTGCTTGAGCTTCTTTTCTGCTTTCTCAATGTCCCGAAGAAGATCCTTCTGCTCCTTCTGAGCGGCTTTCAGATCCTCATAGACCTGCTGCTGCAACTGCTTCTGCTTGGCATCCTCGGCGGTTCTTGCCATCGCCGCTTCCACTCTTGCCTGTACTTCCTCGTCCGTCAGCTGAGGCTTGGCAGGCTGATGGGCTTCCTGGGCTTCCTGCTGTGCTTTCAGATCCTGCCCAATCTGTTCTGCCGCCTGGGCAGCTCTGGCAGCCGCCGCTTCCTGTTCCAGGGTATCCGACTGGGGTGCCTGTTCCGGGGTCTGGGCAGGCTGCGCCTTTGCCAGATTCCCGGCAATTCTATTCCGGGTGTACCCTGGAAGCTGGTTGCCTACGCTCATGGTAAAACCGGCAAAGCCGGAGGAATCCGCCGTTTCCAGTGCCTGCATTGCGTAGTTGGTGAGAAGATCCTTTTTGATTTCCTTAGGATCCTTATTGGGTTCTGCGGCGATCATGTCTCCCAGAGTCTGGTTGTACTCGCTGTTCTGGCCCATGATGGCCGCATCCGCAAGCAGACCGGTCAGGAATTCCACTTCGTTCTGGGTTGCTTCCTCCACACCCTGACCGAAAGCATTCTTCAAAAGCTGCTTGATGGTTTCCGGATCCTTGGTGGAGAACAGTTTATCCAGGCTGATCTTGTTGGTGGCGTACTCAATGCCAGCCTTGGTCAAGGCATACACCGCCGCCTTGTCTGCATTGCCGTCCCGCTGAATGGCATCCCGGTAGGATCTCTGGAAGGTGTTTGTGGCGGCAAGACCGGCACCCACAAATCCGGCACCGCCGGATACCGCCGCCCGGACACCGACATCCACGGCATTTGTGCCCAGACCGTACACCGTGTTTGCCGCCTTTGCCCAGAAGTCCGGTTCTTCACCAAGAATATTTTCCGATGTTCTTCCCCGGACGGCATCCACATACTGGCTTGCCTGATATCCGGGAAGGTTCACGTCAGGGGCATAATACTTTCCGTTGGGATCCAGTTTCTGCTTGATGGCAGAATAGGCGGCATCTCCCGTTCCTGCAATGCCTGCCACAACGTTGGCAAGAACTGCCCCGGTGTTACTCAGAATGGGGTGCTCGTCTGTCTGCTCACGGGTCTGCTGGATGAGATCATCCATTTCCTGACGGTTTAACTCTCTGGAACGGGTTTCTGCCAGCTGATTGATCCGGCTATCGTCATATTTTCTATTCAGCCGTTTTCTCGCCTCTGCCTGCTGGAATACCTCGTTCCCTTCCGGGTTGTTCAGGGCGGCCAGTGCATCCGCATCCGACCAGACGGATGCCTTTTCCCAGAAACTTTTCCCCTTCTCCTTTGCTATCGTGTCAAGGTCTGCCCGCTCGTCGTCCGTCATCGTGCCGATCTCAGCCGTATCGTAATCCGCCGCCGCCTGATGCAGAATCTTTTCCAGCCGGGCCTTTTCCGCATCGTACTCCGCCTGACCGTCACTGCCGTTTGCCAGGGCATCGGCAGTTCTGTACTTATCCCGGTTTTTCTTGTGCGCATCCAATGCCTTTGCAGCGGCATCTCTCTGTTTTCTGGCAGCGGTAAGACCGGATTGCTCCCGCTCTTTCCGTATTTGATCCAGTATAGCCATGCCATTGCGTTTTGCTTCACCCCTTACCCTCCACATATTCGCAATTACATCGGGGGTCTTGATAGGGTTCGGGCTAAACATATCTTCGGACTGCTTCATGTTCACGGCGTTGCCGGTTTTTTTGTACAGTATCTGCTGTATCGGCAAGCGATTTTCTTCTTTGATGCTCGGTACGCCGCTTTTTCCCGCACCCGGTGCATTTTCTGTTTTTTTCGCCATAGAGCCTCCTATTTGAACCAGTTGTGCCGTTTCCAATTCTTCTGAATAGAGCCGTCGTTTCTAATGGAATAGCTAGGGGCAACAAAACCAAGCCCTCCACCGCTGGTGGGTGTTGGCGTGGTGGTACCAGTTTTTGCGGGCCTGTCCGTGTTCGGTGTAAGATCACCGTATCCATTCTTTGCTGCCAGGTTCGCCCTGTCCTTGGCTGTCAGGTTCGGACCGTGGTAGCCGCCATTCCCGCCGCCGCTTAGCCGTGCGATCTGTTCCGGGGTCATGCCAAAGAGCTTGCCCAGAATGGAATAATCCCCCTGCCGGGCGTACTGCTGACCGGCAAACAGCTGATCATCCACCAGCTTCTGCTCCTCCTTCTCTGCCGCCTCATACAGGGCCTTGGCTCTCTGCTCGTCTCCTGCCGCCTGGGCTTTCTGGACGGCATCCTGAAGCGCACGCATTTTGTCGATCCGCTGGCCCTGGTTCTGGGCATCCCGGACAGCTTGCAGTCGTCTGGCTTCCGTCAGCTCTCCGGTCATGGCATTCTGCCGGGCAATGGCATCCTGCACCGCCGTGCCGGAGTTCTGACCGCTGGCGTTCTGGGCTTCCCGGCTTGCCTGAGAAGACCGCAGGGCATTTACATAGATCTTATTCAGGGCGGCATCCGTATCCCGGACACCCTTTTGCTGCTGGGCTTCCAGATCGCTCATAGCCTCCCTGGCCTGCTGTTCTGCCCCCAGCTGCTGCTGCCGGATCTGGGAATCATAGATCTTGTTGATGGCATCCTCATGGGCAAGAACCTCGTTCCAGCTGTCTGAGGCGGTATCCCGCTGCACCGGTTCGCCGTTGACAATAGAATCCAGCATGGAATTATCCCCCCGCTGGGAAAGCAGCTGCGATCCCTGCTGCCGCAGTTGCCGCAGCTGCTCATCCTCTGCCCTGGCGGCATCCAGTAGCGCCTGGGCACGCTGCATATCGTTTGCTTCCTGGGCCTGCTTGATCCTGGTGGAATACAGGTCAGCCAGGTTCTTCCGCTGGCGTTCATATTCGGCATCGGCCTGGCTCTGCTGGTCACTCAGAACCCGCCTGTTGCTCTCCTGCTGATTGCCCATGGAAAGCCCAGCCTGGGCCTGTACGCCAACAGAAGGGTTTCCCCTACCCATCTGCTGGGCAACGGTTTTCTGGATGTTCTGGGCGGCTCTGTCGCCCTCTGCCTTGGTTCTGTCCTGGTACTGCCTGGTCTGCTCCCGGTTGAACTGCTGTCCGGCGTCCACCTGACCCATCACGGCGGTCTGCCCTGCCTGGATTGCCTGCTGCTGGTTCTTGTGGGTCTGATCATAAATCTTATTGATGTACTGGTCTTCGTTCAGGGCACTGGTTGCCCGGTTCTCTCTCAAATTCGCCATGCGCTCCTCCTTAAAACAGTCCGTAAGGGGTGGTGATCTTCTCCCACTGCCTGGGGATCCTGTCCCGCACATCCAGCATGGTTTCCCGGTACCGGTTCAGGAACCAGGCAGCCAGAGATTCGTTTTCTCCGCTCAGCAGGTTCGCAGCCAGATAGTAGGGAAGGCAGCTCATGGACAGGGTATCATCCAGGGGGATTTCCTGTTCCAGATCCGGGTTGGCGTAGTCATCCGCAATCAGGCAGGGAACCTCCGGCCTTCCGGCCTCTGCCGGGTCTGCTCCGGAACTGTAGGTGTATAAGTAGGGGATTGCCGTGTTCAAAATGCTCAGGGTGCGGAAACGGTATTCATCCGTGTCTGCCGTCTTTGTGCTTCCGGTCTTTTCGTTCTGCTCGTCCATCAGGTGGATTGCCATATCAAAAACCTGTTTTGCCGTTACCATGTTTTCCTCCTTATTTTGCCATTGCGCCATAATGCACTTCCAGGTCACAACCCAGGATCGCCGCCCTGGCTCCCGGCGTATGCACCCGGAATATCAGCTTATAATAAACAAACTTCTTCACCTTCAGCCGGATCCGGTTGATCTTTGCCACCCGGTTCAGCAGGAAACTGAAATTCTGGAAGTCGATCAGATCAAAGGAAAACAGATTCTGACTGATGACCTTTTCGTCGTAGGTATCCCGCCGGTCTGTCTCCGCCGTCACATAAACCGTGGTGCTGGCATCCGGAAGCAGGCTCACATAGATCTGCCGGGAGCTTTTTCGCTGGAAGTCTGCGCCAAAATCCATGTATCCGGATTCCCATACCGCCGGGATAGCCTCTGCCTGTCCTCCCGGCTCCAGGGAAGCGTCCTTGGTAACGCCACTGTACAGACGGAAGATCTCCTTATCGCTGGTGAACACCACATCCTTGCCGAAGGTGAAGGCGCTGGTCACTCCCCGGAACCGCTGGCCCTTGTAGACAAACCACACATTTTCCTGGTTCAGACCGTACCGGTTCACCAGAACCGTTCCCTCGCTGTCATTGAGGAAAACATAATAGCTCTTGTCCAGGGCATCCGAGCAGGTTACAATCCGGCTCACATCTGCCCCCTTCAGGGTGCGCTTTACCATGTCCGAGATCCGCACGGCGTAGCGTTCGCTCTGGTAGTCCTTGCTGGTCACCCGCCATTCATAGATGCCGTTTTCCGTGATGGATCTGGGATAGTTGTTCACCGTCTGGATCTGCCCCACCACGTCATGCCCGAATTCCCGGTTGGCAGGCCGCAGATAAAAGCCCGCTGTTGTGCCGCCTCCGGCCAGGGTCACCGGCGCATAGTCGATGGTGTAGGTTCCGTCTCTGGTAAAGACCATCAGCTTTCCATAGTGCCGCACCAGCCCCGTCACAGAAGCGCCGGTCATGTCCACAGCCACCTCATACAGGGCGGGGAAGTAGGTGGGTGTCACCGTCCCATCGTTGGGAACGCCTGTGTAGTAGCACACGTTTCCCTTGCCCCCAACGAACAGCCGTGTGTCGGTAGAGCCGTTGTAGGCTTCCACCAGAGGCATCCCCAGCACCGCCTCCCGGCTGCTGTCCGTAAGGCTTTTGTCCGTGCTGTAGGTGATCTCCACATTGCCCACACCCTTTACAGGAGGGGTCTTGAACTGGAAGGTGTGGCTTCCGGCCTGGAACTGCCCTGCCTGGGTAATGTCCTGGGAAACATTGTCAATCACAATTTTTGTAACCCCGGATGCTTCTGCCGGGAGAACATAGTCCGTGGAGGTTCCGTCCGCACTGTAGCTGACCCGCCGCAGATGGGTCAGCAGGTTGATATTTTCCAGATTGGTTCCTCCCCCGGCGGGCGCCGCGCCTGCCACCACCAGAGGAATGTACGGCGCTTCCTCCCGGAAACTGCCATTTTCATAGTAAGCCGTCTTCTCCCGGCTCATAATGTAAAGTCTTCCGCAGAAAGCGAACAACTTTACCATGTGGTTTTCCGCCGTCTTCAGCCCCAGAACGTTGTCCTGCCGGTGCTTTGCCGTGAAGTGCCCGTCTTCCTTCCGGGCATACAGCCATACCCTGTCCTGAACCCCGTCAAAGTCCACGATGCACAGGTGTTCCTCCTGGCTATTCTCGGTGATGTACCCCGCCCAGCTGCCAAGAATCTGCTGCGGGTCTCTCTCTGCCGCAAAATCCACCCGCTGTACACCGGGCCGCAGGGCCAGATTCATTCCTTCCGTGATCTGGAAATTCTCCATTCTCGATGCCTGCCCCATTTTCAGCTCCGTGTAGCCGTCCATGGCTTCATTTACCCCAAGGAACTGATCAATGGTGAACATCTTTGTACCATTTGCCATAAGGATCCTCCTGCTCATCGTAAGTGTAGATGTAGATTTCCGCTCTGGGGTAGTCCTTGTCGTACAGAACCCGGCTTCCGTCCCGGCTGCGGATGTGCTTGGTGTCATCGTCCTTCAAAATCTTTCCGGATACCAGAATGTCATCCAGTGCCTCAAAGAGATTCAGGTCATCCTTCCGGTGGTGGGTCTGGGTGTACAGGCGGTACACCAGCCACACCGGCCTATCAATTGCTTCCTGGGGCTTGGGATGCAAATAGGAGGAAGCGTGAAGGGCAAACTCCGTTGTTGCCTTTCCGTTCCGGATAAATTGTTTCTGAAATTTCCCACACACCGGGCATCTTGGCCCGCACCCGGCGATCCTGTGGGAGTTCTTTTTGGTTCTCGGATCCAGAGGGATCACAAAGTGTGCCAGCTCCTGCATTTTCCTCACCTTTCAATTCGTAATAAAAAATGCCGAAGCGGTCTTTCGACCAGCTCCGGCACCTATGGCTCACGCTGATTATTATTACAAATAAAGGAGGAAAAGTACAGACTTAAATGTAAAATTTCCCTTTTCGGATGGCCTTATCTTCTATTCTTGTGATCATGCGCTTCACCGTGCAGCCCTGCCCAAAGGGGCATGGCCGCCGCCGATCCATGTCAAAGATATAGTTGCAGCAGATGTTGTTCTGATAAAGGCCGTAGAAGTGGACGCACCCGGCACAGGGGTGTTCTTCTTTTTCCTCAGAAAGTTCCGCTTTTTGCACGTTTTCTGCATTCAAACCTGACCGCCTCCATCTCCATTAAAAGGGAAAATTCGCGTCCTCATCCCCCAGGATGGCGAAGGATGCAGGATCTTCCGGGCTTGCCTGCCGGTATCGGTCAATGGCCGCCTGGGTCTCCGGATACCCGCCGTAGCTTCCTGCCTGGTGCTGCTGGCTGCTCTGGTTGTCTGCCTTGGAGCCGCCAAAATACAGGTTGTCCACCTGAATCTCCCAGCTGCGCCGCTTTCCTCCGGACTTGTCCGTCCAGTCCCGGCTTTGCATTCTGCCCTTCACCACCGCAAGACTGCCCTTTTGGAAGTATTTGCTGGCAAACTCTGCCGTAGACTTCCAGGCAACGCAGTCAACGAAGTCTGTTTTTCTGTCTCCGTCCTGGGTCCCGTAGTCCCGGTCTACCGCAACGGTGAAACTGGCAACCGCAGTTCCGTTTCCTGTCCGGCGAAGCTCCGGGTCACGGACAAGTCTGCCTTGAATGATCATCACGTTAAGTCCCATTCCTATTCTCCTTCTTTGTGAAAATCTTTATAGTGGCAAAACCATGCGACCGGTCTCTTACGATATCCGCAACCGCATTCGCCTCGTTCCGTGTCAGCCCCAGAACGCCCATGCACAGCTTGATAAACCGCTTCCGCTTCATACTGACCTCCTACCACTTTTCCGGGTCATCCGCTTCAAAGAAGATGCCCTGGGCTTCGTTTTCTTTTCTTGCCTGAACCATGGCACCCTCATGGATGGGCTCAATGGCAATGCCGGTGATCTGGCTTGCCCGCTTCATCAGTTTATCCCTGGCGTATACCCCGCCATGCTTTCTTGCCAAGCCCCGGCACTCGTCCTCCACCTCCTGCATAGCCTCCATGAAACGCATAGCCCGTTCTCCGCCGAACCCAAAGGCTTCATTCAGTGCTACAATGGCAATCCACAGTTGCCGCTGCATCTTGATGTCCGCTTCGATCTGAACAGAAGTGTCATGTACCGACTGTTCTACCGCTTCCCGGATCATCTTCTTTTGGCTCAGCACGTCCGCATAGGTCTGCCCAGGCTTTAAGCCCTTGCGTTTTTCAGCCCTTCTCTGCGCTCGGTTTCCCACTTTTTACACCTCTTTCCTGCTTTTTCTGCCACCGCCAGTTGTACCGACGGTTCAGCTTGAAGGGTTTAAACTGCCCGATCAATCCAGTCTTGCTCATTTTCATCCCCCTTGTAGTTGATGACGGATGCAATACAACTGACGAGTGTTTCGTAGCACCCTTTATCTTCGGGATCGTATCCCCAGAAGTCCGAAATCATGTATCTGATCAGCTTCAGCTTTTCGGTATCAGTCATTTTGTTCCCCTCCGCTTTCCATCTGCACAAAAATAATCCGCCGGGAACATTTTCCAATCATTGTTTTCCAACGGGTGGCAGAACTCGCCGTCTGAATCCTGGAAATGCGAATGAATGTCGCACCATTTGGTTTCCTCGTTCCAGTGCTTGCAGTACTTGCAAGTAACAACAGGGTCAATATATACCCTTTCAACCTGAAAGGTCCTCCGGATGCGCCTTGCTACCGCACGGTAGAAATCGTGGACTTCTTGATGTTTGCTTCCCCGGTAGTGCTCGTTGTACACCCGGCCAATCTCATTGCTCAACCAGCTCAGTTTATACAGATACATTCTCGTCCCCTCTTTCTTCTTGGCGTAAGGCTTTATCGGAATATATCCCAAAGACTTTCGCCCAGATTCCACGGTTTTCCTTTTCGGCTTTCAGCCGCTGGTTCTCCTCCATAAGTTCTTCATTCTCCTTTCCATAGGCTTCGCACATTTCCCTGATCTGCGGTGCTTTCTCCCGCCAATCACTGAACATATCCAGCTCAGCTTTTAGAAACATAATTTCCTGAACCGCCCTCTTTGTCTCGGCAACCTCTTTCTCAAATTCCTTGCATTCCCGTATCCGGCTTACCAGTTCCTCTCGATTCTTTCGCAGCCGATGCAGCCAACGTTCCCGCTTGTCGGTTCTGATATCAACTATCCGTTCAATGCAAAGTTCATCCCTGGCGAGAACGATCTCATTCATCACCAGATTCACATCTGCCATTTCTTCTTTCAAGCTTCCCCAGCATTCCTGCTCACTCTTAGGCGTGGGATTTGTTCCCTCAATCGCTCTTTTCAGCTTCAACGCCGCCTGTGCCAGTTCAGAGCATTCCTCAGCCAGCTGACACAGCAGGTCGCTGGTGCTGAGATAATCGCTGATTTTATCCATTGGTTTCCTCCTTCCTTTTTCCAAAGCTGCAAAAACCATCCATATCAACTATTTTCCCACCGCTCACATTGCATACCATCCCGCCGTTAACTTTGTAGCTCAGGTTTCCGGCAGTGCAATAGATGTAAACCTT
>ERZ1026898.1258-NODE-1258-length-12935-cov-14.079037_pt1 | contig 12935 bp, 15 predicted proteins | sample MGYA00380178_ERZ1026898 | MGnify/ENA primary metagenome ERZ1026898 (study PRJEB33269, sample SAMEA4719814) | human gut metagenome | biome: human-associated habitat; feature: organic feature; material: feces | place: Cameroon | collected 2013-10 ... | reverse complement strand
ATGAAAATAATTATTATCTTTCTGATGCTTACTAGCAGAAACATGACCTTTCCATCTTTCTTCTATCGTTCGAATAGTTTGACCGATATACTGTTTACCATTGATTTTATTGGTAATAAGATAGATATAATTCATTCTAAAACCTCCATTTTAGAAAAAACAAAGCTGTCTCGTTTCTGGAGGGAAACTGATAACGATAGGTCATGACTCCCATCGTGACAGCTTTGTTCTATTTTATAAATTAAAATCCATAAGGATTTTCAAAAGTTTGAGTTATAGATGTATTCTGGTAAATACCCCAGTTATGATGAGCTAGAATAGCGCAACCCATCTTTTTATAAGCATAAACTTCTAGAGAATTATCGCGATTCTTGAAGTCGTTGATTTGAGTATTGCCTTCTAGAACAACCTTTACTACCTTCTCTCCACCGGTAGGTAGAATGTAGGCTAGCTGGGGGTCAATCCAGGTCTTAGTGTTAGATTCATCAATGAAGGACTGAGGAATCTGAACGACAGGAGTACCACGGAAAATATTGATATAGCCAGTATTGTGGATGGCATCAATATCCTGGGGATGGTAAATACCATTAGTAGTATTAGCAATACCACTTACAATAGCATCAGGGCCCATGGCGCCAACGAACTCGGGAGGAGCAAAGATTACAACACCATTGCCATAGGCGCGAACAGTATTGATTACCTTTACCATCTTCTCAGCTTCAAAGGTATTGGAAACTACCTTATTGGCATCAGGACGGGCAGAAGCATTTACGGCAGCACGAAGAGCCTTATGGACTTCATAGAATACGGCATCAGTTAGACCCTCAGTTAGGACCTGCATCACTTCGGCCATAGTCTCAGCACCATCTAGCATACGCTCAAAATCAATGGTGGCGCCTCCACCGACGGCATGACCGGCTAGCTCAAAGGTATCACTGTCTAGACGGAAGGTTTCATACACACCAGATAGACCAACCTGAGTTAGGAACTTCTTGGCGCGCATCTTACCTAGACGACGCTTAAAGATGGCCTTCTGACCCTGAGGAACAGACTGAACCTCAGCGAACATACCGATAGCATCAATTACCTTCTTAGGCATAATTTCATCGGCAGTCTTGATTACGATATCATAGATATCATAACGATTCTTCATAAACTGATTTACGGAACCAGCTAGCTCTTTTAGACCATCTAGGAAAGCAGAATCCATATCTACATTCTGATTAGCATAGGTGGCAGGAACAGTACCCTTAGCGCAATGAAGGGCAATTTCTTGTAGTTCTTTAATAGTCATTATAATTTACCCTCCTTTTATTAGTCAGCTAGTACTTGTAGCTTGACACCCTTTTGACCATCAGGCATAGTATCAAAAGCAACAACCTTTAGCTTGGGACCGAAAGTGCCAGCAGTAGCAGATAGCTTGGTAGCACCAGAAGCATCAGCCATACCATACACAGGAGTAGTAGCGCAAGCTTTTAGAGCGGTAATTAGGGCTTCCTCGGTGGAAAACTCAGTATCATCATAGCAAATGCAATTGGTACGATACTTGTCGCCAATAGATAGATAGCCTAGACGAGGGAAAAAGTCATCAGAACCATTTAGCTTGAAGTTCTTCAAACCAGGAGTACGCTCATCATACATATGCTCAGTAGAATAAACTAGAGCAATGGGAAGAGAACCATCAGCAGCTAGCTTTACACAACGATTGGCATCATCAACAGCTAGAAGCATACCATTCTCAACAGGGATATTTGCGAAATCAGTAGCATTAGGAGCGCACTGAGCCTCAACACGACCATCACGACGGAAGGCAACATTATTTAGCTCAACTTGACCATAGCCACTAATTACTAGTCTTTTTATAGCCATTTTATTTCCTCCAATTACTTGACATATTTAGCTAAGACGGCATCTAGACCTTGTAGAGGCACGTCCTTAGGAATTAGACCTTGACGGTCGTTTTTAGAAAAAGCAGAGAAACCAGTCTTCTTCAATTCATAAGCTAGCTCTTTATCCAAATCAGATACAGAATAGTTGGCGCCATTTTCACGATAAGTATTTAGAACTTCTTCGCTTAGATGTCCCTCATACTCAGCAAATACGGCTTCTTTCTGTTCTTTTTCAATCTGAGCTTTATACTCATTTAGAGAACTGTTTTCTTCTGTTAGTGTTTGGACCTGGGCCTGAGCCTCAGTATATTGAGCCTCAATACCAGCCTTCTCTGCTTGTAAAGTGGAAATCTCACCATTTAGTTCTTCAATTTTGGAACTAAAATTAGAATTTTCTTCTTTCAAAGTTTCAACCTTTGTCAAATCTTCATTTACAAGTTCATAAGTACCACCATTTAGTTGGCGAAGAGTCTCAATAGTCTGTTTTTCATTTTCACTCACATCAATGATATAGACCTGAGTGCGCTCACCTAGCTCAATGCTATTGGTCTCATTGTTCTTTGTATAATGGACTCGCTCATAACTACCATTTTCATAATTATAAGCCAAAGCATAGTCATCAAAAACTTCACAGATAGCATAACTAACTGTCCAGTTTCCTTCTTCATTATACTCGGTGTTCAAGAGAGACCAAAGAGCATCGTGCTTCTGATTATCGGAAAGTTTGAAATTTATTTCCATTGTCTCTGTTCCTCCATTTTTAGTATAAACAGCTTCAATTTCTTGAATCCTCTTTATAACCTTATCAATACTAGTTTGAAGTTCAAAGAAGCTCGCGCCTTCGAAGCAGGGTTCAACATCATCTCCCAAAACTTGGAGGCCTAAGAAACATCCTTCATCAAATACAACAAACTTTTGTCCATCATAAATTGCCTGATGGTATTTCAAAGATGGCTCATAAAGTTCCATTGATTGAGATTTTCCTACGATATCCCCAGCTTCAGCATAAAGCGCGGTAAAAATTAAAACATCTGCGCAAGCATATGTTCTTTCTACTCCATCTTCATCGAGATGAGGCTCCCAGCTAATATTAGGATTTTCGGGAACAATTCCATAAATTCTTCCCTCACTTCTTCGACTTCCATGGTCGGTGTAGTCATCATATTCATAGATGCCCTTTACCGGCGCATAAGGAAGAGTTTGGAGAAGTTTTCCTGCAAACTCATCCGTTATATAAGTACCGTTTCTATTACCATATTTATAGAAAATTCGGCACCGCGCCTTCGACAATACATCATTATATTTTTCTATGTTGCCATAAACAGCGACTGGAAACTCAAATTTATTCATCTATATTCAAGCCTCCTTGTTTGTCGGTTGATGCTTCTTGCTCAATAGTAGTTTGTGCCTTTTCTTCTGTTTTCATCTGTGGACGTCCTGGGTCGCCAGAAGCCCCACTTTGAGTATAAGCAGAATTTAGAGGCACTAACTTTTCTTGAAGTTTTTCGACTTCATTCTCGAGTTCCTTCATGCTCAAAAGTTCTCGTTGATTTAAGTCCATAACAGCACTCGGCAAGAAGAAACTATATCCACTCTGAGCTAATTTGAAAGCATCAGTTAGATAATCACTTTGGTTATAAATAGAAACCGGTAGAATTTTATAAGTAAATTTTATATTAGAATTACCAAAAAGTTGGGTCAAAAGTTCACTAATAAATTTTGAAATTTTATTAGTAATTGGCATCATAAAACTTATGTCATTTAGGATAGAAGTAGAAAGTGCTTGGGAGCCAGTCGGCGCGAATAGCTGCCCGCTAACACTAGCCTCAGCATAAACATTTTGAAGCATCTTTTCCAAATTGTTTGATACAGCATCAGAAGAAGTTTTTGAGACGATACTATCTACATCGGCATAAGTAGTTAAAACAGAAAGATTTTTGTTCCCTTTCATCATACCCACCGCACCGGTATGCATTTCAAGAGCTTCATCCGGCTCAAAAAGAAGGGCCCCGTCTTGTAAATGAGGTATCTTTTGAATAAGGATCTTTCGGATTTCTTCTAAATCCCTTTCTCTTTCTGTATCTACTGCTTCATCATATTGAATTGTAGCAGGGATGACATTCAAAAAAGTTGGATTTCCTTCTTCAAGAATGCTGAAATAAAGACTAATATCAGTAGACAACTTTATCCAAGAAGTTTTAGTTTTGCCCTTTTGATATCGACGATAGAAACTTATAACTTCTTTGGGATAAATTTCTAATACTTGACTTCGAGTATCTTCATCAGTAAAGTGGTCAAAATAATTGACATTGAATTCAATAATATCTCTTCCATAAATATCTCTAAATCGAGATTGACAGTAAGAAGCTGGCAAGTCAACTAAGACAAAGGACCCTTTGTCTAAAAAAGAAATTAGTCCGTAATAAGCACCATCAGTTAGCGCCCGTGTCACAATTTTATTATATAAAATTGAAGGGCTTACTTCATCTAAATAATCCAAAGCTTTATAGTACCTTTTCTGAATAGCTTTATCAGAAAGTTTTTTTCCAAAACTTACTTTTGGAATCAAAAGGTCCGCGCACTTTAAAAGATTTGCATAATAGAGAATGATGGCACGATATAGGCCATCTTTTAGAAAATAGTTCCTTGAAAGTTCTCTCTGCTCCGATAGAGAACCTGAATTTATGATATTATCAATTTCTTCGGGCTTATAATCTTTTAGAGTACGGGACCGAGAGCGCCAAGAAAGATAATCATAATCTCCATAAACTTCGTCATTTTTGGAAACCATTCCACTTGATGCTCTTTTGAAGGAGGCAAGGTCAAAATTTCTTTTGAACTCGATGTTTTGTTGTTCCAAATTATGCCCCTCCCGTAAAGAATATTAGGTTGCGTTTTCCGGCGCCCCGTCTTCGTTGTTTTTTCATTTGTGCTTCTTCAATTTCTTTGATGCGCCATAGGCCATAGGCAAAAGCATAGTAGCGGTCATCATGGAAGCGTTTATTTATTGCTTCAAGGACTATATCCATACCCACATTTTTGACACGGAGATTCCCCATTTCTTCAAAAAGTTTCGTTGTTTGTTCATGGGGAAGTAAACGTTGCACTCGTTCGCGCATCGTCATTTTCTGGCCTATTTTAGTTCCAAGAAGAGCATTGCGTGCCTCTTGCTCACTAATCAAGAATCGAACTAGTCCACCATTCAAACGAGAATAGGCATTGCCGTTGATTTTTGATTTTAGAGGGCCATTTGCTTTCATAGAATACAAAATAGGAATAGAATTTTTAGGTTGGATTTTTTTGTAATCATCGTTATTGAAAAAGCCATATGCAGGAAGCTCACGACCTCGCGCATCTGTATGGACCTTTATCATCTCATCTGCGAGGCCTAAACCTAAACCATTGCAATCAATTAAAACTTCTCTGGGATTATATCTCTCAATCAAAAGTTTCAAATCAATTGCCTGTTGTGTAAAGGTTTTTGTTTCTGCTTGTCTTCCGAGGACTTCAATATTGACGAGAGTTGAGTAGTATTTGCCATTCTTGATATTCACTCGAAAGATACAAGCAATTGTTGAGTCTTGTAAGCGACCTACGTCTACACTGATAAAGTAGAAACAATTCTGTTGATTTCTAAATTTCTGAGTAAATTCTGGATTTTTCTTTGTTCGATATTTAGAAAGCTTCTCAAAATCAAACCAAGACTCCTCACTTCCTCCGGCCCAAGTTCCCATGAACTCTGACGCGAATGTCATTTCATTATACGCCGAAGACATTCTCAATTTCTCGACGTGTTTCCTATCAACTAGTCCATGTTGGGCAGGAATACGATAATCTAGACCCATAACAAAAGCTCTTTTTGGGTCAATTATTGCCTGTATCATTGTTTCTATCAGAAGTGAGTATGCATAAGAGGATTTCATGCCCGCTGAGGTTCCGGCGATGACTTGTTGGTTACAAACCTCATAAGGGTTTACTAAACCATTAGCATCACGCCGAGATACATTTAGCTGAGGAAGGATTACTTCTGAAATAATATCACCGTCGGCATCACGCACCTCATCAAGGAAGGTTGCGTGAAGGCGAAGACCTCGGGAGCTGTCAGTTCATTTTACTACCTTATGTCTCCATAAGGATTAGACTATATCTTCATCCTCATTATTGAGGATGCCTTTCGTTTCGGGAACTGCTTCCCTACTCTCTTTACGAGATAGTCGTTGAGCCAAAATATTTTCTAAAATGTCAAAATCAGTATAAGAAATTTCTAGATAATTCAAGCCGTTTTCTAAAGCTTTTTGTTTTTTCCATTTATCTATTTCTTGCTGTTCTTCCAAAGTCCGCTGAAAGAAAGGTTGTTCAATATAATGCTGTTTTCCCATATATTCTATCACAAGATTGAAATCTGGAAGAAAGAAATCATATCTTTTCTGCCCTGCCCAAGAGAATTTCTTTTCTCTTTCAAAAATAATATTATTATTTTCACACCATTGAAGAATTTTTCGTTCGCCTTTAGAAATTTTCTTCGAGCATTTCGGACAGCCATAACCACTTCTTATATCATGAGGAGTAACTTTCCAAATAAAACCACAATCTTCATGTCTAACCAAAACTTTCGTGTCTGTCCCTTTATAATCTTCAAGGATTGTATAACCATCAGGAAATAATTTTTGAATGCCTTTTGTTGTAAGTTGTTTCCCTCCAATAGAACATCCTTGACAAATAGGATTTTTTAGGAAGCTATCAACTTGTTTTTCTGATATCAAACCACAATCAGAACATGAATATTTTATGGTTTCTTTTTCAGTTCGAGCATTCCAACCAAATTTTATAAAAGTTAGATTTGAAGATGATTCAATCTTTTTTAGAGCTTCGGCTTTTTTCTTTTTTCTACTTTCAGAACTGCCCCTAGAATACCAACAATTATTACAAAGATGCTTTTTCTTTAGTAAATCTCCTGCACAATAAATGGTTTCAGTATGATTACAAATTTTACATTTGTATTTTGCGGGCATTTTGGACCGCTCATATTCTAAAATTTCGATTGTTGGTCCTTCTTCGGGGAATTTGGTATTTAGTTTTTCAATAAATTCTTCTTTTGATACTGTTTTGAACATTTTTTATCCTCCATATTTTGGTTGCTGATTGTCCTTTTTTATGGTTTAGGGTCTCCCCATGCCACATCTTTTCTTTTTTTTCTGCTTTCGCAACATTCAATTATCTTTGGAGAGAGATAACTTGTAGTAAGAAAAGCTTTCGGAGATTCCAGCAGTTAGAAAGGTTTATTACCCGTATATTACTATAGGGGAGGGCAACTGATTCGCCCCTTCGCAAGTGAATTTAGAACCATTCTTAAAGTAGAGCTCTGCTACATCCTTCGAAAAGTTCATGTGAGGTTTTCCCATAAAAACTTCGAGCTCTTTTTCTAGTAAAGGCCAAATTTTTAGGATTTCTTCTACCTTTTGTCTCATAATCTTTACACCTTGGGTCTTAACAGGCGCGACTATTGAACATTTATGATTGGGGATAAAGACGCATTGAAGGTAGAGTCCGAGAACGCTTAGGAATGACTTTGAGGCTGCACGAGTTGCAGTAATATAGATTTGATTATAACGCATGAGCGCACGCAGAAATAAACGCTGATAAGGAAATAAATCAAATTGGGAGTCAGTTGGTTTTATTGTATCCAAATAAATATCGGGATAGACTGTATAAAGTTGAAGTTGTTCTTCCAAAAACCTCTCATTCCGTTCTAAAAAGTCCTCGGTTATAACGACTCCTTTTTCTAATTCAACTCCCTCTCTAAAAAGACGATTTTGGGAGTTATAAATTGAAGTAGGGTCGCGCAAAGTGATTACGGCCATTAGAGTGTTCCTCCCGCATCAAATTCCTCGCTTTCATCCTCCTTGAAGGCTTCGGATTCATAGACATCTGCATCAAAATTATCTGCTTGGAGGTCATAAAAATTGTCTGATTGGGCGACATTTTGAAGTGCTTGGAGGCGCGCGGTCACCTCGTCCCCGAGGCCACCTTCATTTATGTATAGACGCTGGTTCCAAGCTTCGATATTCTTCAAAGTTTCATCAATTACATCTCTTGTAGTATTATCGTAGAATTTGTTTTGGTGCCCGCGTTTTTCAAGCCAAAACATTAGTTCCCCAATACTATCAAAGTCAGTTGCATTTTTGGCAGATTTAGGGGTAAAGTCTGCTGTCTTTACAATCTTATCATAAGATGATAGGAATTTATCGACATCTTTGTCACCAGCGCGGATTCGTTTATCTATTTCGAGCGAAAGCTTACAGAGCTTTTGAGCTTGGTCGATAGCTAGCGCGCCGGATACGTTCTGAGAAAGAAGCAAACCTTTGTAAAGGTCTTCTAAGTAATAGAGTTCATCATCATCATAATTGCCTCCCCAGCGCCGACGCAATTCCTCAAAATGTTTTTCTTTTACTAGTGGAATTTCATCTTCAAGGAGCCCAACTTTTTTCAATTCGAGATACTGGGAGTTATAACTGTCCCACCCTAGATTTCGATATTCTTCTGTTGCAAAGACCTTCGCATAAACACCCCAAACAGTATCATCAGAATTCAGCTCCCTCAATCTTTCAAATTCTTTGACTATAAAAGGAAGATCGGCCCATTGACAGATTTTATCGACTGCGCGCCAACTAAACCCATTCTGTTTGAGATAGTGAGTAATACAATCATTACAGATGGGGAGTACGCCGTCTGGATAAAAAATTGAATGGGTTTTTGTGAAGTCTTCTTCTAGTTGTTGTTGTTTACAGCGTGGGCACTCTTTTGTGAGGAATGAGCGCTTTGGCTTAGGTATATTTGGTTGTAATGGCATTACTACTAATCCTCCTTTTTATTTATTGACTTTTTTGAGGATTTTTATGAGTTCGCGCTGACGAGGCCGAGATAGCTTAGAAAATTTTTCGAGTAAATCACTAAATAAATCCGAAAAGTCACGAGCCGGAGGCTTTTCCATTTTACTATTATCTGGTAAAGAGGGCATATCTTCGGGGTTTTCGATGAGTCGAACCCCCAAAAATTTACAAAGCCCTACAAATTCTACGGCCTCCAAGCCAACTAATAATTCCATAAAAGTTTTTGTACGATTATTTTTATCCATGGTTTTCTCCTTTTAGACGAGAGGGGCCTCACGTCCTTCTCTTTTATATCGTAATAGTCGGTCGCACTTCTTACACCGACAAGAATATCCATCACGAGAACTTTGTCTCCTCATAAAGTACTTAGTATCTAAAAGTAAAGTCCTCCCACAATCCCTACAGCGTTTGAAGTTCTCGGGGAAAAATAAATTTTCAGCGTGCTCACGATGGGTGGTAGCAGTCGCGCAAATTTTTAGGAGGGCTTTTTGATGGAAGATGGTGGAGATGTAGTTTGAGTTATAGGTTTTGTTGTATTTTTTGTTGATATATTCGACGATGGGTTGGTTTTGCTGGTGGGCCATTTTTAGATTGAAGACATCTTCTTCGAGAGGGGTTAAGTCGGCTAGGGACTTGTACCAGTCAAATGTTTCGAAGAGCGCGCGCAATGTACTTTCGAGGGGTAGGGAGTCAAGTCCTTCTTCTAAGGAGTCCCAAATTTTTACTAAATTTTGAATATGTGATAAGTCTTCGAAGTCGAAAAAACGAGAAGCCCGGGGCTTCCATATTTGGATAGAAAGAAGTTCGAGGTCTTTTTCACTTTTGATGTCTGAGGGGATTGGGAGGCGTCCTTTTGGGAAAAGGGCCCGTGCTAAGCTTGAAGTTCCTTTGAGGCCGAGGGGATAGATAGGGATATCGGCATCAAAAGTTGGAGTTTCAAGTGGATTATAGGTATGGGGGATAAAGCGTTGGAGCTTTGTTTGATAAAAGTCTTGGAGAGTGAATTGCTCGCGACGCTTCTCGATTAGAAGGCGTTTTAGTTTTAGATAGGAGTAAGGATTTAAGAGTTTTGATTTTTCTTCGAGGTTTTGAAGTTCGGAAGACGTGAATTGGGCGCGCAGGTCGTCCCTAACTTTTTCTTTTTTACCGGTTTGGACCTCGTAAGTTGAGATTTGGAAATCGATTTCGTCGATTTCGCGCCAGAGGGGCTCTAATAGGGCAAGAATATGGGGTGGGGCATTTTTTCGGGCAAGAGAACGCGAAAATTTTTGTTTTGTGGTTTTGGTTGGGGTTTCACTTATTGGGTGGATTGAATCTTCATTGAAGGCGGGACTTTCTTGTAGTTCGTCGAGAGAGACTAGTGGGCGAGATGACCAGGTAGATTTCAACTCAATATTGGCGCTTTTATCTGAGGAGAGACCTTCGGAGTTTTTTCCCCATAGGAGGTAATCAGCGATTTTTTCTAGTTCAGAATTTGTAAGGGGTTTTTCTGCGTCGAAGTCGTGTATATAGGCTTGGACGTATTCGGCGCGGGCTTCATCACTTGAAAGTGAGAAGTCGAGATTTAGACGATTCATTCAGTATGCTCCTTATGTGTATGCCAAGGGGTAGCTTGGCTTTATTCTCTATTTTTATTATATCATAGGAGGAAGGTCGGGGTCAAATTTTCGGATACGAAATTTCGGTTTTAGTGAGAAAATGTTCCTTAATTGATTTCGATTTTTTATTTCAGTGAGAAAATGTTCCAGACCCGTTTTGGGAGGCGTTGGTGAAATTGCCTATTTTTAGAAAATACCCCGGGGTACTTTTTGTGCAGTTTTTATCCTAAAATCGTCTAAAAAAATGTTGACATACGGGGCGGGGTGTGGTAGTATAATAGACACAAGGGAACAACAGAGCAGAGCGGGCCGACTGCTTTAGTGCGGCGTGTACTTTGAAAACTGAAACCACAAAACCAAAAGAAAGGAATTTTTTTACCATGAAAGACTTTACTATTTTAACAAAAGAGGACGCCGTGCGTGCTATGGATTCAGCACGCTACAATCCCGCTATTGATAGCGGTTATTTCGGGCGTATCACTGAAAATCAGTGCGCAAGGCCGAAAAGCCGTAAAAAGTCGGTGAGTTCTGCCGGAAAAGCTGATGTTCATATTAAATATAATGGGCGTTACATCCCGGCAGAGGTTAAGACAAACGGCGGACGGGTTGATAGCCTCATTGACGGCACGAATAAAAGTAAATTCGTTATCTATGTCATGAGCTACACCCAGCACCATAAAGCCGGGAAAAAGACACAAGCGTGGGACGAATGGCGGACCGTCGGCCCGCTTATCATCCCGACAGGACTTTTCTTAAATTGTCTGCAAGAGGTCAACGCCATAAAGACAATAAATAAGCATGGCGAATATGATGGGCTGGGAATTCAAGTTAGCTCCTTAAAGCTGTATCAAAGGCTTTTGCAATGGCCTGTTGAGTTTGACCGCACAAGAGACTATACAAGCGCCGATTTTGAGGGGCTGGCACTGTAAGCTACAAATAAGGGCCGGGCTTGTCAGGCCCGGCCCATTGAAGAAAGGAAAATCATTATGACTATCGAAATTGTAAAAAAGCAAATGGAAAAGCTCCTGAGATGGGCCCGTACACCTGACTTTTCCGCCAAATCTTGCTACTATATGGCTATGGGCGCCGTGCTGATGGCAAGTAATACCGCCCTGGAGCTAAACGATATTAAACTATCTATGGCTATTGATAAGCTATGGAATAACCCCTATCGGGAATTGTTCTTACAAGTCTATCGGGAGGAATTGGCTCGTCAGTAAAAGCCCGCTGACCTAACGGCGATACGAGGAGAAAGGAAACATTATGAATTATCGTTTGGTTATTCGTTGGCAGAAAACCTGTGAAGTGAATACTATTCCATTCAATGACGCTGATGACGCATGGAGTCTCACTCATTGCCTTAATTGTGCTATGGACAACGGGGCAGAGGTTGGCTATGAGCTTCAATATCGAAATGAAAACGGAGACACTGAAGTCATTGAGTATGCCGGGGAGCCTATTGGAGAATGGACGAATCTTCTCTGGGACTAAAAACAAGGCTGAGCTATCGGCCAGACGGGCAGAAAGGAACGGAAAATGATTAAACTGAAATTCTTTGTACATTGTTCAGGTTGGGCCGATGGTGGCTATGAAAATGTAACCTATTTCACAAGCGTGGAAGAAGTTTACTATTGGTTAAGTCAAAACCCGGATTGTGAAATGATTGATATGGAAAGAGTAGCAGTAAAAGAGTTTGCAGAAGATTATATTGGGGAACTGTAAAGTTCCCCAAAAATAAAAAAGAAAAGAGGTATTAAGATGATTATTTATCCATGTATGTGCTATAAAGACGGAGTGAATCTTTTGTTCTCCATGTGTAATAGCATGAATGTAAATGCTATTGTTGATGAAATGAATGAACAGTTAGCCCATGGGGTAAAGAACTATAAAGGCTTTTCCCTAGTCGGTATCGAATATTTCTACGCCGGGGAACCTTATAAAACAGATATGTCATTATATGACTGAAAAGGGAGAAACTCTCCCTTTTCTTTTTCCAAAAAAATTGTGAATTTTTTCACAAAAAATTTAGACGAAGCAGTTCCGAAGTTTGTGAAAGAATTCACAAAAAATTTAGACGAACGATTGCTTGTGAGATTTTTCACGAAAAATTTAGACGAGTTTCGTCTAACGAATATTTTTCTTGACATTTTTTGAAATTTGGTGTATACTTTATGTATACTAAAAAAGGAATGAGGTTTCTAAAATGATTGTTGTCGCTGTGCTGGGTATTCTGTTCGCTGGGTTCGCGTGTGCTGGTATGTCTGTCGTGGGCGCGCACTCGTTCATAAAAAGCCACGATTGGCATCATGCCGTAGGAGCTGGGCTGTATGCGCTGGGAGCTGTACTTTTCATCGGCTGGGTTTTTTCGATGGGCTGGTAAGGAAAGGAGAAAAAAATTATGAAAATTTTCAAAAGAATTAAAACTTATTTTTTCCTAAAAAGGCTCGGAATCAATCGCCCTTGGAAAGCAAGTGGAGATAAAGATTTCATTACTTTCAGTTGAAAAGATAGCGCTTCGGCGCTATTTTTCTCAAAAATAAAACTGTCTCTTATACACA
>ERZ1026898.1250-NODE-1250-length-12990-cov-13.599304_pt1 | contig 12990 bp, 14 predicted proteins | sample MGYA00380178_ERZ1026898 | MGnify/ENA primary metagenome ERZ1026898 (study PRJEB33269, sample SAMEA4719814) | human gut metagenome | biome: human-associated habitat; feature: organic feature; material: feces | place: Cameroon | collected 2013-10 ... | reverse complement strand
TCGAGCATGAGTGCCATAACTTTGTCCTCCATCGGATTTTATCGTAGAACTGCGCCATACGCACAGAAATTATCAAACTACACTTATATAACTGTATCGTATCATCTTTTGGCACTGAATGCAAGATAAATTTGTGTTTTTGCAGGTGTTTTTTTCGCTGCGGCATCCGCTCACGGCATTTCCTGCTCAATTTGGGCCCCAAGTTGTGCCAGCATCTGCGTAAAACCGGCATATCCACGGCGGATGTGACCCGTCTGCGTGATGCGACTCCGGCCCTTTGCGGCCAGTGCCGCCACCGCCAGTGCAGCCCCGCCCCGCAGGTCCGGCGCGGCGGCTTTGGCCCCCAGCAGCTGCCGCACGGGGCGGATGTGCAGCGTGCGGCCCTGCACCTGCACATCGCCCCCAAGGGCCACAAAGCCCTCGGCACAGGCGAACCGGCGCTCAAACACCACATCCTCGATGCTGCTTCCGCTTTGTGCCGTGAGCATGGCCGCAGCCAGCAGCGGTGCCGCGTCCGTTGCCAAAGCCGGATACACCCCCGTGAACACCCGGCCCGCGCCGTGCAGTGCATTCTGCCGGGTAATTGCGGCACCTTCCGGCCCGGTTTCCACAGTGCAGCCCATTTGTGCCAGAATTTCCAGCAGCGGCGCGCAGGTGTCCGGGGCAAAACCGGTCAGCTCCACCCTGCCGCCCGCTGCCGCACAGGCACAGGCAAGGGTGGATGCCACGATGCGGTCCGCCATGGGCGCAAAGCTGCTGCCATACAGCACCCGGCGTCCCTGCACCCGGATGGTGCTGCTGCCTGCGCCCCGCACACAGCCGCCGCAGCGGTTCACAAATGCCGCCAGATCGCTGATCTCCGGCTCCCGTGCAGCGCCGCGCAGCACCGTCTCGCCCTGCGCGCAGGCAGCCGCCAGCAGCAGCGTTTCGGTGGCGCCCACACTGGGGAACCCCAGCGTGATATCCGCGCCGTGCAGCCCCGCCGGCGCCGTCAGGATCAGCCGTGTGCCCTCCTCGCGGCAGTGCACGCCCATCTGCGCAAGGCCCCAAAGATGCAGGTCCACCGGCCTTGCGCCAATGCGGCAGCCGCCGGGCAGCACCGTTTCCACCCGGCCAAGCCGCGCCAGCAGCGGCGCGCAGAACAAAATGGACGCCCGCATCTTTTCCGCTGCCTGCGGCGCAAGGCGGCAGGTGGCGGGCGTGCCGTGCACCGTGATATCCCCGCCCTGCCAGCGGGCCGTGCACCCGGCACCCTGCAAAAGGGCAAGGCTGGTATCCACATCCGCAAGGTGCGGCACGTTCAGAAGCCGCACGGTGCCGCTGCACAGCAGCGACGCCGCCAGCAGCGGCAGCACACTGTTTTTGGCCGCAGGAATGCGCACGGTGCCGTTCAGCGGCACGCCGCCCGTGATGATCAAGTCTCCACCCATGCAAAAAGCCCCCGTTCCGCAAAAGATACCTCATGCTATGCGGAACGGGAGCGTTTTGTTTATCGGCGTGCAAAGTGGCACGGTCGTTTGTCCGGTCATTTGTGGGGTGCCGTGTGTCGGAAGCGGGCGTTTTGCCGCGCGGAACGACCGGTTTTATGTCTCCCCGCGGGAAACAGACAGCACGATGCCCATTTCGCCCAGCAGCATCATCAGGCTGGTGCCGCCGGAGGAAAAGAACGGCAGGCTGATGCCGGTGTTGGGGATGGTGTTGGTGACGACGGCCATGTTCAACACCGCCTGCAAGGCCACCTGCACCACAAAGCCCACCACCAGCAGCGCACCGAACCGGTCCGGTGCGTGCGCCGCCAGCGTGATGCCCCGCCACAGCAGCAGCGCAAACAGCAGGATCACTGCGCAGGCACCCACAAAGCCCAGTTCCTCGCACAGAATGGAAAAAATAAAATCATTCTGCGGCTCCGGCACAAACAGGTGCTTCTGGCGGCTGTTGCCAAGGCCCAGACCGGCCGCACCGCCGCTGCCGATGGCGTACAGGCTCTGGATGGTCTGGTGGCCGTCGCCCAGCGGGTCTGCAAAAGGGTCCAGCCACGCGCTCAGGCGGCTGGCCGCGTAGGGCACAAGGTCCGGCATGATGACGATAGCAGCCCCAATGGCCGCAGCGCCGCCCACCCCCGCCAGCACGAACCACTTGAGCCCGGTGCCGCCCACGAACATGAGCACCGCGCCGATGCCTAAGATTAGCACCGTACCGGAAAGGTGGGGCTCCAGCAGCATGAGCACCGCCACCACACCCAGCACCAGCGCAAAGGGCACCACACCCACCGCAAAGCTGCCCATGCGGTCGTGGTTGAGTGAGATGATGTGTGCAAACACCAGCACCACCGCAAATTTGGCGATCTCGCTGGGCTGCAATGTGCCAAGGCCCGGCAGCACCAGCCAGCGCTTGCAGCCGTTGTACTCCGGCATAAACAGCACCGCCGCAAGCAGCAGCAGCGAGAGGGCCAGCAGCGGCCATGCCAGCTTATGGTAAATGTGGTAATCCACCCGGCTTGCCACCCACATGGCGCCAATGCCCAGCGCCGCATACAACAGCTGCGGCCGCAGGTAGGCAAAGGCGTCGCCGCGCCGGTAAAGCGCCACCGCGCTGCTGGCGCTGCCCAGCATCACAAGGCCAAAGCCCACCAGCGTGAGCACCAGCACCAGAAAAGGCAGGTCCATAGCGGGCAGCGTGCGCAGCAGCAGGCTGCGCCGCGCGTGGGCCGCAGCTTTGTGCATCCGCATCACCTCCGTTCCCTTATTGTACGCGGCGGCGTGGCCGGTTAGTCATAGGCCCGGCCCTCAGACGCATACATTGGCTTGGAAAGAGAGGTGCCCGCCCATGCCAAAACCGGAGCCAAGGCCTCTGCGCACGCTTCCGGAACGGGCGTTCCGTGCCCGGGCGCGGCTGGTGGCGGCACTGATGTGCTGCGTCTGCTTTGCCGGGCTTGCCGCGCGGCTGGCATATCTGCAATTGTTTACGGGCAGCTGGTACACCAGCCGTGCGCTGGGCCAGCAATTGCGTGACACCGTGGTACCTGCGGACCGGGGCCGCATCTACAGCGCCGACGGCGTGCTGCTGGCGGCCAACAGCAGCTGCTGGACCCTGCGGGCTTCCCCGCGTGAGATGCCCGCCGACAAGCTGCAACTGGCCGCAAAGGGCCTTGCGGAGATTCTGGAACTGGACGAAGGCAGGCTGCTGGAAAAATTCAGCGACCGCGCCTCCAACGACTGCCTTTTGCGCTACCGTGTGGAGCGCGAGACGGCAGACGCCGTGCGGGACTTTTGTGAAGCAAACGGCATCACCGGCATCCGCATCAATCAGGACTCCAAGCGCTGGTATCCGCAGGGAGAGTTTCTGGCGTCCGTTCTGGGCTTTACCAATGTGGACAACACCGGTGTGAGCGGACTGGAACTGAAGTATAACGAGGTGCTCACCGGGCAGAACGGTGTGGTGCTGACCGCCGTCAACGCATGGGGCTACACACTGGAACAGAGCTACGAGACCGAGCGAGTGCCGCTGGAAGGTAGCAGCCTGCGGCTGACCATTGACGCCAACATCCAGCATTACCTCGAAAATGCATTGGATTACGCCGTCAAAGAGCATCACGTGGCAGCGCGGGCCGTGGGCATCGTGATGGATGTGAACACCGGGGCCGTGCTGGCCATGTCCACCACGCCCGCCTACGACCCCAACCAGCCCCGCATCATTTACGACGCCGCCGCACGCAGTGCTGTGGACGCCCTGACCGGTGACGAGCGCGCTGCCGCATTGCAGCTGGCCCAGCAGACCCAGTGGCGCAACAAGGCTGTGAGCGACCTGTACGAGCCGGGCAGCGTGTTCAAGCTGATCACCTGCGCCGCCGCGCTGGACACCGGTGCCGTGAGCAAAAACTCCACCTTTTACTGCGGCGAGTCCATCTCGGTGGCGGGCACGCGGTTCCACTGCGCCAACCACAAGCGCCACGGCAGCCAGACCGTGACGCAGGCACTGGAAAACTCCTGCAACCAGAGCTTCATCCAGATCGGCGCGCGGCTTGGCAAGGAAGCCTTCTGCGATTACTTTGCCGCCTTCGGCCTGTGCGCACCTACCGGCATCGACCTGCCCGCAGAGCCCAAAAAGAGCCTGTACTACACCGCCGACCGCATGGGCCCGGTGGAGCTGGCATCCTGCGCGTTCGGCCAAAGCAGCAAGATCTCCTACATGGAAATGGCCGCAGCCGTGTGTGCCGTGGTGAACGGCGGCAAGCTGATGCAGCCTTACCTCGTAAGCGATATCCTGAACCCGGACGGCAGCATTTTGCAGCACACCCAGCCGGTGTGCAAACGGCAGGTGATCAAGGCCGACACCTCCGCCACAATGCGCGAGATGATGGAAGCCGTGGTGCTTTACGGCGGCGGACGCAACGCCCAGATCAGGGGCTACCGGGTGGGCGGAAAAAGCGGCACCAGCCAGAAGCTGGACAGCGCCGACGAAAAAGCCCGCATCGCCAGCTTTGTGGCTGCGGCCCCCATCGACGACCCGCAGTTTTTGTGTCTGGTCTGCTTGGATGAGCCCCACAGCTGGACCACCGCCGGCGGCAGCCTTTCGGCCCCGGTGTGTGCCGAGGTGCTGGAACAAACGCTGGTGTACAAGGGCATCCCCCGCGCTGCCGCGCCGGAAGCGGACGCCGATTCCGCCCAGACCGCCGCAGAGCTGCCTGCGGACGGAGACAGCTTTGACGGGGCGTAAGCGGTCTGCCCCGCAGCAAAAAAGAGACCGCCGAAGCGGTCTCTTTTTTGCTCAAATGCCCATCAAGTCATGAAAATACGGAAGTGTCGAATACCGGTATTTGCGCTGATATTCGCGCGGATGCAGCGGCTTTTTTCCGTTTGCATGGTTTATGTAAGCGTCCACATAATCTACCGCTTCGCCTACGATCCGCTTGATGTTTTTCAGCGTCTCCGTGTATTCATCCTGATCCACTACGGCCTCTGCATGGTCAAAATAGCGTTCGTCGCGGATCAGGACGATTTTGGAATAATCCAGCCCGGACCTTGTTTTCCGGGAGCGCTGTGTCCCCCGGAAAAGAAATGCATTGTTGTGCTGGATGGAAGAGCGATATGGAATGCAAATATAGTAGTCCTGATGCAGGTCGACCAGCAGGCAGCTGTAGGGCCTGCCTTTCTTGCACATCAATTCCGGATAGCGTTCGGCCGGATAATCCTTCAAAAAATCCGACGAAAGCTGATAGATCTTTACATCAAATTCCATGTTTGATCCTCTTCACATCAAAAAAGCGGAGTCAACTTTTCAAGCCAACTCCGCCTAGTTTCTTCGCCCGGTCAATTTTTATTTTACCGATGTGTCAGAACCGTCACACATCATCTTCACTCGGTCACGTTTTATTTTACCGACGAGTCAGAACCGTCACTCGTCATCTTCAGCGAAGACCGAAAAGCCTGCGCTTTTCTTATTTACATTATATCACAGCACCTGTTAAAATGCAACGTCTTTTTGTTCAATTCTGGTGCGGCTGGTCGCGGAAGACGATCTCGCCGGTCTCACTGTTCATGGAGTCCACGATGGCAAGGCTTTCCAGCTGGATGCCCTTGCTGCGGATCAGCTCGCCGCCCTGCTGGAAGCCCTTTTCCACGGCGATGCCAATGCCTTCCACGGCGGCACCGGCTTCCTTGGCCAGATCCAGCAGGCCCATCAGGGCGCAGCCATTGGCCAGAAAATCGTCAATGATCAGCACGTGGTCTTCCGGCGTGAGGAACTTTTTGGAGACGATCACGTTGTAGATCTTTTTGTGGGTGAAGGACTGGATCTTGGTCTCGTAGTTGTCGTAGTCCAGATTGATGCTCATGGACTTTTTGGCAAACACCACCGGCACGTTGAACTCGCTGGCCACAACAGCTGCAATGCCGATGCCGCTGGCCTCGATGGTGAGCACCTTGTTGATGGGCTTATCTGCAAACAGGCGCTTCCACTCCTTTGCCATCTCGCGGAACAGCGGGATGTCCATCTGGTGGTTGATAAAACTGTCCACCTTCAGCACATTGCCCTCGCGCACGATACCATCTTTGCGGATACGATCTTCCAGCATCTTCATAACGAACCAGTTCCTCCAACCTTATTTTCCATGTCCGTGCACTTTGCGGCACACACTTTTCTTTTTATTTCACCTAGTATACCGGATGCATCCCACTTTGGCAAGAGGCTTTCTTGCCAAAAACAGCAAAAAAAGATATGGAGATTTCAAGCTTTTATTTCAAAAGTATTACTCTGTCGGCGCTCTGTTCAAATATGCCGAAACTTCCGCTCCGCCTGCCGCAAAATTAGGAGCTTTCAGCCCTTGTGCTTTTCATAAATCCGTGTATACTGTAGTTAATAGAAAGGTGTATCCGGTCTCTGTGCGCCGGCATCTGCGAGAGGGAGAGCGTGTATGAAAACGGGTCTTGTGCTGGAAGGCGGTGCCATGCGCGGCATGTTTACCGCCGGTGTTCTGGATGTGCTCATGGAGCATGGCATCGTGCTGGACGGTGCCATTGGCGTTTCGGCCGGTGCGGTGTTTGGCTGCAACTATAAGTCCCACCAGATCGGCCGCGTGATCCGCTACAACACCCAGTATTGCAGCGACAAGCGCTACGCCAGCTTTGGCAACCTGCTGCGCACCGGCAACTTGTACAGCGAGCAGTTCTGCTACCACACTGTGCCGGAAAGGCTGGATGTGTTTGATGCAGCGGCATTTGCCGCAGACCCCATGGACTTTTTTGTGGTGTGCACCGATGTGCGCACCGGCGACCCCATCTACCACAAGTGCCGCACCGGCGACACCGAGGACATCCAGTGGATGCAGGCTTCGGCATCCATGCCGCTGGCCGCCAAAATCGTAAAGATCGGCCACTACCAGCTTCTGGACGGCGGCGTGGCCGATTCCATCCCGGTGCGTTTTTTTGAGTCCATCGGCTACAAGCGCAACCTCATCGTGCTGACCCAGCCCAAGGGCTTTGTAAAAAAGAAGAACAAGATGCTGCCTGCCATCCGGGCGCGCTACCTGCGCTACCCTGCCTTTGTGGAGGCCGTTGCCGACCGTCACGAGCGCTACAACGAAACGCTGGACCACATTGCCATGCTGGAGCAGACCGGTCAGGCCTACGTGATCCGCCCGCCTATCCCGCTGGAGATCGGCTCCATGGAGCGCGACCCCGTCCAGCTGCGCCGCGTTTACGAGACAGGCCGTGCCGTGGCGGAGATCCAAGCGGACAAGATCGCCGCCTTTGTGAACGAAGCAAAGGCAGCGGTGGAAGAATAAAAAACATAGGGGCTGTTGCATTTTCGGCTAAAACGATGTGCAACAGCCCTTTTTCTGTGTTTTATTCACCCTTGATGATGTGGATCAGGGTCTTGTCCAGCTGGAGGGTGCGGTGCCATGGGTTCAGGATCACACCACGGATCTGCGGTGCCGCGAGCGCCGTATCCAGCAGCCTTGCAATGTCCACAAGAAAGGCGGACTGCACCTGTTCCGGGCCCTTTGCCTGCTCTTCAAAGCTGGTAAAGGCGTACCACCACGCCGCACCGTCGGCGGTGTGCACCACACGGGGCTGCATCTGACCGCTGCCCAGTTCCGGCTCCACCGCGGCCACAAGCCGGCCCTGCTCCTTCATGCGGCGGCGCAGCACCGTCAGGGTGTGCGCAAGCTGCTCCTGAGTAGCTTGCTGCTGCAAGGCCGCAATGGCCTGCTCGATCTTTTCGTTGCCCACAAGGCCCTCGTCTTTTGGCTGGTTCACCGGGCCGCCTCCCTTACTTTTCCTGAATTTGTTTGCCGGTCAGGTGTTCAATGGTCAGCTCGTACAGCTGCACGGCCTTGATTGCCTTGGCGATCTCTGCCTCCACTTCCTCCCTGCCGGGGTAATACTTCATGCCAAGCTCCCGCACATGGGCCTCGGTGAGGGCAGCGTCCTCGATGAGACGGCAGCGGCCAAACACCACGGTGCTCTGCACATAGGGTGCCCAGTCGCCGGGTTCAAAGTGCTCGTTGCCGTACACCGTAAAGCACACTTTGTCGTTCTTTTTCAGGGCGTCCACCTTCTGGCCGGCCTTTGCGCCGTGGAACCAGATCTTGCCCTGCTCCTGATCGTAATAGTAGTTTACCGGAATGGCAAACGGGTACCCGTCGTCGCCGTTCACGGCCAGCACACCGCGGCGGGACTGGCGCAGCAGGTGCTTTGCCGCCTCGTCCGAAATGGCCCGTCCGGTTCTGCGCATGGGTCTGAACATCTTTGTTTTTCCTCCAAAATCGATAGGCTTCGCGTTTATTGCATCATATTCCGCCGCCGGAGAAAAGGCCGGTCACTGCTCGCCTTCAAACTTCATGCCCCAATCCATGCGGATGTCATACATCAGCCGGGTCAGCGCAAGGCTGTCCTGCGGCGTATACTGCGTGCTGGCGCTGCGGCCCTGCTTTGCGCAGGCAGAAGCTTCCCGTATCTCGTACTCAAAGCCATTGATGTCCACCGGGCACCGGATGGTCTCCGGTGCATGGCCCTCCGCTTCCAGCACCATGGTCTCGGCGTGCTGGAAGTCCGGCAGAAAAATGCTGCCCTTTGTGCCCACGATGCGGGCATTGCGCTCCAGCTCCTGCCCGATGGTCTGCACGGATTCGGCCACGCAGCCGCCGGGGTAGGTCAGCCGCAGCTTGCTGTAATCATCGGTGCCGTACTCGTTCCGGTGCAGCTCCAGCGTCTCCACTTTTTCCGGCTGCCGACCGGTAACAAGGCTCAAAAAGCCCAGATTATAAATGCCGATGTCCAGCAGCGCGCCGCCGCCAAGGCCGGAGACGAACTTGCGCTCCCGCCGGGCACCGGTGGCCACAAAACCGTACTGGCAGGTGATGCGCTGCACTTCGCCAATGGTGCCCGCCGCCAGAATGGGCCGCAGCTTTGCATACAGCGGCAGCAGCCAGATCCAGAAGGCTTCCATCAAAAACAGATGCTTTTCCGCCGCCATGCGGTACAGCTCCTGCGCCTGCTGCGGGTCAAGGGTAAAGGGCTTTTCGCACAGCACATGTTTGCCCTGCGCAAGGCACAGCTTGCAGTTTGCGTAGTGCAGGGAGTTGGGCGTGGCAACATAGATGGCCTCCACCTCCGGGTCTGCGGCAAGGGCTTCGTAGGAGCCGTATGCGCGCGGGATGCCGTACTGCTGCGCAAACGCTTCGGCGCTTGCCATCTGCCGCGAGCCCACGGCCACAGCCGCTTCCCCTTCCGTCTGCATCTGCGCAAGCGTGGCTGCAAACTTTCTGGCGATGGTGCCGGTGGCTAAAATTCCCCATTTCATGGCGTTTCCTCCCAAATTGCTGTTTTCTTCATCCTACCACATCCTGCCGCCGGGCGCAAGCATTTGCGGCATTAACGGGTCAGCAGGTAAAAGGCGGCGTTTGCTTCCACCGGCGGGAAGAAGATCATGTTCCGCGCATTCATGCAGATACTGCCCAGCAGCTGGTTGACGGTGAGCACCGCCCGCCAGAAAAAGGTGTTACAAGTATGCCACCGTGTCCGCAAGCGGCTTGCGGGAGCCGTGGTTCGGCAGCGGGCCGGCACCCGGTGCGGCATAGCCCAGATCCATGATCATGAGGATCTCTTCATTTTCCGGCAGGCCCAGCTCCTTGGCCAGCTGATCCGGATCAAAAAAGTTCACCCAGCAGCTGTCCACGCCCGCATTGGCTGCGGCAAGGATCATGTGGGTGGCCACGATGGTGGCATCCTCCACGCCGGAGTTGCGCTTGCCGCCGGGATAGGTGAACACATGATCGCGGTCAAAGGCCACCACCACACAGGTGGGTGCCTTGTAGCGGCAGGGCGTGGCCTTATCGATCTTGGCCAGCCCTTCCTCCGACTGGATCACATAGATCTTCTGCTCCTGAAAATTTTTGGCGGTCGGTGCCATGCGGCCCGCTTCCAGAATTTCGGCCAGCTTTGCGGCATCCACCGGTTTGCCGGGGTCATAGTTTTTGCAGGAATAGCGCTGGTTGACAACTTGTGTAAATTCCATAGTCCTGTTCCCTCCTGTTGGTGTTTGTTTTGCGGTTTTATTATAGCACACTTTCCTACTGGGGAAAAGCCATCCGCCGCATTTTGCGCAGCCGGAAGCTTCAGAACAGGTCCAGCATATTGTCCAGATACACCGCCTCGCGCACATGCAGCTGGTACTCCGGTTTTGTGAGGTAATGCAGCAGAAATTCCAGTACCAATGCGCTGCCAAGGCCCCGCCCCTCGATCTTGAAATTGGTAAAGCCCATGGGCAGATAGGTGCTGCGGATATCCCCCGCCCCAATAAAGCCGGGGTTCTGCATGGCCTTGGAAAAGCGGTAGCCCTCCTGCGCGTCCGGCGCGGCACAGCGGTGTTCCGGGCAATCTTGACCAAGGTTTTTGCGGCTGACCGTTTCATAGCAGCGTTTGCGGTCTTTGCAGCCGAACCAGCAGCATTCGTTGCACAAGAATTCCACCTTATCTTTTTCGCTCTGCGGCAAAGCGTTCAGCCGTGCAAACGCTTTGTTCAGGCGGAAATCCGGCACCACATAACGGAACTCCGGCCTTTCCAGTTCTGCTTTCAACCGGGCAAATTCGGTAAGTACTTTGGTGGTGGAAGATACCAGATAAAGCTGCGGGTAATTTGCCCGCAGATAGTCCGCCAGCAGGTCCGAGTGGACGATGACGCCGTTTTGCCCGCCTTGTGCAAACAGCCGGCACAGGGCATTGCATTTGTGGTCTGCAAGGTGCTCTGGCCGCAGCAGCGAGTTGCTGAAGGTAAGCCGGGCGCTGATGCCGTACTCCTGCACAAGGGCCAGCACTTCTCCGGCCCCCTGCGTGCCAAAGCCCGCGCGGCCTCCGCCCCAGATGCAGTCCGCCGGTGCGCCGTAGATGGAGCCGATCCCGCACCAGTCGTAGAAATATTCGCGGTGCTGCCGGAACAGGGGCAGAAAGATGCGGTACAGCTCGTAAAATTCAAACAGGCCCGGCAGGTGGTAATATGCCACCGGTCTTGTAAGTTCTGGCACGCGGTGCCCCCCTTCCATTGGTGTTTTTTCTAGTATAACGGAGTCCGGCATCTGCCGCAAGGGCCCGGCAGCGCACACAGCAAAAAAGACGCAAAGCCTTTTGCAAAAAGCTCTGCGTCCTGTGCATCATTTACGGTTTGTCCACGATGCTGTCCACCAGCGCCGTCAGCGCATTGAGCTGCGCGTCGCTCAGGCGGCGCACCTGCCGGTTCAGGTGGCTGGTGCGGCTGGCAGGCTGGGTGTCAAAATCGAAGAATTCCTTTGGCGTTACGTGGAGATACTCACAGATATAGAAGAAGTTCGCCATGGTGGGAAAGGATTTTCCGTTTTCGATCCGGTTGATGTATCCCGGATTTTGTCCAATCGAAATACTCATATCTCTGGCCGAAAAGCCTTTTTGCGTGCGCAGTTCCGCCAGACGCTGGGCAAACTGTTTCTCGTACACGACCCATCACCTTCCTCCCGTCCATTGTACCGGACCGGGAAGGAATTTCAGGTCATTTGTAATCCCGATTTAATTGTAGCGTGACATTTAATGTGATATTATAGGGCTGCCAACAGATTGTATGAAAGGTGTTGATAAAAATGTTGGACCTGAACGAGATCAGCTATGCCGAAATTCTGGATTGCATCGAGGATGCAAAGGCCGGTGCTCTGAGCCCCTACTGGCAGGACTATGCCGCACGGGAGCTTGCTTCTTTGCGCAGGCCGGACGGCACCCTGCCGCCGCGCGCCGAAGCCCTGCGCCGCCAGCTGCAAAAGCTCTTGCAGGAAGTGCCGCAGTGCCCGGATGAGCAAAGCATGCACAGCTGACGGCACCAAAACGCCCTGCGGGCTGCATGAACCTGCGGCCCGCAGGGCACCTCAGCAAAGGGTGCGCCTGTGCACAAAACGCGCTTTCCGGTTGCTTTTTGCGCAAAGCTCCGTTATAATCGGAGATAAGGAGTTCTGCTGCCTGCCCGGGCAGCTTTTTCAGGAATAAAAAGTTAGTATATGCTAATTCATCACGAGGAGGAATGCCAGATGAAATACGCCGGAATGCCCATGGCCATGTGGGCGCTGTTCCACAAGTCCTTCACCCACCAGCTCACCGTAACGTTTGGCCTGAGCGCGCAGCAGGCCAAAGCCGTGGAAGCGCTGGCAAAGCCCCGGTATCGGGCCATCATTGCCAAGCTGCCGGAATTTGAAAAGGCCGACCGCTTTAAAACGAACATCGTCAACTGCGCCATGCTTTGCGCCTATATCCTGAACATGCCCAAGCGCCCGGAGGTGGAGCCGCTGACCCGCTATTACGCCGATGCCATGATGACCCCCGCCGCAAAGTGGGCCTTCCGCCAGAGCGGCAAAGCGCAGTACACACCCAAGCGCCTTGCCGGAATGCAGGCCGCCGCCGACCTGCGCGCTGCGGACCGCAACCCCTACTCTTGGAACATGGAGTTTTTCCCCTATGCAGACGGCAGCGGCTTTGAAGCCCGCTTTTCCTGCTGCGGCATCTGCGCCCTGACAAAGGAGCTGGGCCTTTACGACCTGACACCTGCCATGTGCCATCTGGACTACACCATGGCCGAAGCGGGCGGTGCCACCGACTTTGTGCGGCAGTACACCCTTGCCTCCGGCGGGCCCTACTGCGACTGCGGCTACCACAAAAAGCAGGCACCCGCGAAGAGCTGATCCGGCAGCCGGGCCGCTGCCAGCAGCTCGTGCACAACCGCCAGAAGGCCGCGGGCTGGAACCTCGGGCCTGCATCAAACGTACAGCAAAAAAGGAGAAGCCAAAACAGCTTCTCCTTTTTGCTATGCATGGTTTGCGTGATCAGACGCTCAAAGATGCGTGCTGCTCCACGGCATCGGGGTTGGCATCGAAGATGGGCTCCAGCACATTGGCAATGAACTCTTCTACCTGCTGCGGTGCGCGGCCCACAAAGTTCTCCGGCACAAGGCCCGCCACGATCTCCTCGCGGGTCAGGC
>ERZ1026898.1248-NODE-1248-length-13013-cov-10.785736_pt1 | contig 13013 bp, 20 predicted proteins | sample MGYA00380178_ERZ1026898 | MGnify/ENA primary metagenome ERZ1026898 (study PRJEB33269, sample SAMEA4719814) | human gut metagenome | biome: human-associated habitat; feature: organic feature; material: feces | place: Cameroon | collected 2013-10 ... | reverse complement strand
AAAGTTTACATGTAAAAAGTTGTCTATATTGCCGATTGCTTTATCTTGTGTTTGTCTGTATAGTAAGACATAGAAACAGACAAACACACGCAACGGAAGGAGCGAAAGAAATGACAGTTAATGAAATCTTACAGCTTTCCGCCGCTGGCTTTACGAAAGCCGAAATTATGGCAATGAGTAAGGTGAGCACAGGAGAGCAGAAGGACAAACCGAAAGAACAGCCGAAAGAGCCGGAGAAAAAGATCGAACAGAATAACGATTTTTCGGCGCAGTTGGCAGAGGTGCAGAAACAGCTTGCTACTCTTGTTGAAGCACAGGGACAGAAGGCAGAACCGGAGAAGAAAGAGCCGGTACAGAAAGACAATGACGATGTACTTGCTCTCTTGCAGTCTTTGAATATGAGTACTCAGAGGTACGATCTGCCACCTAAGTATGACCCCGAAAAAGCACTTGCCGCCGCTTACTGTGAAGTTATGGGCGGCACACCACAGGAAGGAGACAATAAATAATGGCGAACAGTTTAACACCACATGACGCTCATGCGTTAATGGAATCTATCGTAAGACAGGCAACAGGAGAAGAAATCTCTATCACCGATACCAGTACATTTACCAGCGTAGGAGAAAAGCTGTTACGGACTGGTACAGAGAACACACTGAATGCAATCAGTACAGTACTTGCACGTACAATCTTTTCTGTACGTCCCTATAGGTCTAGATTTTCCAGTTTGGAAGTTAGTCCGGAACGCTGGGGAGCACAGATCAGAAAGATCATTACTCTCTATGTAGAGAGCGAAGCATCTACCGACTACAACACAGACACCAACCCTACTCAGTTAGCCGACGGTAATAGCGTAGATATGTACAAGATCAAGGCACCCAAGGCGGTACAGCTTAACTTCTACGGTACGCAGAAATTGCAGAAGCACATTACCATTTTCAGAGATCAGCTGGCACTGGCTTTCAGAGATGAAACAGAGTTCAACCGATTTATCATGGCAGTCATGGTACAGTTTAGTAACGAGATCGAGTTGCTGAACGAAGCAAAGAGCCGTGCTACTCTGCTTAACTTTATGGCGGGTATTTCCAGCATGGGACTGACCGAAGTTGATCTTACCAAGGAGTTCAACACTGAGAATGGAACAACCTTCACCCGTGAAGAGTTGCTGTCAGCGGCACACCTTGAAGACTTTATGAAGTTTGTGGCATCAACCATTAAGATTTACTCTAATCGACTGGTTGATATGTCCGAACTCAATCACGCGCAGATCACCGGACAGAACAAGATCTTGAGACACACGCCCAAGGGTAAGCAGAAGATGTGGATGTATGATCCCATTTTTGTAAAGACACAGGCAACCGTTTATTCCTCTATCTTCAATCCTAAGTATCTGGATATTGGAAGCTTTGAAGGAGTAAACTACTGGCAGTCACAGGCAGATCCCACAGCAATCAAGATCACGCCGAACATTCTTGATGTGGCAACGGGTAATAGCAAGGCCGCAGAAACAGCCGTGGAATTGCCTTACGTTCTGGGTCTGCTGGCAGACGAGGAAGCGGTAGGAATCCTTCCCCAGTTTGACTATTCCAGCACCACACCGTTTAACTCTGCCGGTGGATACTACAACAACTTTATGCACTGGCGTTTCAACTCCTTTAACGACTTTACAGAGAATGCTGTATTGTTTGTTATGGGTGCGGGAGGTGAATAAATGGGAGTAAACGACATTGTCACTATTATTAGCACAGTAGGTTTCCCTATTGCGGCGTGCGTTGCCCTCTTTTGGCAGAGCACAGAAATGCAGAAAAGCCACAAGGAAGAAATGGACGGCGTAAAAGAAGCACTGAACAATAACACGCTTGTCGTGCAGAAGCTTGTTGACAAGCTTGGAGAAATCGTAGGAAGAGAGGTATAATAATATGAAAACATCCCAGAGAGGAATTAACTTAATAAAAGAGTTTGAAGGGTTAAGGCTGACTGCCTACCGTTGCCCCGCTGGGGTGTATACCATTGGCTACGGTCATACCAGAGGTGTGAAGCGTGGTATGAAAATCACAGAGGAAGAAGCAAGTGCGTTTTTAACCGCTGATTTATGCAACAGCGAAAGGGCGGTAGAACGCTATGACGGAATCTACCATTGGAATCAGAATGAGTTTGACGCACTTGTATCTTTTACATTTAACTGCGGAGCCGCTAACTTACGTGCTCTCTTACGCAACGGACGGCGAAACCGCTCTCAGATCGTGGCAACATTGCCATTGTATCGTAAGGCTGGCGGGAAAGTCCTCAAAGGACTGGAACGCCGCAGAGCCGCAGAAAAAGCCTTATTTTTAGAGAGGTAACAAGAATGGAAATAAAGTTATATAAAACTTCTTCGCCACGTAAGAAACTGGTGAAAGAGTTATCGGACGGAATTACACTGGCTGGAACCTTACGAGCACAATCCTCAGTAATGGCTCCAGCCTTTACTGTACAAGATGTATCGGTAATCGGTTATAACTACTGTTATATACCAGACTTTGAGCGTTGGTACTATATCAACAACATTAACGCACTACGCTCGAATCTCTTTGAGTTGTCGCTAGGTATAGATGTACTTATGACCTACGCTGAAGCAATCAGAAAGAACTACGCCATAGTCGATAAAGTAGAAAATCTTGGAGTAGCATACAACTACATCAATGACGGTAGTTGGGTTAATACAAACAGAATGGATCAATCCATTATAAATTTCTCTGGTGGCTTTAATGACAACGGGGAGTTTATCTTAATTACAGCTGGAGGTATGGAATAATGGCTGAATATCGGTGGTATGATGTACTTAGTGAGATCACAAAAGTAGAGAGAAAATATAACATCAGAAATCCGAACTGGGATAACGGTTTCCCCAGTGTATTTAAGGACTATGGATTTGCACCAGTAGATAGCAAGGGTGATTGGTGGACGAGGATACCAGACGCTCCAGAATTGCCTATAATATATGCCCCCACTGTAACGACATCCTATACAGTGCCCACAGGAATAGGAACCACAACTACAACGGGATTGATTGATACAGTAAACGTGATTGGTGATGCTACATTTACAGAGTTACCAACAGGAGAAACTGTAGCTACAGTAACCACCGCCGGAGTTGCTAGTAGTGTGTCAAGCGCTGTAGCTACTGGAGCAGTAGGTGCCGCTATCGGATTCGGTGTTGGCGTAGGTGTCTTTGAGACGGCTCCAGAGTTTTGCACCAAGGTAAGTAATGCTGTTTTTGGCACCGACCTTGACCCCGCAGAAATAGGACAGTTAGCGGAAGATACTAACGCACTGGTTGTTATTAAAGACGGAGTGTGTTATATGGCGGAAGATATGATAAATGCTATCCGTAATGCGTTTTTTGATAATGGCGCTGATAGTAATAGTGCAAATTTTCCCACAGCCGAAGTGGGGGCAATGGCAAGTGTAGATTCCTCAGTGGGAACAGCAGATATCGCAAATCTGTTTAATGATTTTGTAGGAGAGTATGACTTACCTACTAATGAGGTGCAGAAAGGGAACTTTGAAGCGTTTATGAACGGCAAAAGTCCCGGTCACATGGAAATCACGAGGGGTGTAGACGGGACTGTCATAGCATATTTAACAAGGTATAACGTTCCTAAGTACCCGTTCACATCGTTAGAAACTACCATAAGAGATGGCGTTGTAAGTGCCGCACATATTAGTTTTAGTCCGATAGGCGGTAGTACTATACAAGTAATAAAAACCTCGACAGACCCCATGCTTAAAGTATATATACAATCGGTAACATATACTAGCGTTTACGGATATTATAGCGATAGAGATAGTTTATATATTGGAACGTGGGGGGCTTCATTTAAGTCTAGCGTAGACGGTATCACCCCCACTGGCGAACAGGGTACGAAAGCTCAACCGATAGCAACGCTTTTCCCTGACTGGTATTCCAAGGGCATTGAAACAATCGCTGGTGACGGCGTAACCAAGGTGAAATGGCTTCCCGTATCATTGCCAACAACTAACCCCTTAGTTAACGGTAACCCGTTCACAACGAATGAAGCACAAGAGGGAGCAATGCCGGATAACTATACGGATACGGCAAGCCAGCTAGGTGAGCAGGCAAAAGAAGCAACCAAGACGGCACCATCCTATCCTACACCGCCGATCACACCAGAACCACCTATAACACCTACACCCACACCACCAGCTATCTCTGGCGGAGGTGGAAGTGCAACCGGACTAGCTAACCTCTACAATCCTACGTTAGCACAGGTCAAAGAGTTTAGCCGATGGCTATGGGGTTCGGACGGTCTTAACCTTGACCAGCTTAAAAAGCTGTTGCAAGACCCTATGCAAGCTATCATTGGATTGCACGTTATGTATGCTACGCCGTCAACGGGAACGGAACGAGATATTCAAGTAGGATACATTAACAGCGGTGTTAATAGTAAGATCGTCACAGAACAGTATACAGCAATAGACTGCGGAACGGTAACGATTAACGAGTACTTTGGAGACGCACGGGATTACAGCCCCTTTACACAGGTGTATTGCTACTTGCCTTTTATCGGCATTGTAGAGTTAAATGCTGATGATGTAGTTAATAGTACACTGGGTATTAAGTACAAGATTGATGTATTAACGGGTTGCTGTCTTGCTCAATTAACCGTCAAAAAGTACGGACTGGACGCAGTGCTTTACACCTATACCGGTAACTGCGCTGTACAAATGCCTATCACTAGCGGCAACTATCTCTCTACAGTATCGTCTTTGTTGGGTGCAGTAGTAAGCGGCGCCGCCGCCGTAGCAACAGGCGGAGCAATGGCACCGGTAGCAATCGGAGCGGCGGCGAACGCTCTAGGTGGTGGCGCAAGAGCAAGCGTAGCCATGTCCGGATCACTGGGGAGCAACGCCGGAGCAATGGGAATCCGCAAGCCTTACCTTATTATAAAGCGTGTGGAATCTGCGGATGCTAACGGCTACAATGAGTTTTACGGATACCCCACCAACAAACGTGTACAGTTGTCACAGCTATCCGGATATGTGCGTGTAAAGGATATCAACCTTTCTGGCACTAATGCCACAGAGGAAGAACAGAATGAAATCGTAGCATTGCTACGTGAAGGAGTGATACTATAATGAAAATGCCTATAACCTATGAGCAAGACAGTATGTCACGGTACTGGGTACAGCAACCCAGTACTGTACAAGGACAGGACAACAGCACAGTGCTGTATGAAAAGCGTTACCTATACCAGCTGATTTTCAGCCGCTTTCGCCTTGGTCTGCCGAAAGAGTGGGACTTAAATTTCTTTCGGTACTGGCTCTTTAGCTGGGGAAGCATTGCAGTCATGTATACAAGGGAATACGGCTGGATTTGTGCACCGTACAGTGTATCGCAAATTAACATGTACTGGAATCCCAAGGAGATCGTAGTTACTAACAGTTACCTTACAAACCCCAAGTATGGCATCATCGGAGTAAACAGCGGAATCATTAAGCTGTTTGATGATTACGGCGGAATGGATGACATTGTTAGACATTATGCAGTAAAGCTTGCGCAGATTGACAGAGCAATCGACGTTAACCTTATGAACAGCAATGTCACCATGTACTTTGAAGCACGCAACAAGAAGCACGCACAAGAGATCAGAGACTTGTATGCGCAGAGTACACAGGGAGAGCCATTTGTAGTTGCTAACGAGAGTGTGACCAAGGGTAAGCAGATTGACACCCTATACAAGGACATCAAGACCCAGTATATTGTAAACGATCTGTTACAGAGTAAGCGTACAATAATCAACGAGTTTCTAACCAAGATTGGAATTGCTAACGCAAACTACGATAAGCGAGAACGGCTTAACAGTGATGAGGTGAACCAGAACAACGAAGAAACCAGAGCAATGATCTCTGTGATCTATGACAACCTCAAAGAGAGCATTGCAAGGATCAACGCCATTAGCGCGCTGGGGATCACAGTGGAACTGGTAGAAGGAGGTGACGAGGATGTTACAACCACGGATGACACTGTACGGAATGTATCAGTATGACCCTACCTTATTTGATGGAGTAATCTTGCCGGAGGGAATGGATAAGACATTGATGGTCAATCAGATCGTCAGACAGAGCGGCGATCTGTTTCCCTACTACCAAGTACCGCCACAGGTAAAGCTTGCGATCACGGAATGGTTTACACGCCGTAAACCAAACTTTGAAAAGCTGTGGGACGGTTTTACCGCAGAGTATAATCCGATCGAGAACTACGACAGGCATGAGGATAGCACGGAAACGCCGAACATTACGCATACGCTGACAAACAGCGGACAGGATGCTAGCGAAAACGAAGCGGATGTTCAAGGCTATAACGCAACAGACTATACCCCAAACAGCCGTACCAAGTCAAGCGGCACGAGCAGTACCAGTGGAACTGATGTGGAGAGTGGTACAAGAGCATACACCAGCAGAGTACATGGTAACATTGGCGTAACGACTTCTGCACAAATGTTAGAGGGAGAGTTAGCACTGCGGAAAGGCTTTGATATCTATGTATTGATTGCAGAAGAGTTTGAAACAGATAACTTAATCCAAGTATATTAAGGAGGGGAGAAGCATGTCATACACAAACGGCGGATGCGTTGGGGGCCATGAGTACCCCTACAATAACAGCACACAGCCCAACCTTGACTGGATGCTTTGCAAGATCAAGGAGTTAGAGGGCAAGACAGACGATCTCGAGAAGCGAGTGACTGCACTGGAAAGTAAATAAGGGTAAAGTAAAAGAGAGTAGATTCTGTCTACTCTCTTTTTGTAGGGAACTATGACCGTCCAAGTCACGCTCTACCGCTTCCGGCGGCTGGACTATGAGCAATCCCTATAATCATATTATACTAGTAATATTGCACAAAAGCAAGTACTTTTTTTACATGTAAGTTTGTGCATTATTCAAGCAGAAAAGTGTTGCAATTTACATGTAAATAGTGTATTATAATACTTGTAAGGAACAAGTACACAACGCAACATAGTAAAGGAGATTAAACAAGGAGGACAAACATGATTATATTAAAGACAGAATACGCACACAGCTTAAAGCCGGAGTTCCTCAAGAAAGTAATGCAAAAAAGGCTTGGTAAGAACCGCAAGTGGTTACGAGTACGAGCGGCACGAATACGGAAATAGTGGCAATTACTTTATAACAAGAAAAGACCCATTAACTAATGAGGAGAATCTCATAGCAAAAGTAGGCTATATCAAAGAAGGTGATTTATAATGGAAATATGTGGAAGCCAACGAATGGAGATAAAAAAGTATGTGCGGCGTAGGTTAATGATCTTTTTCTATATTGATCCTACAGACGCCGAAATGGCTTTAGCAAAGCATAAAGAAATGTTTCCTAGGAATAATCGTGTAAAAATCGTGCATACGTATGGTACAATGGTTCTTCTATCAATGAACTACGATGAATGGCTATTGTTCAAAGAAGCTACTGATATAAATGCGATTAATAAATGAGAGGTGTGAAATGGCAAAATATAATACATATCGGTGTAAGTATTGCGGTAGAGACATGGAACTGGACGACTGCGACTATCAGTTCAGAGGTTGCGAGGACGATTATTTTATCTGTGAGTGTGGAGCAGGTTGCCGCGTAAAGATCAGATATAACCAAGTATGTAGAGTGGAGTGGGATAAGAATGAGTGAAGAAGAAATTAAGGACTTAATCCAAAAGGAACTTGCAGAGAGCGGCTACATGTATACGCTGGGAATGCTTAAGGGCATGTACAAGGCTGGTGCTTTTAATGTAGTAGAGTGGTGCACACTCACGATGTACTTAGAAGATCTTCAAATGGATATGTTGGGCTAACGACCGTCAAGCGGTGCTGGGAGTGTGCGACGGCTCCCTAGCCACTCACCAAAGGGTGAAGAAAGAGGTATAAAAAATGAAAATCACAAAAACTATCAACACAGCAACCGTAGTACTGGCAACCGTAGAAGTAAAGGAGGGTAAGGCAGAAGCGAAGAATATTACCGCAACTATTCTTTCCTGCGACACCTTGTCCGATGCTAAGATTGCGAAAGAAGCCCGCCGTATTGACCCTAAAGCGGTTATTGTATCCGTAGAACAGCACTCTAACAAATATGCAATGGATATTAACGACTTTGTTAAGAATGCCCTCGTAGTAGAGTAATCGTACCATGGTCAGAAAGTAGGTGATAAAATGTGTAGACCGTGGGGCAAACTGCCAGACTTGCGTGGCGTATATGATGATGCAAAGGCAAAGGAGATTTTAGAATCGTGTGGGCTCAAGTATCATCATAGTGCCGCAGAATCACGATACATTTCCAAGAAAATCGGCTACGGTATATGTGAGTTGTATTCTGGTCATTATGGGGTGGGAGTGATCGTGCACAGAGCAAACAATAAAGAAGTGAACGCTACTCACGGAATTATGGAGTACTGGTTGGAAGAGAACGGATAAACGGGAGGTGATTAAATGGCTAGGAGAGACAAAGCGTTGACAGCTGATGTATACGGTGAGCAGTACAGCACGGCTCAGTTGCAAGACATACGCCGTAGACTGGCAAAGAGGGCGAACAACTATCTACGTGATCTGTCACGTAACTCTTCACCAATTACTGGCGAGGTCTACAACTCCTACGGTGCCGCAGTTGACGCGCTGGATTACCTTAAAACCAGAAACCGGCGGTATTTCTCAGAACAGCTGGCGCAGACAAAGAACCGACGAGCACTGAAAGCAGAGATTACCAGACTACAGTCATTTCTGAGAGCGCCAAGCCATTCAGTAAGTGGACAGCGTAGGATTGAGGAACACCGCATGAAGACTTTTGAAGCCAAGGGCATACACTTTGCCGGCAATCGTGAGTTCTATCAGTTTCTGAATAGTGGAACATTTCACGACTTGTCTAAGATAATTGATTCAGACAAAATTGTAGAAGCTTACGAACTAGCACGAGAAAAGGGGGGAAGTCACGATGAAGTGGTAAACAATTTGCAAGATAGTTTACAGTCTTTCAGAGAAGGTGAAAAGGCAACACTTAAAAGCCTGTGGCATCACATAGGAACTTCGCCGTTCGACAACTCTGGCAATGGCTAGGCTTGTTACTGTTCCTCGTATAGACGGCGGAAGTGATAATGTCCACGTCTACAGCGTATCAGACTTCCCGTATAGCAAGCTTGACACAAAAGCGTTTAAGTGCAATAATGGACGGAAATGTAAAGAGTACTTGCAGACGTTCGGCGTGTACGATATAGAGAGTACTACAGTATTCAAAGGGCACGCTCCAGACTGGATAGAATCACCTCATGCATTTATGTATCACTGGCAAATGTCGGTAGGCGGCTTCCTTATTATAGGTCGGACATGGGAAGAGTGGCTAGAGTTTTTTGACAGGCTGGAAGAGGCTCTAAAATTCACCAGTGATAGACAGTTTGTTATATACATCCATAACCTAGGATATGAGTTCCAATTCATGCGTGACTTTCTTGCAAAGTATTTCGGTGGTTTTACAGTATTTGCAAGCAAGGCAAGACAGCCTATCACAGTATACACGGGAAGAGGTGTACAGTTTAGATGTAGTTACAAGCTAACAAACATGAGCCTAGAAAAAGCGGTTTCTAATGAGTTGGGAGTTGTCCACGCAAAAGCGGCTGGCGATCTCGATTACAAGAAACTGCGGACACCAAAAACGAAACTTACAAAGATAGAAGAGGGTTATTGTGTTGGTGACGCAATCAGTCTGTATGAGTTAATCGAGCGTAGACTTGTAAATGAGCATGATAACCTTGAAACGATACCAATGACCTCAACGGGTTATGTTCGCAGAATGTGCCGGAAAGCGTGCCGTAAAGATAAGCATTACCGGCAGAACTTTCTGAAAACGCAAATGACAGAGTATGTGTACACTCTCTTAAAAGAAGCTGGCCGAGGTGGAAATACACACGCTAACCGTTACATGAGTGGTAGAGTTTGGCACAATGCAGATAGTTTTGATGTGCAGAGTAGTTACCCCTTTTGTCTATGTGCTTTTAAGTTTCCAATGAGTAAATTTTCGCCGTATGGCGAGTTAGAAAGCATTGAAGAGTTTGAAGGACTATTAAAAGAGTATGCTTGTCTGTTTCGAGTAGTCATAGAAAACCCCGTAGTAAAAGAATCAGTAACAATGCCGTACATACCTATCAGCAAATGTCCAGCGCATGGAGCAAACTTGAAACTTGATAACGGGCGTGTAATGGAATGCGATTACATACGCATGACAGTTACAGATATTGACTGGGAGATCATTAAGAAACAGTATAAGTGGAAGTCTTTTGCTGTGACTGATATGTGCATTGCTAAGTACGACTATCTGCCAGAGTGCTTGCTTGATTGTGTTAGAAGCGTTTATGCTGATAAATGCAAGTTAAAGTATAAGATACAGACAGCAGAGGAAAAAGAAGAAGATGCTGGAGAAGCTAAGTATTTATATAATAAGATAAAAGCACTTCTTAATGCCATCTTTGGAATGACCTATACTGACCCTGTTCACGAGGAAATCACGCTGGACGAACACGGGAACTGGGATGTTAAAAGCCCGAAAGTAGCCGAAGCGTTAGAACAGTTTTACAAAAGCCGTAATAGTTTTCTTTTCTACGCATGGGGCGTTTGGTGTACTGCTCATGCACGGCGGCACTTGCAACAACTACTGGACTTAACAGGAGACGGCACAATATACTGCGATACAGACAGTTCAAAAGCAGTAGGCGCAGATATTGAAGCTATAGAAAAAGTGAATAGAGAGATCATCAGCTTAGCACGAGAGCGTGGTGCATATGCAACGGCTGGTGGTGTAGATTATTACATGGGTGTATATGAGCACGAGAACAAAGAGCCTATAGCTAAGTTTAAGACACTGGGCGCAAAGAAATATGCTTATGTCGACGAAAAAGGATTACATTGTACTGTATCCGGTGTGTCAAAAAAGCTGGGCGCAAAAGAATTGAAAAGTATAGATAACTTTAAGATAGGATTTGTATTCCGTGACGCTGGCGGTATGGAGTTATATTATAATGACAACGTTGGCATACACCAAGAAACCGTAGACGGCTGTACATTTACTACAGCAAGCAACGTAGCAATGATTGACGGATCATACACTATTGGAATCACAGAAGAGTATGCAGAATTGATCGGCGCTAACATTTATGAAATCATAGGAGATTAAGAACATGAAAAAACCGGAAAACGCAAACGCAAAGAATAACAACAATATTGAAGAACTGAAAATTGATTCCTACACTGTAAAAAGAGCAATCACCGTAGGCGCTAATGCTAACGTGCTGGCTGATGTAGAGATCAATGGAATCACTATCTATGGTATGAGAGTGGTCGAGGGTAAGAACGGGGACTTCCTCTCATTCCCTCAGACAAAGGGTAAGGATGGAAAATATTATTCTATATGCTGGGCGAAACTGTCTGAAAAGGATCAGAGTGACATTTTGAAGGCTATCGAGGATAAGCTGAATGGCTGAATGCATGTAACAGAATCAGACCTTGAGGAGTTGCCATTTAATTAAGCTATAACGCTGGGGCATATATAATGCCCCAGCTAGAAAGAAGGCTGTATGATTATTACATTATGTGGAAGCACTAAATTCAAGTCACGTTTCATGGAGATAAAGAAAGAGTTTGAAAGCAAAGGAATTATCGTAGAAATGCCCCCCATATTCAGTAAAGCGGATGGTGTAATATTGACGAAAATAGATGCGCATAAACTCGAATGTTTGCAATATGAGAAAATAAGGATTAGTGACAGTATATATGTTGTAAATTGTGGCGAGTATATCGGCGAGCATACGAAAAAAGAAATCGATTTGGCGAAGCATTTGGGGGTTGGAATTTTTTATGACGAATAAATTATACTTAAACGTATGGGATTATAAAGACGATGCATTCCCGTTTCAGATATTCACAGGGGCTCGTGGTACTGGTAAGACTTACAGTGCGTTATGCGGTGCGGTAGGAATCAAGGAGTTTAACGACAACGGCGGTGAGAAATTCATCTTGATGAGACGTACACAAGATGAACTGGAAAGCTTGTCGGACGGTAAAGCCGGTGAGGGCGCTAACCCTTTTAAGCCTATCAATAAAGCATACGATCGCAATATAGGTCTTGTGCCGATCAAGAAAAAGATACACGGGATCTATAACAGAGTAAAAGCTGATGACGGCACAGATTCCCCCAGTGGAGCGCCAATAGGTTACGGAATTGCTCTGAGTACAATCGGAACTGTGCGTGGTGTTGATATGCAAGACTGTTCGGATTGTATCTATGACGAGTTCATCCCAGAGAGCCACGTGCGGTCTATGCGTGATGAGTTCAGTGCATTTGCAAACGCTTATGAGACTATCAACCGTAACCGTGAGTTGGCCGGACTACCGGCACTACGAATGTGGTTGCTATCTAACGCTAACCGAATTGACAACGAGATATTCACTGGACTAGGTATTGTGGCTGATGTAGAAAAGATGTTAAAGGCTGGAAAGCATCACAAGTATTATAGAGATAGAGGGCTTGCGGTACACATCATGCCACCGTCTGCAAGTTTTATTGAAGAGAAAAGCAAGACAGCATTGTATAAGCTGACCAAAGGTACGCGGTTCTATGACATGGCACTGAATAACGAATTTGCGTATGATGATTTCAGTTACGTTGGCTATGAAAACCTTGCCGGATATGTTCCAGTGTGTGCAGTTGATAATGCCTATATCTATCAGCGTAAGAACGCACAGAAGTTTTACGTTTGCTATGCTCAATGTAAATGTCCTCATTACGACACTACTATAAAGAGTGATGTTGTCGCATTTCAACGTGACTACGGCGTGATACTTCACGATCCGTTTGTCTACGGTTGTATTAAGTTCGAAAGCTATGCTCTCAAATCTATGTTGATTGATCTGATCTTATAGCGCTCTTTTCTAGGGCGCTTTTTTCTTACCCTAAATTCAACTTAATA
>ERZ1026898.1246-NODE-1246-length-13029-cov-7.509018_pt1 | contig 13029 bp, 11 predicted proteins | sample MGYA00380178_ERZ1026898 | MGnify/ENA primary metagenome ERZ1026898 (study PRJEB33269, sample SAMEA4719814) | human gut metagenome | biome: human-associated habitat; feature: organic feature; material: feces | place: Cameroon | collected 2013-10 ... | reverse complement strand
TGTCATATTCAGATATGAGTATATATAGTACATCGGTATTAGGATTATGCCTTGCAGGCGGAATCGGGGTATCATCCAAGGCATAAAGGAGAGAAAAAGGGTGATTAATTTAGATAAACTCAAGCATCTGTTCTCGAAAAGAAAGATTAAAACAGTTGCTAATAATTTCGGATATCTGTCATTGCTGCATGTGTCCGGGTACTTTTTCCCATTCATCACAATGCCGTACTTGGCGAGAGTGATAGGAACGGCTGGATTCGGGAAACTTGCGTTAGCTTCGGCGATAATCTGTTGGAGGCAGATCGTCGCTGATTGGGGGTCACCTACACAGCTACAAGGGACGTGGCCCAGAACAGGGAAGACACGTCTAATGTGTCCGAGACATTCTCGAATCTCTTGTGGGTGAGGCTGTCGTTGTCATTCCGGTCGCTTCTTATCCTTGTGGGATGCATACTTCTGATTCCGTCCTTTAGGGAGGATTATGACATTAATACTGTTGACTTTTCTCATGGTGACTGGCTCTATCTTGTTTCTAGACTGATTCTTCTGGGCTTTGGAGAGGATGAAGTACAAGTCAATTTCTGTGATGGCTTGACAAGCATAGTGACTATGAATGAAATGACACTGGCAGATGGCTGGATTGGATAGCGCCAAGGTGGTTTCGGCCACAAAATGGTCGGCGATGGCCGAAATCGTGGCTAAACTTATCTCCCCGATAACCACAATGGTGTTGGCGAGGCTTTTGGCCCCGGAGGCGTTCGGGGTGCTTGTGACAGCGCAAATGGTTATATCCTTCGCTGAAATCTTCACGGACGCCGGGTTTCAAAAATATCTTGTTCAACACGAATTTGAGAAGGAAGACGACAAGTATAAGTCCACAGAGGTGGCGTTTTGGTCAAATCTGGTGATGTCTTTGGCCATCTGGCTATTCATCGCCGCTTTTTCATCCCCGATAGCACGCATTGTCGGATGTGAAGGGAATGGTCTTGTAATAACAGTGTCGTGCATCTGCATACCTCTATCCGCCTTTTCAAGCATACAGATGGCATTGTTCAAGAGAGACTTTGACTTCAGGACTCTTTTCGGAGTCAGATTGATAGGAATCCTTATTCCACTTGTCATAACCATTCCGCTGGCCTTCATCACCAGAAGCTATTGGGCTTTGATAATCGGAATGATTTGCCTGAACTTCTCCAATGCCCTGTTATTGACGATAAAATCAAAATGGAAGCCGAGATGGTATTTCAGCATTGAGAGGTTAAAGGCGATGTTCTCCTTCTCCATGTGGTCGATGCTGGAGGCTGTCAGCATCTGGCTCACGTCATACATTGACCTGTTTATAGTGGGAACAATGTTGAGCCAACACTACCTTGGCATATACCGTACATCAATGAGCACCGTCGCCCAGATCACGTCGATAATCACCGCAGCGACAACGCCTGTCCTATTTTCATCGTTGTCGAGGCTACAGAATGACAGGGAGGGTTTCAATGACATGTTCTTCAAGTTCCAGAAACTGGTCGGCGTGTTGGTCATTCCCCTCGGTGTCGGGATTTATCTCTTCAGGGACTTGATCACAGAGATCCTTCTCGGTGACCAATGGCTGGAGGCCTCAGGGTTCATTGGACTGTGGGGGCTTACAAGCGCCGTCACCATCGTCCTTGGCCATTATGCGAGCGAGGTATACAGGGCGATAGGCAAGCCAAAACTCTCCGTGCTTGCCCAATGGCTTCACATAGTGGTCCTATGTCCAGTCGTTCTGATATTCGTGAATAAAGGGTTTGAGTCCTTGTGCGTCGCAAGGTCTCTTGTCCGTCTGGAACTGGTCGTGGTTCAGTTGGTGCTGATGCACATGGTGGTTAAAATGGACATAGGGAAAATGTTCTTGAATATTCTTCCTTCGGCGTTGGCGGCGTGCGCCATGATGCTTGTGCTCCTTTTGCCGACCTCGCCAAGGCTCGGAATGCAGTTGCTGTATGTGACGCTTTGCGCTTGTGCCTATTTCACGGTCCTGATGTCATTCCCCGAGGAACGGCATCTCTGCATGAATCTGAAATCCCAATTCAAGAGTTAAATGAATATTCTTATAGCCGGCGACTTTGCCCCGATGGCAAGGCTCGCCAAAATGATGGAGGGAAAGCGGTTTCCGGAGGTGTTTCCGAAGGAAATCCGCGATGTCATCCAGTCGGCAGACCACTCGTTTGTCAACTTTGAAAGTCCTGTCGTGGAGAATGGTTACAAGCCTATTCCTAAGTGTGGACCTAATCTTAAATGCTCGCGGGAGGCGGCTGAGGCTGTAAGATACGCAGGCTTTACCGGAGTGACCCTGGCGAACAACCATATTCTTGACTATGGTGCGGATGGGCTTCGCAGGACGGTGGAGTGCTGCCGGAGTCAGGGACTCGATGTGGCAGGAGTCGGAGACAATCTGGAAGACGCCGGGAAAATCTTATATCTTGCCAAAGATGGAGAAACGCTTGCGGTGATCAACTGCTGCGAGCATGAGTTCTCAATCGCCACGGACACTGAGGCTGGTGCCAACCCGCTGGATCCGGTCAAGCAGTTCTACCAGATAAAAGAGGCAAAAGCCAATGCCGACCATGTCTTGGTCATCGTACACGGCGGCCACGAGCACTTCCAACTGCCTTCGCTTCGTATGGTGGAAGCCTACCGATTCTTTATTGACGCGGGAGCTGACGCTGTAGTCAATCACCACCAGCATTGCTATTCCGGCTACGAAGTCTATAACGGAAAGCCTATATTCTATGGGTTGGGCAATTTCTGCTTTGACGAGGAGTCGCTCAGAAACTGTTTCTGGAATCAAGGTTACATGGTATGTCTGGACCTTTCAGACGGGACTGTAGGTTTTACCCTTTATCCATATTCCCAGTGCAATGAATCCGCATCGGTTAATTTGCTCCAAGGTGAAGACAGGGAAGAGTTTGAGAAAGAGTTGAGTCGCCTCAACCAAATTATCAGTGATGAGGCTCTGCTTAATGAGCGTCTCAGGGCTTATTATGGAAAATGCTCGGAGGGAGAATTGTCCATTCTCGAACCATACGGCAGCCGTGTCACCAGAAAACTGCACTCGCTCGGCCTTCTCCCAAGTTTCATAAAGGGACGAAAACTCGCATCCGTCCTCAACCACATCGGCTGCGAGTCACACAGGGACAAGATGTTGTTTGCTTTAAATCAGAAGAATAAATGAAATACATTGTAGTACCGCAATGGTATGGCGCCTGCAAAAAGGGCACAGACTCAGGGGCATTACGTCTTGCAGAAATATTCGAAAGGGAAGGCGTTCGGGAATATACCAGTGTACATATTTCAAGTGATGCCATAGTAAGTAACCCTCTTATGCCGTACTTTCCTGTCATTGACGAAGTGAACAGAGTATTGTGCGAGTCGGTGCATTCCGCTTTATCCTCAGGCATTAAGGTGATCACTCTCGGTGGTGACCATTCTGTGTCATGGGGGTCCATAGCAGGTGCTTTGGAATATAATCCAGGAATAGGTGTCATCTATCTTGATGCCCATGGCGACTGCAACATCGCAGAACGATCTCCTAGCCACCATATCCATGGGATGCATATGGCATATTTGATGGGGTTCGGGTCTGACGAATATGTCGGAAGATACACCAATAACATCCTGCCGGTCAGAAACATACTCTATGTCGGTGTGCGAAGTCTGGATCCTTATGAGGTGGAGTTGATGAACGGTTTTGGCATCTCAAGGATACCGAGCGATTTCATTAACGCCAACATATCAGGAACGTTGGAAAAGATAAGTGGATTCATGTCTCGTTTTAAGAGGATTCATGTCAGTTTGGATATTGACGTACTTGACCCGTCGGTTGCTCCCGGCACCGGAGTGCCTGAACAAGCTGGCATATCCGAAGAGTCCTTGCACGAGCTTCTGGACTTGATCCTGAATAGAGACAAGGTTGACTCTATGGATTTTGTCGAGTACAATCCGAAATACGACATCGATGGGCGAACAGACAAGGTGGTTCAAAAAATCGCCAAAAGATTGAGCCTCTTGTAAGTTGCGGTCTCCTATAATAAAGTATATATGCAAAACATAATAAGCTATTTTAAAGAGCCGAAGAAACTCGGTCTGGCGATTCTCACGCACTTTGGGACATGGCTTCCGGATGCTTTCTATCTAAGGATTATGTTCCGTTTGAAGATGGGTTATGGTTTGGATCTGAAAAGTCCCAGAACATTCAACGAGAAACTCCAGTGGCTGAAATTGTACAACAGAAGGCCGGAGTACACAAGGATGGTGGATAAATACGAAGCGAAGAAGGTTGCAGAAACAATCCTCGGGAAAGATTATATTATTCCGTCTCTTGGTGTCTGGGACAGGTTTGATGATATAGATTTTGACATGCTTCCGGAGCGGTTTGTCCTTAAGACCACTAATGGAGGAGGCGGTGGAGGTGTGGTAATATGCAAGGAAAAGGACAATCTGGACAAAGCGGCCTGTGAGAAACGCCTGAATGTTTCTTTAAAGGCCAGCATCTACCGACATCTTAAAGAATGGCCATATAAAAATGTAAAGCCACGGATATTGGCGGAGAGATTCATGGTTGATGAAAATGGTGAACTGCGTGACTACAAGTTCTACTGTTTCAACGGAGAGCCAAAAGTGTTTCTTGTGGCAAGCGAAAGGTTTTCGGGACATAGAACGTATTTCGATTATTTCGACATGGACGGCAATCATCTTCCGTTCACTCAAGGTGGTCTGAACAACCCTGTAACCCCTTCTTTACCGGCAACATTTGAGGAAATGAAACTAGTGGCAAGCAAACTCTCACAGGGACTTCCGCACGCAAGAATAGACCTGTACAGCGTGGATGGCAAAGTGTATTTCGGTGAATATACCTTCTTCGATTCCAGCGGCTTCGAAAAGTTCACCCCACAGGAATGGGACGAGATTTTCGGAGGATGGCTGACGTTGCCGATAACTCACACATCACAAATTAATCAATGAAACGAATATATCTCCTTACCGACAGTCTAGGATCTGGCGGCGCTCAGCGGCAGATAGTGGAACTTGCCGCCCTGCTCAAAGAACGCGGACATGAAGTGCTGGTGGGTTATTATCACCCTATACACTTCTATCAACCGTTTCTTGACAGACATGGCATACCATACCAGCTCATTCCTAATGCTGTGAGGGGCTGGAGACGAATTGGCTGCGTACGCCAGAGTATCAGGACGTTTCAACCTGACACTGTGATAAGTTATCTGGATACGCCTAATATCATCTCCTGCCTTCTTCTCGCTACAGGTATGAAGTTCCGACTCATCGCCAGTGAGCGAAACACCACACAAGAGTTCTCGCCTCGCGAACGTGTCAAATTTTTCCTCTTGCGGATGGCAAATGCCGTGGTACCAAACAGTTTCTCACAGGGAAAGTTTATCTGCGAACACTTCCCACGTCTCTCCCCGAAGGTCACCGTCATCACTAACTTCGTTGATACGAAGACATTCTCACCAGCGCCACAACAGAAAGATAGAGATTCTGAACGCAAGCTCCGTCTGCTCGTAGTGGGCCGTGTGACGAAACAGAAGAACGTCATGCGTTTTCTTCTGACAATAAAGCGACTGCGCGACGAGGGGCACTCATTTTTCGTAGACTGGTATGGCTACCGGGGCAACGACTCTGAGTGCCATTGGGCTGACTTCATTCGCAGCGAACAACTTGATACTGTATTCCAGTTCCACGAGCCGTCACAGGATATAGTTGCTCGTTACCGAGAGGCTGACATCTTCGTCCTACCAAGCATTTACGAAGGTTTCCCTAACGTGCTTTGCGAGGCCATGTCCTGCGGTCTACCAGTAGCCTGTAGCAATGTTTGCGACAACCCAATGATAGTCAAAGACAGCTATAATGGTTTCCTCTTTGACCCTTTGAGCGTAGACGATATGGCAGAGAAACTCCATCATCTTCTCACCCTCTCCGACTACGAGCGTAGTACCATGGGGCATCGTAGTCGCGAAATAGCCCTCCATCTTTTCTCCGTTGACAAGTTTGTGGATGCTTATGAGAGCCTAATATAACTAATAAGATTTTACCGAGGGTAAACATAGAACGAAAATGTTCATTACCAATGATTCTCAGTTCGTAATTTGATTTTGATAAATGAAGAAGATTTTAAATATCAGCCCTATGGGGTTTCGAGATGCGCCTGATAAAACAGGTGGCATAGTGGTATTCTATCAAGAATGGCTGGAATATTGCGACGGGGCAGGCGTGGAGTATTGCTCCATCGATACCAACAAGAGCAACTATGCCAATAAGATTGCAGTTGTTTTCGGCCTTGGCCCTGCGGGATTGTTCCTTGCCAGACAACTGAAATTACTAGGATATAAGGCATATGGGATCGGCAAGGTCGATGACATCGGCAAGTATTCAAATGTTTTGGAGCAATACTGGGAAGCCGAAGATAGGCAGGCTGTAGTCGCTGCTGTTTCCGGAATCGTTAAACAGTATGGAAAGGGAGTAGAGGCTTGGATATGCAGTGACCAGTATCTGACGCTGTTCATAGAAGAGTGTTCAGAAGTATTTTCACTTCTGGATTTCAGTAAACCAGGAGAGAGAATTCTTCGGCTGATTGCGGACAAAAAAGCCTTGATGGCGTATTGCGCAAAGATAGGTGTGCATTTTCCAGAACGTTATACGATCAATGACATTGACAGTATTGAGTATCCTGTCGTGGTTAAGCCAAACATAAAACATGGCTCATCACCTATTAAGAAGATAGATTTCGCCGATAGCATGAATGAACTGCAGACACTTCTGGATTATGCTAAGGCGAACCAGTTGAGCGATGAACAACTGATTATTCAAAAGTCTGTTGCTGGCAACAATGGCGCAGAATATGGCTATGGCGGTTATTTTAGAGACGGAAAAGCTATCAACGATGTTTATTTCCTTCAGGCGAGACAATATCCTCAGGGAGTATGCTGCTACACTATAGAGTTGACCGATGAAAACATAAAACTGGAAATAGCCGAACAAGTACAAAGGTTAATTACCGAACTAAAGTATACAGGATTCCTTCAGTTCGACTTGAAGAAGGACTCAAATACGGGAAAACTTTACGTTTTAGACATCAATCCCCGCCCCTGGGGTTCTGTCAGTATGCTGTCTCGAAAGTGCGGGGCAAAGAGCGTTTTTGAACCAAATCCAGAGCTATCCACAAAAGAATGCTGGCGTTTTCCTCTGAAAGAACTTATGGCTTTCAGTAACAAGAACAATGTCGCCTATGCCGAATGTAGAAGATTAAAGAGATTTGGACATTACAAGACAACCTTAGATCTATGGGACAGGCATGATATGAAGCCATTCTTCATGCAGCCCGTCATCACGTTTATGAAACTAATAAAACGTGTGCAGGCATGAGACGCAGGAAGAATTATCGGCTGACATCTGTTCAGGGGGCGGTCTCTATATATTACAGGCGACTTGCTTTTTACGTGGGTCGCGAGAAGAAATTAGTAGCGGAAGTTCCGGTATCTAACATTCTGCGGGCGCTATGCCATTTCAGATTGCTCGTAAGGTTATTCCGTCTCGAGCCGAGATGCGTAGAGATGATAGATGAAAACCTAATGATTTTCTGTCTTATGCATAAAGTATGGATACTGAACATCGAAACGGCCGCCATACAGGTTATTTTCGAGGCCAGACCCGGTTTCAGTGACCCGTTGAACTTCTGCAAGGTAGGGGGACACGTTTATTGGGGTGATTACGGAAACAATGATAAACGCGATGCGGTGAGAATATACCGTGTGGATTCTTCTCTAAATGTTGAAACGGTGTATGGTTTCCCTCAAGGGACCATAAGGCACATACACAATATCATCTATAGTGATTCCAGCGATTGCTTTTGGATTCTAACAGGAGACAACGACAAGGATGCCGGGATTTACAAGTCAGACCGTTGGTTCGAACAAGTGGAACCTGTTCGCATAGGCGAACAGAACTATAGGGCGGTAGTCGCATTTCCGTATAAGAAAGGAATTATCTATGCTACGGACTCTGTCGAAAAGGAGAACCATATATTTGTTTGCACGGCTGACAATAACTATCAGATTGTCGCTATTACTGGAATTAATGGAAGCTGCATCTATGGAACGGAGATAAAAGACTGGTATATTTTTTCTTCCACGGTTGAACCACCGGAAGGAAGAGGATTGAGGAATTTGTTCTCTGACAGGTTGGGCGGTGGAATCAAAAGCAGGGATGTACATGTGGTTGCTGTAAAAAAGAATGGGCTGTCCGACATACGGATAATTGCAAAATATAAGAAAGACCGCTGGCCAATGAAGTTGTTTCAATACGGAGCGGTAATGTTCCCAGCTGGTCTTAATGATATGGAGCGTCTGCTACTCTGCCCGATAGCATGTGAAGGACATGATGGCGATACAATAGAGATTCAGTTTGATACAAAATATGACAAATCCTGGGATGACAAATATTAAAAGGCTTTTGATAATAGGCGGGCTACCAAAGAAGGAGACAAGAACGGAGTATGGCGGGGCAACGGTGCTGATGGATAACTTCGTGAATTATTTGACAAGGCACAACGTGATGTTCCGGCTTATCAACACGACCAAGTATTTCCGCACTCCAGGAAAGTCCGCAGGACTAAGGAGCAAACTCTTTTTCTTTTTTCAGTTCCTCTGTCTTCTTCCTTGGGCCAATCTGGTGATGTTCAACTTCAGCGACCATGCAACAGTCCTGTTTTATCCATTGTTAGTGAGATTAAGCAAGGCTTTAGGGAAGAAGGTGGTATATCGGAAGTTTGGCGGTTCGTTGGATGTTTATCTACAGGAATATGACGAACAGAAGAAGACACGAACGTTTGATGCCATCAAGATGGCAGACATTGTGATGCTGGAGACGAATGCGACAATAAACTATGTGGGAAGTATGACGGGACTACGCAACAACATAGTGTGGTTTCCGAATGTGCGTAATGCGACTAGTTTGAGGGTGTCGAATAAATACGAGAAACGGTTTGTCTTCATCTCGCATATTCTTGACGAGAAAGGCGTGGGGGATATTCTGGCCGTAGCCAAGACATTGCCGTCAGGTTACGTCATAGATCTTTATGGCCCCATCAAGGAGGATAAATACATTGACTTTGATTGGAGACCGTACAATGTCAGTTATGGTGGAGTCCTAACCTCTGATGAAGTCCTGCCTAAGCTTGTTGAGTACAACCTACTACTACTACTAACGAGTTACCGGGAAGGATATCCAGGAATAATTATCGAGGCGATGTCTGTTGGAATGCCGTGTGTATCAACTCGCGTCGGTGGCATACCGGAGATTGTTAAAGACGGGCGGAATGGGTTGCTTGTGGATGCTGGCAACAGAAGAGAGATAAGGGAGTCCATCCTATCGATTACGGAAGATAAATATATAGCTATGAGTGGAAGGGCGTTGGAAGAGTTCAATTCGCACTTCGAATCCGACAAGGTAAACGGACGCATTCTTAATGAAATTCTGAAAATTTCTTGTTGATTACTCATTGTTACTTTTGGGGATTTATTGTCCCATTCAGTAACAGTAATTTATAACGTAGATATGTTAATACATTGGTATCGTTTTAATCATTGGCTTAAGCAGCATCATGTTCCAATCCTTCCTAAGTTAATTTGGAAGTTGCAGTACTTATTGTTTAATAGTTCTGTGCCAGCTAGTTGCACCATAGGGAGGGGTACTAAATTCGGTTATGGGGGCATCGGTGTTGTGATTCATGCAAGGAGCGTTATTGGCAGGAACTGCATCATAGGAGCAAACACTACCATCGGTGGAAAATCCGGGTGGTATGAAGTTCCTGTTATTGGAGATAATGTGGAAATCAGTGCTGGCGCTCGAATACTTGGGCCGGTGCATATCGGTAACAATGTTATCATTGGAGCGAACGCGGTTGTCGTAAAAGATGTTCCTGACAATTGCATTGTTGCGGGTATTCCCGCCAAAATCATTAAGGAAAATATTTCTTTGGAGGATTACGAAGGCCCGAAGGCACTGAAGTACAGAGGCGACACGGTCTGGCCTATGACTCCTAAAGCATAAAAAATGAATATCAAATTACTGTTTAGAACAGTTCGTCATCTGAAGGTGACGCAAATCGTTCATCAGGTAAAGAACCGTATCTATAAAGCTAAATATGTTCCGAAATCAGCACCTGATCATACTATTCCAGTGTTAGAAATTGAACCGATTCCAAGATATAAGTCAATGGATGGTGAAAAGTTTACATTCCTGAACCTTACTCACCATTTCACAGATTGGAACTTTTTAGGCAATGGAACGCTCTTTACTTATAATCAGAACTACTTTGACTTCATAAACACAGACGACATTGAAACAGATGAAGCATGCAGATGGATAGACCGATTCATTGCAGACCAACCTTCAATAACTTGGGGCATGGATCCGTATCCTATCGCTCTTCGTTCCATCAACTGGATGAAGTTCTTCTGTAAACATCCAGAGTGTGTCACAAAAAAGCGTGAAGACACTCTTTGGAGTCAGCTATGCTTACTTGAGGAGAAACTTGAGTATCATCTACTGGGCAATCATTTATTAGAAGACTCGTACACATTATATATTGGAGGATGCTATTTCAACAATATTCCACTCAAACAAAAAGGGTATAAAATACTTATCGCACAATTGAAAGAGCAGACACTTCCTGACGGAGCACATTATGAGCAGAGTCCTATGTATCATTGTATCCTCCTTGACAGACTGCTGGATTGTGTCAACTTTGGATCGACTGACGAGTTAAGGATAATTGCACAGAAGCAATTAGGATGGTTGGAAGCGATCTGCTACAAAGATGGTTCCTGGCCTATGTTCAATGATGCAGCGTTAGGGATTGCTCCCATACCCTGTCAGATATTCAATTATGCGAGAAGATTGGGATTATCATGGGGTGTCGGCATCCTCAAGGAGTCCGGCTACCGCAAGTTATCAGATAGTATTGTTGAGGCATTTGTTGATTGTGGACATATCACAGCAACTTATCAGCCAGGACACTCTCATGCAGATGCTTTAAACTATGAATTGAGAATAAATGGAACGCCAGTAGTCGTGGACACAGGGATTTCCACATACAATAAAACTCCAAGAAGGCAGTTTGAACGTTCAACCATAGCTCATAATTGTGTATCTGTGAATGGGAAGAACTCTGATGAAGTGTGGGGTGGATTCCGCGTGGGAAGACACTGCAATGTCAAGATTATTCATGAAGCACATAATCAAATCGAAGTTTACCATGATGGTTTTGGGAAAAACTGTTCTCGTTCATTCTTTTTAATGAACGGAATCTTTACAATAGTAGACAAGTATGATGGAGATGCCATTTCTTATATCCATCTTGCCGCAGGGGTGGATCCTGGAAGAGTTAAAATCGAAGGAGCTTCTTCCATTGAAATTCAAGACTCGAACTACTCAGTAGAATACAATCGGTTCATTGACAACAAGACAATTGCCATCCACTTCAATGGCACAGTCAAGTATAGCATATCATAATTGCTAAAATATCATGAAAATATTAATCGTTACCGAAAGATATTGGCCGGAAGTAGGAGCGGCTCCATCACGTCTTGCCAACATGGCAGAAGGACTAAAAAATAGAGGTAACAAGGTTGATGTTCTGACAAGTCTTCCGAACTATCCGAAAGGCAGAATTTTCGATGAGTATCGTAAATATCTGTCTAAAAAGGAAGTTCATAATGGAGTAACACTATTCCGTTATTGGATGTATGCCACTGTTAGCCGCAGCCCGATCGCGCGAATCATCAATATGTTCAGCTTCGCCATCATGCTATGGATTTTTGGGCTCAAGCGCAAGCGGATAAAGGAATATGATATATTCATTATTCAAACTCCAACACTAATTGTCGCGAGTAGTGCAATGATGCTTTTTAAAGGAATCTATAGGAAAAAGTGTTATATAAATGTAAGCGACATCTGGCCACTGACTGCTGTTGACATGGGTGCCATGAAGAAAGATGGGCACAGTTATAAGTTCATGCGATGGTGTGAACACTATCTGTACAGAAAATGTGATGGTGTTTTAGGGCAGAGTGAGGAAATTTTAAACCATGTGGCTCAAGAACGAATAAACCTTGGCATCTCTAATGTTAAGCATGAATTTAGAGAAAACGATACTGATCAAATCCTTAACTCAATGCTATGGCAGAAAGACCAGAACCTGTTCCTATATAGAAATCTCCAAACATACCAATTGGATTATGACCATAAAATTAAAGAGAAAGTAACAAAAATAGTTTTCAGTGGCATGCTGGGTGTAGCCCAAAATGTTGCCGGAATCATTAATAATGTTCCTTTCAAGGATTTGGGAGTGGAATTCCATATTTTGGGTGGTGGCAAACAATACGAAGAGATACAGCAATGGTGTGTTGCTCATCCTAATGGAAATGTATTCGTACATGGATTCATTCCTAAGGAGCAAATAGCAGAACAACTCCGTGCTTTCGACGGAAGCATTGTTCCTTTGGTCACTCGCATCCGAGGAGCGGTTCCGTCAAAGATCTATGACATTCTGCCTCAAGGTTTGCCCATTCTCTTCTGCGGAGATGGAGAAGGTGCCAGCTTCATAAAAGAAAACAACGTTGGATTCACATGCGACCCTGGCGACTATACATCCCTGACTGAAAACATTAAGCGTTTCAAGAATCTATCGAAAGAAGAATACGAAGACATGTCCGCCCGATGCATCAAAGTCAGCAAAGAAAAACTCAACTTTGAGAAGCAAATGGATGACTTACAAACATGGCTTAGATTGTCAATGAAAATACACAATCGCACAAAATAAATAACGATTTACAAAATATTTACATAGAATTATTCCTAAATACGGAATTATTTTATATTTTTGCATAAAATGGTTGAGGATGAGGCTAGTATCGCACAGACTGCTCAAAGAATTTTATGAGCAACCTGGACATGAGGATGCAAAGACACCTCTGG
>ERZ1026898.1244-NODE-1244-length-13038-cov-3.127474_pt1 | contig 13038 bp, 10 predicted proteins | sample MGYA00380178_ERZ1026898 | MGnify/ENA primary metagenome ERZ1026898 (study PRJEB33269, sample SAMEA4719814) | human gut metagenome | biome: human-associated habitat; feature: organic feature; material: feces | place: Cameroon | collected 2013-10 ... | reverse complement strand
TTCCCATCATGCGAAATCTCGCATCATTTATTTGTTTGATGGTGATGAAGCTGGTCAGCGAGCTGCCGATAGAGCGCTTCAATTCATTGATTCGTCTATTACGCCTGAAGCGGGTGTTTCTCGCGTAGATCTTTGCGCTGTAACCTTGCCGGAGGGACTCGATCCTGCCGAGTTCATAGCCGCACGCGGCGCAGATGCCTTTAAGGATGTTCTGGACGGGGCGATTCCTCTTATCAAATTTGGTATTGACCGTCGTCTTTCTCGCTATGATCTTTCTACTCCAGAGGGTCGTGCGCGTGCTACCAATGAGGCGTTGGCTGTTTGGCCCCCATTAAAGATTCCCTCCTGGCAAAAGATTATGCGGTATATATATCTAGTTGCGTTCATGCTCGTGAGCAAGACATTCTATTGCGTCTTTCGGACTTGAAAACTTCTACGCCTGTGGATTACTCCGATCGTTCTGTCGCCGATCGGCCACGTAAGCCTACTGCACGAGCATTGACTTCCGCAGAGAAGAACCGACTTCGTACCGAGCGTGAGTTCCTGAGCCTCTGCGCCCATAACCCTGCTATGATTTCTGATTTCATGAACGAATTGGGGCAGACCGAATGGCATGAGAAAGTTCACAGGGAGCTAAGCGAGATCATTATGGAATTGATTTCCGCTGATCCTGCTCTCACTGTTGCCGACTTGATTATGCGCGCTCAGGAGAAATGTAAATATGCAGCTCGAATCCTAACTGCATCAACCATTCAGAGTGAAGTGCCGGCACATGATACATTGCGTTTTCTTGCCGATGAGTTGGCTATTGGCGATATGGAGTCTGCTATTTCCTCCATGCGGGACCAAATGAACCAAGCGCAAAACGATGAGGAACGCGATATGGTGTTTCAAGCTATTTATATGCTTCAGGCTGAGCTTAACTCTTTACGTGCTAACCATGTGAAAACCGAGTAATCGTTAAACCGCTGGTATACTAAATAGTTGGTATCTTATGCGCTCGACACAGAAGATGAAGCGTTTTTGACAAGAGAGGGTTGCTCTATGAGGACCATGAATATAGTTCTTTCGCCTGATCCAGGTTTGCGTCAGGTTTGCGAACCATGCCAGGTTGGCGATAAGTCATTAAAGAAGCTCGCTAAGCAAATGCTTAATACCATGTATGCCAATAATGGCTGCGGTCTTGCTGCGCCACAGGTTGGGCTTAATAAGCGCATGGTGGTTGTCGATTGCTACGATGGTCCGAATGAAACCTCCAATCCTCTTGTGCTTATTAACCCCGAGGTTATAGAGCTAAAGGGCGAAAAGGTAACCGCTGAAGAAGGCTGCCTTTCTCTCCCTGGTATTTCCGTTCCTATAACGCGCAATGAGATTTCTCGTGTTCGGTTCTATGATCTTGACGGCAAAGTTTGTGAGTTGGAAAGCGGTGGTCTTTTGGGTCGTTGCTTCCAGCATGAAATCGATCACCTGAACGGCATTACCTTGCTTGAGTCTTGTTCTCCCATGGACAAAGTCAAGGCCCTTCACGACTATCATGTGGCTCTAGCGAATGGCGCCAAGCCGGGAGAAACGGAATAGTATGCGCATTGTTTTCATGGGTACCCCAGCATTCGCTGCTGATATCCTTCAGAGTCTTATCGAGTCGCATCATGAGGTTGTTGGATGTTTCACTCGACCGGATGCGGTGCGCGGTCGAGGAAAAAAATTGGTCTTTTCTCCGGTTAAGGAGCGCGCAGTTCAGGCCGGGATTCCCGTATATGAATTCTCGTCCATGAAGAGCGATGAGGCTTTCGGTGCGTTGTCCTCTCTCTGCCCAGATGCCGTATGCGTAGCCGCGTATGGAGCTATCCTCCCTAAACGCGTATTGGATTTGCCCCGATTTGGCTGTCTTAACGTCCATGGCTCTCTTCTTCCTCGTTGGAGGGGGGCAGCTCCTATAGAGCGCGCTATTCTCGCAGCGGATGAACTCACTGGCATTGGTATTATGCGAATGGAGGAAGGGCTGGACACGGGCGATGTTGCCGAGGAGCGATCGACTTCGGTGTTTGGCAAAAGCGCCGATCAGCTCTATTCCGAACTTGCGGTGCTGGGCGGCAATGCACTGGTTAGGGTGTTGGATTTGCTTGAAGATGGCGAGCCCGTTAGCTGGCATCAGCAACCTGATTCGGGTGTAACGTATGCCGAAAAAATCGAGAAGGGCGAACTTGATATATCCCCGTCTCTATCAGCCAGCGATGCTTGGCGCAGGGTGCTCTCGTCAAGTGAAAGCCATACGTGCCGCTGCGTTATCGCGGGTAAATCACTTTCGGTATTAGAGGCGCATCCCGTATCGGCTGGTGATTGTCCTGTACCGATTACTTGTGGTGAGGTAGCCTTTGTGGCAAAACGTTTATTTTTGGGATGCAATGATTCGATTTTGGAAGTAGTTACCGTCAAGCCTGATGGAAAGAAGCCCATGGAAGCAAAAGCTTTTGCGGCGGGCATTCAGGGTATAAAACAAGGCGGTATTGAATGGCAGGAGATCCATGGATAACAATAACGGCGAACATAAGCAAAGAAGCAGTGCTCCTCGTGGGGGTAGGCCCGCTGGTAAGGGCGGCTATCGCGGGGGTAAGCCCGGTTCCAGCAAGGGCAATTTCCGTGGGTCTAAGCCTTCGGGAAAGGGTCGTGGCGGAAAGCCCAGCTTTTCCTCTAAGGGCGAAGGCCGTGGTGGCTCTGATTTCAAGAAGCGCAATGGGCAGGGTTCCAAGCCTCGCTACGATAGGGGCGATAAGCCCTTCAATAAGGACGAACGCCGTTCGAAGCGGAACTTTAGCGATGATAGGCGCTCGGGAGATCGTGCTGCTGATGGTAGCTACAAAGGCAGCTATCGTGGCGGCGATCGCAACCGTCGTTCTGAAAACCGGGGTTTTGATGGGCGCAATCGCTCCGACCGTGGCTACAAGAGTGGCAATCGTTCATTTGGGGACCGCCGTCAATCACCTCGAGCCAAAGAAGGTACCGGTTCCGAGCAGCGTACGCCTAATGGGTTTGCCGGTTTCGACCGTGGCAGTCTGGGCGGTACCAAGAGCTTGGGTTATCGAGCTGGCCAAGGCAAGAAAAAGCGCTCCTTTACCAAGGCTACGCCTGCGCGTTTGCTGACCCATGAGGTCCTTACTTATATTCGTGAGGAAGGCTGTTATCTCAGCGAAGGCGTAGACAAGTTCATCACTTATTCTGACAAGCCGGCAAAGGAACGTGCGTTTGCGCGATTACTGGCAACGGAGGTTGTTGCACGCAAAGGTTCCCTCGACGAGTTGATTGATTCCGTCCTGACTAATCCGGAAGAACTTGAACCTGATGTTCGAGATGCGCTCCGTATGGCATTCTGCGAGATTTTCTATTTGAAGAAGCCCGATCATGTGACCGTCGATCAGGGCGTTGAAGTTGTGCGCTCTTTTGCTCCTCAAGCTAAGGGTCTTGCAAATTTCGCCCTGCATCGTGCAGTTGAAATGAAGGAACAGTTCCCATTCGGTGATATCGAGACAAGCCCTAAAGCAGCGGCTTTGTCTGAGGGCTTTCCGCTGTGGTTGACTGAACGTCTTATCGAAGAGCTTGGACATGATGAAGCGCTGCGCTTTATGCAACGGTCTAATAATCCTGCGCCATTGTTCTTCATGCTAAATCTTGCATGCGTTGATGGCCCGAAGGCTCTTTCGGAAATGGTTCAGCGCCAGATAAAAATTGTGCCCGTTTCGAAATCGATCGACCTCCCTCTTGCCTTTCCCGTGTTCGGCTTCGTCGAGCGCACCGCTGTGACCGATGAATACATTGCAAAGCTTTTGGCCGATGGCGGTTTGGTGATCAGCGACGTTGCTGCCCAGTGCATTGCTTCGCTTGCAATGCCCGAAGACAAACCTGAGCGATTCCTTGAAATCGGTGCAGGTCGAGGTACAAAAACTATCTTGCTCCAGAATGCTGCCCTTACTCGTTTTGGCGAGCAGATTCACCTCGATACGCTTGATATGGACGTCCAGCGTACGGAGGAGCGTAAGAAGCAACTGGCTAAGGCAAATATTAACCAGGGCGATATATTCGTCAAAGACGCAACGAATCTGTCTTCTTTCGATCCAGATTCCTATGATGCGGTATTTGTGGACGCTCCCTGCTCCGGTATTGGCACGTTGCGACGTCACCCCGACATTCGTTGGCGCATGAACGAGGATGATGTCGCATCTTTGGCCGTTATGGGCGAGAAGATGATTTTGGAGGCTGCGCGTCTTGTTAAAGTGGGAGGCCAGCTCACGTTTGCTACCTGTACAGTCTTGAGCCAGGAGAACCAGCGGGTCATTGACTCGTTCCTTAAGAGTGAGGTTGGTTCTGGATTTGAGGTGGTCCGCACGGTTTCCACTGACGCCCTGTCTCGAGAAAAGGTTACAGGCCCTATCTATGATGCTCATTATGCATGCGTTTTAAAACGTGTGAAATAGGAAGAATTAAGCAGGCCGCCGTTATGGCGGCCTGTCTCTTTTCCCTAGACCTAATGGGCATATCGCCGTATAATCATCAAGACCTTTAATGGCGGTACAGAGAGACCGATAAGGTGCAAACATACGCTTCGCGGTTTTTGCGAAGTCTGACTGATTGCCCCTCTCTTGCTTGGGCATTTTTTGTATACGGGCAGGGGAGCGTCAAGGGGTGACGTTCTTTAGGTACGTCTTTCTTGATTGCACGGCTTCTGCTGTACGCACTTCGATTAATAACGAAAGGAGCGTGCATGCAAGAAACGGAACATGAGGAATCGGTGGTAATGGACGAATCCGAAATCGATCGGACGCTCGTTCGCATAGCCCATCAGATTCTCGAGCAAAACAAAGGGTGCCAGAATCTGGCGCTTGTTGGTATTGTGACGCGCGGTGATATTCTCGCGCATCGCTTGGCAAAGCTAATTGAAGGAATCGAAGGAACTCAGCTTCCCGTTGGTTCTCTTGATATTAGCTTTTATCGTGATGACTCAATCCTGAACATTGCTCCTGTTGTTCAGGGCACGAACATTCTCTTTTCTCTTGACGGTAAAACCATCGTGTTAGTAGACGATGTCTTGTACACCGGTCGCACCATTCGCGCTGCTCTCGATGCGTTGATGGATTTCGGTCGTCCCGCTCGCATTCAGTTGGCTACATTGGTAGACCGTGGCCATCGCGAGCTTCCTATCAGGGCTGATTTTGTTGGCAAGAATGTCCCTTCTGCTTCAAACGAAAGTGTGCGTTTGTTCCTTAACGAAGTTGATGGTGAGTCCTGCGTTCGAATTTCGCGCGTCGCTCCCGGCCAGCATGTTGGCTCTGCACCTTTGAAAGGAGAGGTTGATGTTCGCTCATAAGCATTTGCTCTCTATCGATGACCTGTCGCGCGATGACATCATGACTATCTTGAATCAGGCACGCACGTTCGAGGAAATCAATGAGCGTCCTATAAAAAAAGTTCCTGCACTTCGTGGAAAAACGGTATGCAACTTATTTCTTGAGCCCTCCACGCGTACGAGAGGCTCGTTTGAGTTGGCTGAAAAGCGCTTGTCTTGCGATTCCCTAAATGCAGGTGGTAGCGCATCTTCCACCGTGAAAGGCGAAAGCCTTATTGACACGGTGCGCACTCTCGATTCAATGAAAGTCGATATGTTTATCGTGCGCCATAAGTGTGCTGGAACTCCGTATATCGTATCTCAGAACACCAATGCAGCGGTTATTGATGCTGGCGACGGTAAGCATCAGCATCCAACCCAGGCCCTGCTTGATCTCTATACTATTTGGAAGGAAAAGGGGTCTTTTGAGGGCTTGAAGGTTGGCATTGTGGGGGATATCTCTCATTCTCGCGTGTGCGGGTCCCTTGTTCCCGCGCTCCATCGTATGGGTGCGCACGTCACGTTGATTGCGCCTGCCACGCTTCTGCCCGCTCGCCCCGATGTGCTAGGTGCCGATGCGGTTACCCCGCATCTCGATCAGGCTTTGCCTGATCTCGACGTGGTTTACATGCTCCGTATTCAAATGGAGCGTTTGGAAAGCGCTCCATTTCCCAGTCTTCGTGAGTACAACCTTTTGTACGGGTTGACTCGCGAGCGTGAGCGCCTTATGAAAGAGGACGCCATTATTTGCCACCCTGGTCCTATCAATCGAGGTGTTGAGCTGGATAGCTACATGGCTGATGGATCTCACTCGGTTATTGTTGATCAGGTGTTTTCCGGCGTTTGCGTTCGTATGGCGCTAATTTATCTCTTGTTGGGAGGCTCCGATGAAAACGCTCGTTAAGAATATTCGTGCCATTGATCCTGCTCTTGGCCTCGATGAGGTTTGCGATATCCTCATTGATGGCGATCGGATTGTCGGGGTGGGGCAAGGTTTGAGCGCCGATGGTGCTGAGATCCTTGATCGCGCTGGTTGTATTGCGGTCCCTGGTCTTGTTGATATACATGTGCACCTTCGCGATCCAGGCCAAGAGTACAAGGAAACCATCGAGACAGGTACGGCTGCGGCAGCCCATGGCGGTTTTACTGGTATCTGCTCTATGCCCAATACCACGCCTACTACCGATAATGCTGCTACGATCGATTACGTTCTTGACCGTGCTCAGAGCGCAGGTCATTGTCGAGTGTATCCTTCGGGTGCATGTACTATGGGGCTTAAGGGCGAATCGCTTGCCGAGATTGGCGATATGGCTGCCCATGGTGCGGTAGCCTTCACTGATGATGGTCGAGGCGTTCAGAGCGCCGGCATGATGCGTCGTGTTATGGACTACGCGAAGATGTTCGACTGTGTGGTTATGAGCCACTGCCAGGATGAAGAGTTGGTCGGACCCGGTCAGGTAAATGAAGGCGTGGTCTCCACTCGTCTTGGCATGGCGGGTTGGCCTGGTGCGGGCGAAGAGCTTCAGATTCAGCGCGATATTGCGCTTTCTGAGCTTACCGGTTGCCCTATTCATATTCAGCACATCACAACTGCTCGAGGCGTTGATATTGTTCGTCAAGGTAAGTCTCGTGGAATTAAGGTGACCTGCGAGGCAACGCCTCATCATATTGTTTTGAATGAGGACGATCTCACGTCTACGTACAACACTAATTTGAAGATGAATCCACCGTTGCGCACCAAGGCCGACAATGATGCCATCATCGAGGGCATCAAGGATGGCACTATTGATTGCATCGTTACGGATCATGCTCCCCATGCTGCTCATGAAAAAGCGCGTGAATTTGAGCTTGCCCCATTTGGCATGACTGGACTCGAAACTTCTCTTGGCGCTGTGTTAACCTACCTGGTTCGACCTGGTCATATTGATTACAACCGCATGGTTGAGCTTATGGCCATTCGCCCTCGTGAGATTCTCCGTGTTGATCAAGTGCAAATCAAACCTGGTGATGTGGCTGATCTTACTATCTTCGATCCTGAAAAAAAGTGGACCGTTAACGCGGATGATATGTGCTCCAAATCAAAAAACAGCGGTTTTTTGGGTTATGAATTGATTGGACGTACCAGCGATGTATTTGTCGGCGGTACTTTGACTTGTAAGGATGGTGACATCGTTGAGTAAGCTTCTAGGCAATACCAGCGTTGGCAGCAGGCCTAAGGCACTGCTGGTTTTGGAAGACGGCTCAGTGTTCGAGGGCTTTTCGTGCGCTGCGGAGGGTGAGGTTTTCGGCGAAGTGTGCTTCAACACTTCGCTTGAAGGCTACCTTGAGATTATTTCTGACCCCTCGTATGCTGGTCAGATTATTACTATGACCTATCCTCAGATTGGTAATTACGGTGTGAATCTCGATGACCTGCAGGCTGATTCCTTGGCTCTTCGCGGTCTCGTTGTGCATGATATGTGCTTCACCCCGTCCAACTGGCGCAGCACGCAAAGCTTGCCCGAATACCTTAAGAGCCAGAACGTGGTAGCCATTGGCGGCATTGATACTCGTGCGCTAACATCTCACCTCCTAGATAAAGGCGCTCAACGTGGCGTGATTTCCACCGTTGATCTCGATTCCGCAAGTTTGCTTGCCAAGGTTCGTGAGTCGGAGAGCATTGTTGGGGTTAACCTTGCTAAAACGGTAAGCCGCGATGTTGCCCAGGGTTTCAATGAGCTTCCTGCAAGCCATTCGTTTGCTGGCGCCGCCGAGGATCGCTACAACGTGGTTGCTTACGATTGTGGTGTTAAAAAATCTATCCTGCAGGGTCTTGTTCGCGTAGGCTGCAAGCTTACGGTTGTTCCTTGGAACACGCCTGCCGAAGAAGTTCTTGCAATGAATCCCGATGGCGTTTTCCTGAGTAATGGCCCAGGAGACCCCGACGCGGTGAGCGAAACGTATCATCAGGTCGAAAAGCTCATTGGCAAGGTGCCCGTCTTTGGTATCTGCCTCGGACACCAAATGATCTCCTTGGCAAGTGGCGCACAGATGGAAAAGCTCAAGTTCGGTCATCGTGGTGGTAACCAACCTGTTATGAATCTGCGCACGGGTCGCGTTGAAATCACTGCGCAGAATCACGGTTTCGGCCTTTTGTTCAATACCCTAGGCCCTCTCGTACCGGAGCTTTCCGATGGCGTTGCCGAGCATGTGTCCGACTTGCGTTTCTGGGCGGAGCGTAAGGTTGCTCCTGTTGTCGAAAACGAACGTTTTGGCAAGATACAGCTCACCCACGTGAACTTGAATGACGGTACAGCAGAGGGTATTGCGTTCCTCGATCAGCCGGTATTTTCGGTTCAGTATCATCCTGAAGCAAGCCCAGGTCCGACCGATGCTCATTATCTTTTCACGGCTTTCGCTCGTCTTATGGACGGCGATTCCGATTATCTAAACATCGATATCGCCTCCGACCGTCTTTCCGGTTGGGTTTTTGGCGCAGAGGAAGGAGAGGCACATGCCTAAGCGTACCGACATCAAGCGCATTCTCGTAATTGGGTCGGGCCCGATTGTAATTGGCCAGGCGTGCGAGTTCGACTATTCCGGTGCCCAGGCATGCAAGGTGCTGAAAGAAGATGGCTACGAGGTTGTTTTGGTCAATTCCAATCCTGCAACCATCATGACCGATCCTCAGCTGGTTGATCGCACCTATGTTGAGCCTATTACCAAGGAATTCATCGAGAAGATCATCGAAAAGGAGCGTCCTGACGCCCTGCTACCTACCCTTGGTGGCCAAACTGCCCTCAACGCTGCTGTTGAGCTTGCTAAGAGCGGTATTTTAGATAAATTTGACGTCGAGATGATTGGCTGTGACCTTGCGGCTATTGAGCGCGGTGAGGACCGTAAGCAGTTTAATGAGGCGATGGCCGAAATTGGTTTGGAAGTTGCTCGAAGCGGCTATGCCTACTCCGTCGATGATGCTCTTGGGCTTGCCGATAAGCTCGGCTATCCCATGGTGATTCGTCCCTCCTTCACTCTTGGTGGCGCTGGCGGCGGTATCGCCCATAACGAGGAAGAGCTTAAGCTCATTGTTTCCCAGGGTCTTGACCTCTCTCCTGTTACCGAGGTTCTTGTTGAGGAGAGCATTGAGGGTTGGAAAGAGTACGAGATGGAGGTTATGCGCGATCGTGCGGGTAATGGCATCATTATTTGCTCGATTGAAAACCTCGATCCTATGGGTGTTCATACAGGTGACTCTATTACTGTCGCGCCTGCTCAGACCCTTTCAGACGTTGAATACCAGCGTATGCGCGTTGCTTCGCTGGCGATTCTTGAGAAGATCGGTGTCGAAACGGGTGGCTCTAATGTTCAGTTCGCTTTGAATCCCGAAAATGGTCGTCTTATCGTTATCGAGATGAATCCTCGCGTATCGCGCTCATCCGCTTTGGCATCTAAGGCAACTGGATTCCCGATCGCCAAGGCTGCCGCAAAGCTTGCTGTTGGCTACACGCTTGACGAGATCACCAATGACATTACAAAGGCAACCCCCGCTTGCTTTGAGCCGACTATCGACTATTGCGTTGTAAAGGTCCCTCGTTTTGCGTTTGAGAAATTCAAGGGCACTGATACCACGCTTTCTACTCGCATGAAGGCCGTTGGTGAGATTATGGCCATCGGTCGTACGTTCGAAGAAGCATTCGGTAAGGCAATGCGTTCCCTCGAGAATGGTCGCTACGGCCTGGGCGGCGACGGCAAGGACTCCTTCAATGAGGAGCATTTTGCTGAGTTGGTTGGTCGTCCTACCGAAGATCGCGTGTTTTATGTTGCAGAGGCGTTCCGACGTGGGTGGACGGTAGACCAGGTATTTGAAGCTAATAAGATCGATCGCTGGTTCTTGAACCGTATCCGAGACATTGTTATGGTTGAGCGCGCAGTTGCCGAGTGCACGCTTGATGAGCTTTCAGCTGAAGATATGCTTACGGCAAAGCAGTTCGGTCTTTCCGATGACCAGATTGCATACCTGACTGGGTCTGACGAGCTTACGGTACGCGCTCGTCGTAAAGAACTGGGTGTTGTTCCCGTCTTTAAGACTGTTGATACTTGCGCTGCCGAGTTTGAGAGCCTTACTGAGTATCACTACAAGACATATGAGTTGGGTAATTCTGAGATTCGACCCTCCGATAAGAAGCGCGCTATGATTTTGGGCGCTGGCCCCAATCGCATTGGCCAGGGCATTGAGTTTGACTATTGCTGCGTGCATGCAAGCTACGCATTGCATGATGCCGGCTATGAAACCATCATGGTCAACTGCAACCCTGAAACGGTATCGACTGACTACGATACGTCCGATCGCCTTTATTTCGAGCCTTTGACTTACGAAGACGTTATGGACATTGTTGATGTCGAACAGCCTGAGGGAGTAGTGGTTACCCTTGGTGGGCAAACGCCGTTGAAACTCGCTCGCGCCCTTCAGGATTCCGGTGTTCACATCATGGGCACCAAGCCCGAAGCAATTGATCTTGCCGAAGATCGCGATCGCTTCTCTGAGATTCTGGATGAGCTTTCTATCACGTATCCTGCTGCGGGTATGGCTTCTTCGTTCGAGGAAGCTTGCCAGGTTGCCGATCGTATCGGTTTCCCTCTGCTCGTTCGTCCTAGCTATGTTCTTGGTGGTCGCGGCATGGTTATTGCATATGATGCTCAGTATCTCGAGAAGTATATGGCTGAAGCTGCTCGCATTACTCCAGATCACCCGGTTTATCTTGACCGTTTCCTCGAAGGTGCCATTGAGAGTGACGTTGATGCTCTATGCGATGGCGAGGATGTTTATATTGGCGGTGTACTCGAGCATATCGAAGAAGCTGGTGTTCATTCCGGCGACTCCGCTTGCTGCATTCCTCCTTTCACGCTTTCCGAGGCTCAGGTGTCTCAGCTGCGTAACATTACGCGTCGATTGGCTAAGCGCTTGGGCGTAGTGGGCCTTATCAATATCCAGTTCGCCATCAAGGACGCCGTTGTTTACGTTATCGAGGCTAATCCCCGCGCATCTCGTACCGTACCTTTCGTTTCGAAGGCTACGGGTGTTCCTCTGGCCAAGCTCGCTGCTCGAATTATGGCTGGCGAAAAGATTGCTTCTTTCGGTCTTCCCGACGATGAACGCCGTCAAACGCACTTCTGCGTAAAGGAAGCTGTTATGCCCTTTGGTCGTTTCCCCGGGGCTGACGTAATTCTTGGACCCGAGATGAAGTCAACTGGTGAGGTAATGGGTATCGCCAATAACTTCCCGTCGGCATACGCGAAAACCCAGGCAGCTGCCTCGATGGAGCTTCCTACGGGCGGTACTTGCTTTGTTTCGGTTTGCGATCGTGACAAGCGCGCAATACTTCCCTTGGCTCGTGATCTCTCCCGTATGGGCTTTAAGCTTCTGTGCACCGAGGGTACCTGCCGTGCGCTTACCGCGGCAAGCATTCCTTGTGAAGTTATTGGCCGTATTGGTTCTGATGAGCCGAATATTGGCACTAAGATCATGGACGGCGAAATTGATTTGGTCATTAATACGCCGTTTGGTCAGGAAACACGTGGTGATGGTTATCAGCTTCGTACCATGTGCGTCCGTCAGAACCTTTGCTATGTAACCACGTTAGCGGGAGCTCAGGCATTTGTTTCCGCTATTGAGAACCTGCGCGAGCAAAACCTGCCTGTGATTGCCCTGCAGGATCTCGAGCAGTGGGAAGAAAGGTAGCCTTTATGGCTAACATCTTAGAAAAAACTGGGGTAGTGGTTTCCAATAGGCAGCTGTCCGATAGGCTTTGGGTAATCGACATTAAGGTCGATGCCCTTGGCGTCGACCTTATGCCGGGTCAGTTTGTTCACATGCTTATTCCCGGGATGGAGGGTCATATCCTTCGTCGTCCTTTTTCGGTTTTCTATGTGAGCGAGGACGGTAGCGTAATCACTATCCTGTATCAGGTTGTTGGTTTTGGTAGCAAGCACCTGACAACGGTCGAGCCTGGCACGGCCGTTAGTCTGATGGGTCCCATTGGGCATGGGTGGAATGCCCCTGAAGGCGTTTCTTCAGCGCTTTTGGTGGCGGGAGGAGTAGGGGCTGCGCCCCTGTTCCTTCATGCGCAGGAACTCGTTGCCTCTGGCGTTGACGTTGAGGTTGTTATGGGTGCTCAAACCGATAAAGCATTGGTTTGCGAGCCGAAATATTCGGAACTTCTTGGGCACGAGCCCCATTTGGCTACCGATGACGGCTCACGTGGACATGCTGGCTTTGTGACTGACGTAGTCGCGGCTCGAATTTCTGACAAACAATTCGATTATGTTGCTTGTTGCGGCCCTGAGCCTATGATGCGCATCGTCTCAGAACTAACACTTAACGCCGGTATTCCAACGTATGTCTCTCTCGAAAAGCGTATGGCATGTGGCATTGGCGCTTGCCTTTCGTGCATAGTAGAAACCAAGCAGGGTAGGAAACGATCTTGCGTTGATGGCCCCGTTTTTGATGCAAGTGAGGTGATTTGGTAATGGCTGTTTCTCTTGCTGTTAACCTCGGCGGGTTGCATATGAAGAACCCAGTAACCACCGCCTCGGGAACATACGCTTCAGGACGTGAATATTCTGCATTTGTAGATCCTGCCTTACTTGGTGCTGTAACTACAAAGGGCGTTTCTCTTAATGGG
>ERZ1026898.1241-NODE-1241-length-13066-cov-4.651679_pt1 | contig 13066 bp, 6 predicted proteins | sample MGYA00380178_ERZ1026898 | MGnify/ENA primary metagenome ERZ1026898 (study PRJEB33269, sample SAMEA4719814) | human gut metagenome | biome: human-associated habitat; feature: organic feature; material: feces | place: Cameroon | collected 2013-10 ... | reverse complement strand
TTCATATCCTACCTATTTATTAAAGAATGTAACCATACCCGGGCAAATCCTACTTTTGCTCTATCGGGATTATTTTCCTTGAATATATAATATATAGGTATAGACTGAACTGAAGAGCCAAAAGCTGCAAAGTACCCGTTAAAATAAGCTAACCCCTTATTCCTTTCTTCTATATGTATAGAAGGTATAAGGGTATTCGTTCTTTTCGTCTGGCAAAAAGTCTTCTTTTCCCTCTTCCTCCCATTCCGACCAATCCACTTCGGGGAAGAAGGTATCGGCGGATTCGAAGGTGTGGTGCACGCGGGTCAAATAGAGTTTGTCCGCCTTTGACAAGGCTTGGCGATAGACGGTCGCCCCGCCGATGATAAACACTTCCGCTTCTTCCGCACACTCCGCCAACGCTTCCGGCAAAGAAGAACACAGGGTGCAACCGGGCACTTCCAACCCTTTACGGGAGGAGAGCACGATATTCTTACGGTTGGGCAACGGTCCGTTCGGCAATGACTCGAACGTGTTCCTTCCCATGATGACTGTATGTCCCACGGTCAATGCCTTGAAATGTTTCAAGTCGGCTGAAAGACGCCACGGCAACCGCTGTTCGATTCCGATGGCACCATTGTCTGACACGGCTACGATAATGGATACTTTGCTCATCTTTTTCCCTTTCTTCTTTTTAGACAGCTACGGCTCCCGCAATATGCGGATGCGGATCATAGCCCACCAGTTTGAAATCTTCGTATTTGAAATCCAATATGTCCTTCACCTCCGGGTTTATCTCCATCTTTGGCAAAGGGCGTGGGTCACGGGTCAATTGCAACTTCACCTGGTCCAAATGGTTCAGGTAGATATGTGCATCGCCCAAAGTGTGGACAAAATCACCTGCCTTCAAGCCGGTCACCTGTGCCATCATCTGGAGCAACAGGGCATAAGAGGCGATGTTGAAAGGCACGCCTAAAAATATATCCGCACTCCGCTGGTACATCTGGAGGCTCAACCTGCCATTTGCCACATAGAACTGGAAAAAAGCGTGGCACGGCGGCAAATTCATATTGTCCAAGTCTCCCACGTTCCATGCGCTCACGATAATGCGCCGGGAATCGGGGTTGTTGCGGATGGTGTCCACTGCTTCACGGATTTGGTCGATGGAACCGCCTTTGTAGTCGGGCCATGAACGCCATTGGTAGCCATAAATATGTCCCAAACCGCCATCGGCATCCGCCCATTCATTCCAAATGCTGACACCGTGGTCTTGCAGGTACTTCACATTCGTGTCTCCCTTCAAGAACCATAACAATTCATATATAATGGATTTAAGATGGAGCTTCTTTGTCGTAAGCAAAGGGAATCCCTCTTCCATGTTAAATCGCATCTGATGTCCAAATATACTAATCGTTCCTGTCCCTGTCCGGTCGTCTTTCCTGACGCCTTCCGACAAGACTTTGTTCAATAAATCCAAATACTGTTGCATAGATTGTTATTTTTCCACAAAGTTAATGTTTTCAGGAAAACTGCCAATTTTAATTCCAAGCATCTTTCAAAAAACGCTGTTTAAACACTGTTATAACAGCATTAAAATGGTGTTATAACACTGTTTTAAATGGTAAAGCAGAAAAGACAATTCATCTATCGGTTGTTTGTCGTAGTTCATATACCCATATAAAAAGCGAAGTCCCACCGTGGTACGCATCGTTGAGAGGCGTGGTGGGATTTATTACTACAAAACTACGCTTTTTTATCGGAATCTCCAAACATTTCCTCAGAATTTTATATATCAAGATAGAATCTTGACACAGCCTCGTTAATATAAACGAACTTTGCCTACTTCACTCTTCCCGTCTGCCGTCTGGACAGTCACCACATAAATGCCCGGGGATGACACGTGGATTTCTCGATAGAAATCATTTGCCTTTATCTCATTCACCAAGGATCCGTTTATCCGGCAAATCCGTATTTTTTCAACCGGGACAGAGGATGAGCTGACCACTATACGGTTCTGGCCCAACGTGTAGATAAGCGTGCGAGAGGTCTCTATCTCCTCGTTTCGGGTCGGTGCTCCTGCGCGCAGATAATACCGTCCGCCCACATTGCCCTTTATCCGGACACTCACTCCTTCGCTCAACGGGATTTCCGTATGGTTCACCGCATCATACAAGGCAACATCAGAGAATGATTCCGTTCCGTTAAATGTCAAAGCCACCTCATCGGTCAATCCTCCATACGTTCCTAGTGGAATACCATACATCTTGTCGGTCTGGTTCACGCTGACCGCCGTTGATCCGGCTACGGTGTAAACCATCGGGACACCTGCCAGGTTGGAATCCAAGAACAGCTCGGCATCTTCGCTCGTCTGATAATCTGCAACGGCTCCGGCAGAATAGCGCACCACCGCATGGCTCACTTTTCCATCGGCTGAAGCGGTGATTCGCAAAGCGCGTGTCGTAGTTCTGCCATCATTCTCCTTTCCTAACACCTGCATAGCCGAAGTGAACGTAATCCCTTTGTTCGTCGGATTCTTTATCCGAACAAAGAAAGAGTACAACGGAGGGATTGTAAAGTTAGTGGAACCATCTCCCGTGATTCCTCCTTCTTCGCTATCATCGACCACGACAACACCCTGTTTGTCTCCTACTTTATACCAATACTTTTTATCCAACTGATGATTCTCTTTAAAGAACTCTTTCATATCCAAATGGGCGATAAATGGATTGCCTATCAAATAATAGTCTGTTTCATTGTTGTTCTCCAACGTGAATGTAATCGGTTTATCCGGAGTTCCCGGAGCAAATTCGGGATGCAGATTATATAACTGGTCGGAGATCAACAACCCTGCTTTCTCACTCCGCTTCAAGCTGTCACTTCCTATACGATTTCCTTTATTTGTAAGATAGGCATACTTGACATCCTCTTTCGGCAATCGTATCAATGCCTTTTTAGATGTATTATTCACATCCTGCACCTTCAACGAGAAGCCTTGGGTTGGTTTGTATTCGTCAATCGTCTTGTTAAATACACTGCTCCAATTTCCCTGTACTGCCATCGTTTTAGGTTCGAGTTGTGTACCCGGACTAACCATCATAACTGCGGTCTGGCTCCAGGCACGCTGATAGACTGATGGCTGATACCTGTTGTTTATCTTCTCATCGAAGCGGATCGGTTGAAAATACTCACCGGTTTCCCTTCCGGTTGCCTGCTTCGTATAGAAATCCCCTGAAAAGACATCATTCAAAGGAGTGGACAACAGATGCCATTTTCCTGCCTCTATTTCATAATCCACCCAAGCCTTCTTATAAGCCAAGTACTCGGCATGTACAACCTCTGCTTCCGGCTCGATATGGATTTGCTCACACAGGTTGGCACGGAAACGTTCCGTTATATATCCCGCTTTTTGGGGATTCTCGAATGTCATCAATTCATATTCAATGTCGGTTGTACGCGGAGCAATATAATTGGGCTTGTAATTGTCCCACCAAAGATTCTCAGAATGACCTGCCTTATACAATTCCACCTGCGTGCCTCGCGGAATAATCACTTTCGAGAAGGACATCGGTGTATATGCCCGTCCGCCATCTTCATACGCCGCCTTTTCACTATTCGGATATTTCGTTCCATTTCCATCTGCTGCCATATTGAGCTGCGCCCGTGTTGCCCGCTGCCAGTTGTCATCATTGTTCCAACCGCCAATGGTATAAGAACCTGTTCCTTTCTTCGTATCGTTCCAAACCAAATATTCCGGAACCACAATCATCGTCACGGTAATCTGTCCTTCACAAGCGAGACGGGTAGTGCCCGGCGCTGCATCCTTTTTAGCCTCTTCATAAAAGACGGTAAATGTATAATAATATCCCTCTTTCGGCTCGAATTTCTCCAACTTGCTCTTTTCTCTCGCAAGAATCTTCCCTTCATAATCAAAATGAATCGTCATCTTATCGTCAAACGCAGAGCCTTGCACATACGTTTCGGCATGTAAATCATCCAAATAACCAATAGGATAATCAAACTCATGATTACCTACACCATCAAATAGAGGTTTATACTCCGGATCGTTCGTTCCTACCAAATAGATATATTTAAACTTGGCATCTTCTGCATAGATGGAATCTACCGGTTGCATCACACCGTTCTGTTCACTGACAAAAGTCGCACCTCGCAGATCGAGCGTCAAGCGCTTCGTGTCACTGATATCTTTCAACTGCTTATATCCGATGCGGATATTGGGGTTATGGTCTGCCGGATAGAGCAAGTTGTTAAATCCGATATGCAAGTTCGGCGAGTTGCCTGTAACATTCATCATAAACGGGATATAGTTCCAACAGATTCCGCTTTCTTCTACTCCTACTGTTGGTATAGGCATAATAACCATGTGCAATCCCGGATTTACCAAGGTCAAAGTCAGTTTCTTTTTACGAAGAATCAATCCTGGATATTGGCTACCCGTTGCTTTCACTTTGTCTATATAATACATCAATAAATTTCGCTTTGCCTCAGTAAAATCGGCATTCGCAGGCGTATCTTCAGAGATTTTTTCCGCTTCCGGATAATTTTGACGGAAAGACATCAGTGCCTCATGTACGGAGACTCCGTATGTCGCATTCACCTCTCTGAATTCGGCTTCCGTATCAATGTTATCCGGCGTACCGAAGAACCAATCATAATAAACATTCTCGTTTTCTACCTCCGTATAACTACCATCATCATTCTTGATCCTTAAATCGACGGTGAAGTCCAACACCTTTCCGGCACAATAGGTAGTCGATGGATCTATCACTTCCCCATTGACGCGTATCAAATTAATTGATTTCACCATAAAGTCGGTCTGAATCGCACAATCTGTACCCCAGTCATCCAAAAAGTCTTTAGCTTCCGCAATGCCATCATCCGGAAAAGGATCCGTTATCAACAACCAATAGGGGCGGTTAGGTATCAACCTGGAATAGAAGTCAACGGTCAATGTCTTATTGCCCACCACATCTTTTCCGCCAAAGAAGAAATACAGCTCTTTCCCATCAATAGTCTCCTTGTTATTTCGTGCCAATGAAGTTGCATCATCTCCTGCCTGATATGTCTTATTTTGGTCAAACGGTGTCTTGAAGTTAAACCGCTGGAACTTACCATAGAATTCTGCTTCCGGCGATACCGCTGACCTTTTTAGAGCCTCTTCGACTCGATCTAATTCATTCGGAATAGAAGCTTCCAACTCCAGCATGTTTTTATGGAACAGCACTGTATCCACAAAACAGAAATCGACACCGTGGTTTCCCGGCGTATTCTCATCAATTCCTAACCGGGAAAGAATACGCGTCCAGTCCATCGAGAAGTTAACACGCACCGCCTCGTTGGCACAATCCATACCTAACTGAGTCACCTCTGCCTGAGGCTTCTTCATATAGACACGGATATCATCCACATACATATCACCACCATTGGTAGAAGCAGACTGGTTGTCGATTTGAACGACATACGAATCATAGTCGATTTCGGAATGGTTGACAAAAGAGAAATAGAGTTGCATCCAGTCGTTCTTTTCCGATTCGCCCAAATCCATATAAGAAAGCGGAATCTGCCCGGTCTGCTGGCGGTAAATAGGTGTATAGCTCTTTACCCCGTTCTCCTCGCGCACACCCATAATGGTAAACAACATGGCCGCATTGTCCGAACCAGTACTCCAACGGGCACATTTCACCCAGGCAGTTACGAACAGCTCGGAACCTCTACATAATTTCTCCTTAAAAGGAACTCTGGCAACCACACCCGGCCGGTCAGAGGCATCGATATACATGTGGAAAGAGCTCTTGTTTCCACGGCTGTTGTAACGGATTGGATCGTCATCATTCGGAAGAGGATTGTTATATTGCCCCGTCCATGCGTTTGGACCTTCCACATACGAATTGGTCAATGCATAATATCCCCATTCCGCAAAATCACCATTACCGTGCGGGAAGTCAGAGTCCTTTCCATAGCTTCCATCATAAAAACCGTACGAACAAGCCTCCCAGTTTCGGGGGAAAGGATAGTATTTCGAATTGCCATACACTAAGTTGGCGACATTCTTATCATAGTCGAAGTTCTGCTCCGTCAGCAATTCAAAATTAGCTTTCAAGTATTCCGGTGTACGGTAATAATTGTCCTGTCCAACTTGCTGATTGGCCTTCACCTCGGTTTGGGTCAGCAAATTTCCCTCCTCTTTGAAGGTCAACTTAAAACGGGCAATATTATACCTTATTCCATTAATTGTCTTATAGACAACAATAGTGGCTTTTGCATTATTTGCCACCCTGTTTCCGCTCGGGTAATTAAACTGTATTATTGAATTTGATCCGGAAATGGTATTATTCACCAAAGAGATACCTGCCGTATTATCCTTAATCTCCACATTCAGCGCCTTATCAATAGGGTCATACCCATATTGAATACCGGGAATAGCATATCCTCTTGCATCCTTTGTCAATGCAACCAAATCTTTGGTAAAATCCGCCCTACGCTGTGCCGGGTAGGTTATTTCCATCTCTTCGAAATAGGCATTGGTCGCTTCGTCGGAGCTTGTCAACGAACCGTCCTCAATACCCTGCTTCCATCTCTTGACATAACTCGCATTCTCATTGTCATCTACGTTACAGATATAGTAGATTATGCGATGAGAGAGCGTCGGTTCCCAAAAATCATTCGGGAAATAGGAGTTATGAGAAGTTTGCTTGTTATACGTTTCTGTATAGTCATTATAGCCGGAGACATCACACGCTACCAAATAATATTTATTATCCAAATTAGGATCGGTATTTCCAGGGAACATTTGTTTGAACTCCGCAGCCGTTGGATAATAAAAGTACATATTATCCAATACCGTTGTTCCCGTTAAGGGTGAACCGATATAACCATTTTTAAAACGGTAACCTTTTACTCTTTCCGGCATCAATAGGTCGTCATAATTCCAATTGTACACTTTGCTAAACGTTTTAAACGTTGATAACCTTCGGATATCGTACCAACGCTGATATGTCTGGATACTATAAGCAGCATTCAGTTTGTCTGGCAAACTCAAGCGCAATGTCGTCCCGGCATGAACATACAAGGTATCTACACTGGTATGCGCTCCCTGCACCTTGCCACCGGCAATCTCCCAAAACTCAACGCCTTCGAACCTGTCCGCTGCGCTTATTTGGTACTCCTTTTGCAAATCGTGCCATTTGGCAGCTTTGGTCTGAATTGAATAGCCTTCATAATAATCATCATAACTTCCATTTTGCCCCCAACTCTTTTGCAAGGGGAAAAGCAACAACACCCATATAATAACAAAGAGATTCCTCATATCTTATTCTCCTTTCTTACTTTTTTCTTGTTAAACTAACCGGTTCATACCATACAGGCTTCTTTCCCCAATTCAAGGCTGCGGACGGATAAGTTGTATCCCAATCCTGCAACGGGACAGTTATTATAGTCAAAGAGGCATTATTGATTTGCTGCGGTTCCAACACATCAAAGAGTAACTCTATTTTCTTTTCAGGCATGGAAGTCAGATGCGCTTCAAACGTTGCTGCGCCCTCTGCACTTTCGATGGTAATAAAGGATTTTGAGGCATCCAAATCCGAGACACTCCAATTCCATTTTGTCACTGCCTCCCTCTTTGTTATTGTTCCAAGATCATCGTGAGTAAGGAACTCTCCTTCGACAGAGAAATAACATCCTTCCGGCAACTTGAACAGATAATCATTAGTCAATGTATTATTACCCAAATTTACCAACGTAGGATATCCACCTATCGGCGCAACAGAAGCTTTGACTGTCAACTGCAATGTGGAGTTCAACAAGTGGAGGGAAACCGGCAACACCTGATTCCTGACCAAAGAGGTGGTTTTTAATGCTCCTGTAAACTTCTCTCCGTTTATTGTCAACGTCACCTCAAAAGGATTTGTTCCTGTTGTCTCATTTACATAAAACTCCACGATTTCTGATACCGTGTTGTTCGCCACCGTCACAGCGGGATTAATATCTACCGAAATGGAAGATACAACCGGAGCGGCAGTTACGGCAGCCCCTTTAAACAAAGCGACATCGTTGGCAAAGCTCTTCATCCCCAACTTGGTAATCACGGCATCCTTTCCGCGGTTGTTGGCCAACCGCATCTTCACCTTTGCCACCAAACGAACCAAAGAGATTGTGATGCGCTGTCCGTCAACAGAGACATTCACCTCTTGCTTCACACTCATTGGGATAAAAGCCGTTTTATTCTTTATGCCATCATATAAACCGTTCTTCGGGTTTTCTATGACATAGGTAGATAATTCGTCCGGCAAAGTCTTGCCCTCTTTGAAATCAGCACCTTTCAACAAGGCATCCAAAGTAGATGACTTGCCTTTGACTTGCGCCTTTTCCATATTGGCAAAGGCATAGAAGGTCTTTTTACCAGGAGGAAGAGACTCTAAGGTCGTCGAGTACTGTGCCAAGTTGCCTTTTGCAGCCTCCTCATTACCCGTTCCATCAAAATAAATATGCCGTTCTATCTCCTTATTTTCATTGACAATCAAGAGATGGAGCGAATGGATAAATTCACCCGCTTGGGCATACTCATCTCCGTGGTAAGCTTTCGTTTCCGATATGTTTGCCGCACCAATTACCACCGACACCTTCTCCAAACTCCCTTTAGGAGGGATAACCGGTGCTGGCATCTCCTCGTCTGTTATCACTTTCGTACAAGCCATGAGTAAAACCCAAGCCGACAAGCAGGCAAACAGTTTGATATTTATGACAGGTCGTATCCGTTGCATATTATTCTTCCTTTCCCGATTATTTAATGACAATATCTTCACGATTCAAAGGATCCCAGTTTTCAACCAACACATTCACATTGACAGTCCGGTCTCCCGGAATATCTCCTCCAGGTGTTGAGATGCTCATTACTCGCAGTTTATAGATATTATTGCGGACAATGGCATATTCCATCACACCACCGCCTTCGCTTTTTCCTTTTACCAAATCATTTGAAGGATCCTGGTCGTTGGCATGCTTAATCCAATAGGTATAGTAACAGATGCCCTCTTTATAGGTTGCCACACCGCTGGCTTGATGGAGCAAATTGCGGGTGAAACCATCGCTTGCACCAACATCCACGGTAGCTTTTCCTCCGCTTACACTATACCTCAAGAAATTCGTAACATACCAATCCCAACGTAAGTTTTTCTTCGTCGCATCGTCCAAAGTGCCCTCTTTGTTTTTCGACTTCGCAACCAACCAAGCCCGGTATCCGGCAGGGTCGTCCACTTTGATTCGTGCGATGATATCCGTGCGCAAGCTTGCCCATGTAGTAACATCATCCCAGATATCTTTGCCATCGTCATTAATATGACCCGTGATATATTTCCAAGACAATCCCGTTCCATCATAAGCCTGTTCCATGGCTTCCAAGGTCGCATATATTTTCCCATTCCATTCAAAATAGGTATCTCCTTCGGTAAAATCCATAGGAGTGTACTGCGCTTGGAAGACAACACCGGTTGTATGTGTCCGTTTACCTATCCGATTGACGTTCTCTTTCGGATAGCCTATACATATATAGTCATCCGTCAATCCAGCCACGCAACTTTCGGTCAGGATCTTTTTGCTCCAAGTCAAGTCTGCATAACCGATATTGGGATAATAAGTAACCGGCTCGAAATCGGATTTATACTTTCCTTCCCTCGATTTAGGATCCAGCACATAATTAGTTGCCACATTCCCACCCTTGACTGTTTCCAATCCCAAGTAATCGATTGCCCCGGTTGTAAAATCTTCATTCTCCTTCGTTACATGCTTAAACAGATAACTCGGTGCAGTAGCATTCAACGTATTGATCAACATTGCCCCCAATATCTTTGCCTTGCCTATCTCTGCATTTGTCGTTTTGTCCTTCACCGTATAGACTCCAGCCGCTTCACCCTCCGAACCTCTCGCCTGGTAATCGACACGGGCAGAGAGACGTTCCACATTTATCAGGCTGGTCGTAGCCGGATTCGTGCTGCTGTTCGCATTATGGATAAAGAGCTTGTTTCCTGCATCGGCTGATGCCATGACAAATTTAGTATGGATATAACGCTCATCGTTACTGGTCCAATCTTTTTCATATTTCCATATATCAGAAGTCGTCATATTACGCAATTCTCCCAAGGTATTTACATCCATACCGAAAATAGGATCGACATTGGTAACGACCAACACATCGTAGGTGTGTCCCACCTGCAAGTTCTCCACTTCAATCGGATCTGTCGTATATTGGGTATTGCCCTTATAAGTAAAGGCACTACTCGGCCAAGACTGACGGGCAACGATACGTGTCGAAGCATCACTATTAATCCCCTTATCTGACTCGAAGAAGAAAGCGGTAATAGTACTTACCACGTTCTCATCCCTTACGCCCTCTTCTCGTCCATCACCCTCTTCGCCTCCGGTCGGATTCGCCTTGGTCACCTGATTGGCATTGCCGGCGGAGATGTTCAGCCCTACATAAGCAAAGGGCACACCATCCGCTGTATAATGCTGACACTTCATGTCATCATCATGAATCAAGTCGCAGGAGAACAGACAAGTCGCCCCTATAACAGCTAATCCTATTTTTCCTATCCAACTCATGGTAGTCCTCCCCTATTTTAATCTCCTATTGTCTCATATTGAATACGCTTCGCCCAAGAGAGCACACTGATTTCCACATTGACATATTTCCACTTGTCCCCTTTCAGGAAGAAGGTCAGTTGGTAATCATATCCACGGTCCAGAAACTCCTGAGGCGAATAACGATAAATCTCAGCTGCCGAACGCAGACGGCTCAACAGATCCGGCAGGTTGACACGGATGACCTCGACACCGCTCTTCTTGTTGGTGATGCTGAGGATGGCATCCTTTTCCGCTTGGCTATGATAAAGCAAGCGGGAAGTCATGAAGTCGGCATGTGCCATGCGCCCGATGATTCCGCCCTCTACGGTTCTGTCTTCCGTGTTGCGGGTCACATACGGTGTATAGATAACCGATTCGGATTCATCCACCGAGTTGTCCCACAACAAACGGCTGTTCTTGTCATAGATACGGAAGTCATAATCGGCCACATCCATGCTGTTCGGTTCATCTATCTCACGCAAGGAAACACTAATCTGTTTCGTATTGCGCACCAATGAAACCGTGTCCGGAGTGACCTTGTCTTGCCGCACCTCAACCGGCGTAACCTTCATGCCATGCCACAAAGTATCCAATGGCAATCCGCCATTCGGCACATATCCGTCCTGAAGGTGGTCCAACCGATGGGACATTACTTGTAAATAATCCCCTTCATTCGGCTCCGTACGGACAAAGTTCGCTCCTCCATTCTGGATAGCCTGTTCATACGGCACCTGCAACGCTTCCACGATATACTGGTACTTGCCCGGTTTCAGTTCCAAGTGCATCTTGTAGTTCTTGTCGCGGAGGGGTAAATCCGATGTCGCATTGCTTTCCACTTGCTTACACATGAACTTCCCGTTCTCGTCAAACAGATAAACCGCCACACTACCTACATGATCCGAAAACATATCCGCCCTCTGCAAGTTGTAATCATACCGGAAAACCAAATCAATCCCGGTCGGACAAGGTTCAACATCGTCATGTATGTAATCGCATGATGTACTTCCCCCTATCCATAACAATGCTTGCCATATCAGCAAGGATTTGTAGAAATTCATGTTCAGCTTCATATTTCTTTTCGTTTCGTCTTTCCCGCAAAGGAAAGAGGGTTATATAATATTACCCGGTTTAACCGGACTTTGAATTGTCTAATTAAAGGGGTGCGTACGCAAGAGGGACGAATCCCTCTTGGTATACACCGGTTTCTTGTCTCTACTTTACCACGACAAGCAGTGGCGTGATTTTTCATATTGAGAACGTAAATGAATTTACTTTTTATAAATCTACATTCTGAGTACGTTTTGCCCAAGACAAAATGTTAATTTCCGCATTGATAAAGCTATGTTTCGTGTTTACCGGTTCATCTGGAATAACAGGAATTTCCGGTTCACCCGGTCCGGATACACTGTTAATCACTATATCATACCAGTTGTTGCGGACTACACCATAAAGACCTAAGTGATCTTTTTCTACATAAGTTGTTCCGGCAGCATCCATTATATCACTAAAGTGTTTGATAACAGTTGTATAGTAGAACATCACACCGCCTTTGTAGAATCTAATCTTATCTAAACAAGCTGTTAAGATATTTCCAGCTTTAGTATCATCCATTATTGTAGCATCTTTAAACTCAAATACCTCCTTCACCTTATCAACTGAAGCTATCGTTTGTGCAGTAGCACCACTCTTTACTTGTAAGTCATAACCTAAAGTAGTTTTCAAGAAATCCAATAATTGTTTTTCGCTGTAAATAGCAGAAGAAGTACCCAACATAAACAGGTTATCATTTTCCGTTCCATTTTTCAATGTAAACTTCGCTTTCAACAAAACAGCTGTCAATCTCGCACGATTCATTTGTCCTGCAGTTGTTGTATTTTCAGCAGAATACTCATCTTTATCCATCATATTCCACTGTCCTTCGGGAAGCTCTGTAATTACGTTCAAGTCTGTAGTACCCTGTACAACAGTGTTTGCATAGTTCGGGTCAATTGCCCAATAAACGCGATAGGGATTTGCTGTTTCACCAAAGAAACGGTTAACGTCTGTACCTGTATTATAACCTTCCCAAGTACTCCATGCAGAAACATTGCGAACCGGGAAATAGGTCTTATTGGTCAAATTCAATTTCCAACCTTCAAACGTTACCGTAGCCTCGTCGTAAGCCATGCCCGGAGCAGAAATTGTCAAGGTATTGCCGCCTGTGCTTTTAACAGAAGTAGTCACCTTTGCAACCGCACGTTCCACATATATCTTGTCAGCATTTTCCCGATCAGCTTCAGCTTTAGCTTTCGTATCATAAACTTTCAACTTGACCAATGTAGTTACCTCTCTACCGGTTGTTACTGAACTTCCAGCTGGCTTATTAGTTATCGGAGCATTCGTCATCAAGAAGTTTTTTTCTTCCAGATTGGCAATTTTACTCAAATCAACATTTTGAGCGACTGCATTC
>ERZ1026898.1239-NODE-1239-length-13067-cov-8.534045_pt1 | contig 13067 bp, 9 predicted proteins | sample MGYA00380178_ERZ1026898 | MGnify/ENA primary metagenome ERZ1026898 (study PRJEB33269, sample SAMEA4719814) | human gut metagenome | biome: human-associated habitat; feature: organic feature; material: feces | place: Cameroon | collected 2013-10 ... | reverse complement strand
GTCACGGCGAACCCCACCCGGATTTTTAATCGAATCAGCCGCCCGGAGAGATACTTCGGGCGGCTTTTTGCACATGACTCAGTACAACTAAAATAAACCGCCGTCGGAGCTTATACCTCCGGCGGCGATATTTTTATATTATTTTGCTTTTAATCGGCGGAGGATGCTTTCAACGCGGTCGCGCATACAACACCGGCATTAACTTCAGCCTTATTTTATCAGCAGTCTCTTTACTTTTATCTCGCCGTCAGATACTTCGCCCATGCCGAGAAATTCGTTCCCCGGCGCAATGACGCGCACAAGCTCGTTTTCCTGCGGGGCTTTGAGATAGAGCCGCTCAAGGCTCAGCTCGCCGCCGTTTCCGAATCTCCGCGCCTGCGGCTCGGTGACGGTCACGAATCTGTAAGAGTCGAGAGCCTGCTCGATCGGAATAATTTTTTCTTCGATTTTGCCGCTCTGCGCGAGTTCCGCGAGCTCATCGAGGGTTATGCATCCGTCTATCGGGAATCCGTTTGCCTTTGTGCGGCGCAGCACCGTCATAACAGCTCCGCAGCCGAGCTTTTCGCCGATATCGGCGACGAGCGAGCGGATATATGTGCCTGCCGAGCACTCGACGGATATTGTGTATTCGCCGTTTTTCTCGTCGCAGTCAACAAGTGATATTGAAGAAATATTAACAGTCCTGCTCTCGCGCTCGACTTCTATCCCCTGCCGCGCGAGCTTATATAACCTCACGCCGTTTTGCGAGATGGCGGAATACATCGGCGGCACCTGCTCTATCGTGCCCAAAAAGCTCTGCAATGCGGATTCAAAATCCGCGCGCGAGGCGTTTACCTCCCGCGTTTCGAGCACTTCGCCGGTGATATCGAGCGTGTCGGTAACAGTGCCGAGCCTCAAAGAGGCAATATACGCCTTGTCGTGCGACGGGAGCAGCTCGCAAAAGCGGGTCGCTCCGCCGAGCAGAACGGGCAGAACGCCTGTCGCCATGGGGTCGAGCGTCCCGGTGTGCCCGGTCTTTTTGACGCCCGTCATTCGGCGGACACGCGCCGCCGCAACGAACGAGGTCATGCCCTCGGGCTTGTCAATGAGCAGAATCCCTGTCATGTTTTTCTCCGTTTTCAGTCGTTTATCATTGCGTCATAGAGCCTGTCGCAGCAGTGGTCGTCTCTGTAGAGGAAGAAATCCTTCATGCGTGAGGCATAGGGCTCCTGCGGGGCAAAGCCGTTGTTTATATATTCTTCGAGATGATCGAGCAGAGTGTCCGCATCCTGCGAGAACGGTCCGAAGCCGTTTTCGAGCGGCAGGTCGAGCTGCCTGTAGTTATGCGACACGCCCGCTAAGAACAGCTCATAGTCCGGCACGAAATAGAGCACGGGGCAGTTGAGATAGACGGAATCGAAAACTATCGAAGAATAGTCCGTTATCATCAGTCTGTACTCATCTATATTCGTATCGAAATTGTCCGTGCAGACCCTGTCGTTCTTTATATCAAACAGATGGTTATAGCATTTGAATATCGGGTGGTTCTTGAAGTCGAGATAGAGATCGTTTTTCTCGAGCATGTCGTGCAGTCTCTCGGAATTGAGGAACGCCGAGACCTGCTTGAAGAAATCGGACTCCATGAACACCTCGGGCAATACTTCGCGCTCGTTGTTGACAAGCGCACCGATAAGATTGCTGCGCCACGAGGGCGAAAACACAATTCGGTTTTTCTTTTTGCCGCTGGGCTCCATGCTGTCATATCGCGGCATGCAGCTCTTTATCAGCTCGCGCTCCGCAAAGCCGTAGTTCTTTTGGAAGTTCTCTATCTCGAAGCCGCTCGAAACGACAACTCTGTCTATCGAGCAATGCTCCTTGTCATAGAGGCTTCTGAGTGACGCGTGGAGTATGCCGTGCTGGAGATAGACCAGCTCGAATTTTACAAGGTCGGCATACCAGCGGGTCGGACCCGCCCCGAAAGGCGAGACATTCGAGAGATTTGAGAACGATGTGATTATCTTATCGCAGTTGAAATACAGCTGCTTGTGAAGCTTCGAGTGGAACATCACGACGTTCTTTTTCTCCTCGGGAGTGAAGCGCTCGTCGAGCTTGCCGCGGTCGCAGTCGTTGAGGATATAATAGCGCTCAACGCCGTCTTTTTTGGAAAAATCGTGTTTGAACTGATCGTATGCGTTGTCAAACACGCCGTATCGGTCAAGATAGAGCCATATGGGGCCGCTGCCTTTAAAAGTCAGCGCAAGCAGGCGGTTATACACTATCCTCGGATTCTTCAAGCCGAAGTAGAGCATATTGTAAAACGCCACGAGCAGTTTATAAAACGCATTGTTGAGAGCCGGAGACGAAGAAATAGTGAACACTCCGTTTTTCTCCTTATAGCGTCTTCCGTCTCTGAAGAATATTTTCTGTCCCTTGTCCTGAGTCAGCGGAACATGGGGGCCGAAATAATAAGAGAGCTTGTAAGTATAGCCGCAGGTCTCGACCTCGAACTCGAATTTCTTCGTCTTTGTGACATCGATATCAAAGCGCAGACGCCAGAATGTGGCGGTCTTTATCCCCGCGCGGTAATATTCGTAGTTCGAGTGAGTCAGTTCAATTTCCTCGCGCGCGCCGTCTTTTATTATAAACACGCGCGGCTTTTCGACATAGTCAAATATGACGCACTTCAAAAATGCGTCCACACGCAGAGTGTCGCCGAACACCTTGAACGAGTTGACGACTATCGGCACCTTGTCGGTGCTGTAAACTTCCTCGCCGTCATAGAGCACGCGCAGATGTCTTTTGTCCGCCGCGACGCTCAGCTTGTCGCAGCCCTTTATCTTGAGCAGAAAATGCTTGTGATAGAGATCCATATACGGATGGTTGAGAATGACGCTGTCATCGACTCTGTCAAGCAGGGCGTTTATCCTGCCGACTGCCCTGTCGAACTCGTCTTTCGGATAGCTGTAGGGCAGCAGGATATCCTGCGTGCTCTTCCAGTTGACATCGTTAAGATAGAGCGACTGAAGATAAGACGGGACATGACCCTCGTATCTGCCGAACATCTCCTCCCACATAGCCATGGTGTTTTCAAAGATATAATAGGCGTAGCCCTTTTTGCCCGTTGTGCTGCCGGGGCGGCGCAGATAGAGATATTCCGGGCGGCTGCAGAAGCCGATTTTGAGCTTGTCGCTGAGAACATCAAAGCAGTATTTCTGATCCTCATGGAATGCGAGCGAAGTGTCGAAAAGAACATTCTTCCCCTCGCCGAGGTTTTTGACGCAGATGTTCATCGTCGTCTGCGTTATATAGCAATATTCCGGATCCTCGAGGTCATAGACGCCCGTCTTTTTGAGGAGCTTGTATCTGTAGTGCAGGGCGAACTTCTGCTCGCCGTAATACGGAACTATCTTGTAGGTCACAAGATCGATCTCGTCAAAGTGCCTGTCGAAGAAATCGGCGACCGTCTTGAGCGTATTGTCGGTGAGCGTATCGTCGGAGTCGAGATAGGTTATATACTGACCCTGCGCGTGCTCGATACCGAAATTTCTCGTTGCCGAAACGCCGCCGTTTTCGAGCGAGAACACCTTGAAGATATCATGTTTTTCGGCATATTCCTTGCATATGCCGAGACTGCCGTCCTTTGAGCCGTCGTCTATCAGCAGAACTTCGAGTTCGTCCTTGTTTATGGTCTGCCGCAGAAGGCTGTCAAGGCACGAAGCGAGATAGTCCTCGCAGTTATAGACGGGGACGATGACGGACATCCTGTACTTAAACATCTTATACTCCTCACATCAGAATATACAAAAATTGCCTGTATATTTTATCACATTTCGCGGTCTCTTTCAACCGTTTGAATCGAGCCATGCGTTCGCCGTCCGTGCGACGCCGTTCAATGCGTGCTCGCCGAACGGATCGTCTATGCCCGCGGCGGCGCAGAGCTCCTTGAAGCTCTTCTTTCCGCCGAAGGACACAAAGCGCAGATACCTCTGCCACGCGTCTTTATAGTCTTTCTGACTCAGCGACCAGAATTCGAGCGCCGCAGTCTGTGCGAGGCAGTAGTCGATATAATAGAACGGATAGAGATAGATGTGCAACTGTCTCTGCCAGCCGCGGCCGTTCGAATAGAAATCGACATCGCCGAAGTCCATATACGGGCGGTACTTTCGCTCGAGCTCGAGCCACTTTTCGTTTCTCTCAGCGGGAGTCAGCTCCGGCGAGTCATAGACAATGTGCTGGAACTCGTCGACCATCGTGCCGTAGGGCAAAAAGACCAGCGCGCTCTCGAGATGCACAAAGCGCGAGCGCACGGCATCCGAGCCGTAAAACAGCTCGTGCCACGGCCACGCAAAGAACTCCATGGACATCGAATGAACTTCGCACGACTCCATAGTCGGGCTTATCTGATCGCAAAGCTCCATTTTGTCTCTGACGCTGTAATAGGCGAATGCGTGACCCGCCTCGTGGGTGAGCACATCGACATCGCCCGAAGTGCCGTTGAAATTCGAAAAGATGAACGGCGACTTGTATTCGAGTATCTCCGTACAGTAGCCGCCCGCAGCCTTGCCCTTTGCGCTCAGGACATCCATGAGGGCGTTGTCATACATGAAGTTTATGAACTCCCCTGTCTCGGGGCTCATCTGCTCATACATTTTCTTCCCAGCGGTGAGGATATCCTCGGACGAGCCGTCGGGCTTCGGGTTGCCCTCTTTAAACGCAAACGGGTCGTCGTATATTTTCATGTCGTCTATGCCGATGCGCTTTTTCTGCATATCTTTCAAGCGGCAGACGACCGGCACTATGTCGCGCACGATGCGCGAGCGGAACGCCGAAACATCTTTCGCGTCATAGCAGTTGCGCGTCTGGCGGCAATATGCAAGCTCGGTGAATGTGTTGAAGCCGAGCTTTTTTGCAATGCGGGTGCGGCATTTTACAAGGCTGTCAAAAATCCTGTCGAGCTCGTCGGCATGAGCCATATAGAACCCGCTCTCCGCCCCGTATGCCGCGCGGCGAACGTCGCGCTCGGCGTTTTCTTTATATGCGCCGAGCTGGGAGAGGCTCAGTTTTTCGCCGTTGAAATCTATCTGCGCCGAGGCTATCAGCTTCTGATATTCGCTCGAAAGCTTGTTTTCCTCCTGCAAATCGGGGATTATCTCGGGCGAGAAGCACCTGCGCGAAAGCTCCGCGTTGACGAACATCAGCTTGCCGTATTTCTCTTCAAGCTGCGCGCGAAGCGGACTCGAAAGCATCACCTCGGTGAACTTCTGCTCGCTCTGTTCAATAAGCGGGGCGTTCTCGTCGTTGAAGTCGTTCTCTTTCTCATAGAACTCATCGAGGGTGTTGACGGTGTGGCGGATATAGGCTATCGTGCTCATCGTCTGAACATGGGAGATTATTTTTTCACGCTCTGCAAAGGCTTTCTCCGCCTCTTCGAGAGTCTTTGCCGCGCTGAGGCGTTCCGCCGCCGCATCGAGCGCTTCGGTCGCCGCTTTAACATCTATTCTCTCATATGGCATATCACAGAATTTCATATCAATTCCTCCGTTAGGGTTATTTGACGCTTATCTCATAGAAAACGACCGTGTCGGGGTCGGTTGCGTTTTTGAGCACGAGTTCGCCGCAGCCGCGGCAAAGCGCATGACCCATCTGAATATAATACTGCGCATATTGACCCTCCGATATATAATTTCCTACATATGGATTATATAGTCCGTGACGCTTTGTGTCAATCCCGCGATTGATTTATACCCGCGCGCATGATATTATATACTAAACAAAAATGAAAACAGGTGATACTATGTTCAATCCGGAAAAATATACTCCCCCGAAATTCGACCGCGAACCGTTTATATCCTTCCCCGATGTAACAGCCGAAAAAGCCGGGGACGGCTATATCCCGGAGAATTTCTACGCGACTACGATATACCCCGAATATTTCAAGATAAACGGCGAGTGGAAGATGCTCACGGGCAGCCGCATGGACTGCTCCGTCGTGATAAAAGACGGCATGCCCTACGCCGTCGAGATGAGGAATATAAAGAAGGGTGACGAGGTGGTCGTCAACCGCACGGACGACGGCAGAGACGGCATCTTCGTCCACGCGGGCGGCTTCTCCGCTCCGGAGAACAGCGTCGATCAGGCGTTCGCGTTCAGGATGGGACAGAGCCGCGAAACTTCGTATTCCCGCGACTACGACCGCCTCTATGATATTCTGCGCCACGACCGCGACCACGGCAAGATAGTCTGGGTGCTGGGTCCCGCCTGCGTGTTCGACCACGACTCCCGCGCCGCCATGGAGTCGCTCATCAACAACGGCTACTGCGACGCGCTCTTTGCGGGCAACGCCCTCGCGACGCACGACCTCGAGGGCGATCTGTTCCACACCGGGCTCGGGCAGGACATATACACAAAGCACAATGTCCCGAACGGACACTATCATCACCTGCACACGATAAATCTTGTCCGCAAAGCGGGCGGGATAAAGAACTATGTCGAGCAGAACAACGTCCGCACGGGCATCATGCAGGCGCTCGTCAGGAACAATATCCCCTATGTGCTCGCGGGCTCCATCCGCGACGACGGTCCTCTTCCCGATGTTATACCGAATGTATACGACGCGCAGGACGCCATGCGCAAGCACACGAGCGAGGCGACGACGGTAATAGCCCTCGCCACTCAGCTGCACACGATAGCGACGGGCAACATGACCCCGTCATATCAGGTGGTTGACGGCGTTGTCAGACCCGTATATTTCTATGTTGTCGATGTGTCGGAGTTCGCCGTCAACAAGCTCAAGGACAGAGGAAGCCTGAGCATCACGGGCGTTGTGACGAACATCCAGGACTTCATCGTCAACGCCGAGCGCAATCTTATCGGCAGGGATGGGAAATAAAATAGTAAAACAGCAAAGCAGGATTGGATGGTGAAAAAAGATGAAGCGTTTATCACTTTTTCGATATTTTCATTATTTATAATTTTCTTTGTTATGCTCATCTCAATATCATTGATAGGTTCCGGTACGGTAGTCACTTCATATGAGGGGTTTGCGCTGGACTTAAACGAGAATTTATATTTGGGCGAATACGGCAAAATCAATGTATATAAAGAAAGCTCTTTGCTATATTCCGTTGACGCGCACACGTCAAGAGCCTATGCTTTCACTATTCAAAATGATGAAATTTTGATATCAACTGCCGAGACCGTTTATATCACTGATCTAAGCGGAAATGTTATCAACAGCTATAAAGATACGGATACCTCACTGTTCAATGAACTCAAAAGTAGCAAGGACTCTTTCTCATTGAACGGCAGCACCTACAAAATGCAAAAAACTTTGGCAGAAGCAGAATAGTAAAAGACGACGGCAAAGTGATATATCAAATGCCGATTCTCGATTACATAGTTAAAATAGGAATTTTGATTTCAATGTTGTGGCTGGCGGTACTTGCAATATATTTGGTTATCAGTTTTCGCAAAAAGCCGAACATAACAAATCACAAGAAGGATGATTGACCTTTGATTAAGAAAAAAATTGCCGAACTTTTTGAAAAAATCAAGAAAACAAAAACATCTACTAAAATTATGATACTGCTTCCTGTCATATCGATGCTGATATCTACTACGGCACCATTCATTCCGGGACTTCTGGAAAACAGGATAGCATTTCATGCCGTGTCGTTGTTCGCTTTGTCTTTGATAGTTCTGTTTATGATTTTGTTAAGTATAAAAGTTAAAAAGCAGCCATGGCACGGCATACTGTGTTTTTTCACAATATGTATCGGTGTTTTGTTCTATATAATCTTTATAGGGTACACAGCACTTTTGGACTATCTGCTGTAAGTATTAGAAAGGATATCAATGAATAAAAAGTACAAAAGGGATCCAAAAGGTTTGGCGCTGCTGCTATCGATATGTCTTGCAATTCTTCTTATCGCAATCGCAGTAATAATCAGGTTTTATTCAATACGCGTGCTGCTGACGGCGCTGGTATGCGCAATAATCCCGTTTGCTTTTATAACGATTTATACGATAATGGGCGCAGGAGATTATATTGAAATACACGACGATTTTTTCGTTTTCAAGCAGGGACGCAGTTCTCCCCGAAAAGTTTATTGGAAAGAGATTTCCGGTCTCGCTTTTTCGGGAAACAAACACTTCCTGCCATTCAGCGTAATGAATGTGTTCGAGGAAACCGGCAATATGGAGCCGCGGACTATCGTGTTATTGGATTCAACATACGAACAATACAAGAAAATGTGGAAAGATATGATTTTGTCTTATACAAAATCGCAGCCCGAATCTCACAATGTCGATGCAAAATTCGGGGAGTTTTTGAGTTTGTAAAAAAATTCACAGTATAATAGAATGGTATTCAATTAATTTGGCTTACCGCGATTTTCAGCAAATTCAAATTCGGAAAGCCCGGGTCTTTTAAACGCTCAAAATAAAAATACGAAAAACTTCAATTTTTTCTTGACAAAGGCGAGTCTCTTTGCTATAATCTCTCTTGCAGTTGCGGATGTAGCTCATCCGGTAGAGCGCCACCTTGCCAAGGTGGAGGTAGCGAGTTCGAGCCTCGTCATCCGCTCCATAAACAGTCTTTGTCTTTGACGAAGGCTGTTTTTATTTTTATCAAAGCCGCAGTACAACAAGCAAAATAAAAAAAGAAAAAGCACCTGCAAAAGCAAGTGCCTTTTCTGGAGCTACTGGCCGGACTCGAACCGGCGACCTGCTGATTACGAATCAGCTGCTCTACCAACTGAGCCACAGTAGCAGAAAAATCAACAGCTCATATATTATAAGCGAGACTTCGCTTTTTTGCAAGAGCTTTTTCCAATTTTGTTGACCGTCGGAAAAATATTTTTGCTCCGCGCGTCCGCCGCTCTTGCTTCCGGCTTTCTTCTGTGCTATAATATCCGCACATCCGCCCGTAGCGAAGCTGGATATCGCAGCAGATTCCGATTCTGAAGGCCGGGGGTTCGAATCCCTCCGGGCGGGCCAAGAAAAAAGGGCTTGCAAAAGCAAGTCCTTTTTTCAGTGAAATTCGTTTCTTACGAAACGAGTGAAATATCTTTGATGTGAAATATTTGCTCTGCAAATGTGAAATATGCCTACGGCATATGAAGAAACGGATTTTATTTCATTCTTGCTTTCAGAAATTATCTCACATTAAATGCATCGAACTACTTGCTTCAAATAACAGCTCCGGCGGCAGGGACTTTTCCCCGCCGCCGGTCGTTTTGTTGTTTTATTTATTTCACAAATGCCGAATATATCGTGTTTATCGTGCGCTCGTAGTCGCGCTCCGCGACGGCGATGACGATGTTTATCTCGCTCGAACCCTGGTCGATCATCTTTATGTTGATGTTCTCCTTGGCGAGGCTCGAGAATATTGTGCCCGCAACGCCGCGCGTGGACTTCATCGAGCGTCCGACGACCGCTATGAGTGCGATGCCGTTCTCGACCGTCACGCTGCTCGCCGAAGTGACTTTCTTTATATCGTAAACTATATCATCCGTCTCGTCGCCGAGGCTCGTAGTCTCAACAACGATGCTGAAGTTGTCGATTCCCGATGGGATATGCTCGAAATTCACGCCGTGCTCCTCGAGCACCTCGAGCATCTTGCGCACCGCTCCGCACTCGTCGTGGATGCGGTATTTTTCAATGTTTATCGAAGAGAAGCCCTTGCGCCCCGCCACGCCGGTGACGGTGTTCTCGGCGGGCTCGTCAGTGTCGGCAAGGATAAGCGTGCCGGCGTCCTCCGGGGAGTTGGTGTTCTTTATTCTGATCGGAATCTTCTTCTGCATGACGGGGAATATCGCGTCCTCGTGAATAACAGTCGCGCCCATATACGAAAGCTCGCGCAGCTCCCTGTATGTAACGGTCTTCATGACCTGCGGATCATCAACGACGCGCGGGTCGGCAATGAGGAAGCCCGAGACATCCGTCCAGTTCTCATAGAGATCGGCATCGGCCGCCGCCGCAACTATCGAACCTGTTATATCCGAACCGCCGCGAGAAAATGTGCGGATAGTATCATTGGGCATCGAGCCGTAGAAACCGGGAATGACTGCGTACTCAGTATAGCTCAGGCGCTCACGCAGAATTGGCATCGTGCGCTTTGCGTCGTATTTGCCGCTCTCGTCGAAGAATATAACATCGGCGGCATCTATAAACGCGAAGCCGAGCAGCTTTGCGACTATCTTGCCGTTGAGATATTCGCCTCTTGACGCGGCGTAGTCGCGGCCGGCGCGCCCGATAAAATTGAGGCGTATATGCTCAAAATCATCTTCGAGAGACATATCGAGCCCGAGTCCGGAAATTATATCATTGTAGCGGTTCTTTATCTTCTGGAATATCTCTTCAAAATCGCCGCCCCTCGATGCGGAATCGTAGCAGGCATAGAACATATCGGTGACTTTTGTATCTCCGCTGAAACGCTTGCCGGGCGCAGAAGGCACGACATAGCGGCGGTCGGGATCTGATCTGATTATATCGGCGACCTTGAGAAACTGCTTCGCCTCTGCGAGCGAAGTTCCGCCGAACTTGACAACTTTTGTCATAAGGCTCTCCCCTTTTTAAAACTGAAGATATTTTATTATACTAAAATGCCGATAAATTGTTACTCTTAAAAAGAAAAATAGCCATATCCGCGCCGATTTCGGAACAAAAGACAAAAAAAGACAGGCTTTCGCGGCATTTATCTGCAGTTTTGAGGTCAATTCAGCCGTTTTAGTGAATAGGATATAGACACCCGCACAAATTACAAATCCATAACAGAGTGTAACAGTAGGTTACAGTTTGCGCGCTTTTGTTGCAAAGTTCGACATTTTATACTATAATATCAGCTGTTCTCAGCTGTTCGTAAGTTTTTACGGAAAGGAAAAACGATATGAAAAAATTATTTCGCCGTCTCGCGGCTCTGATGTGCACCGTGCTGTTTATCTTCGGCGCGGCGGGCTGTGCGGTCAAAAGCGATAAGCAGAAAGAGGAGCTGAGTCTCAAGTTCCAGCACACCGCCCAGGACAGGGAGGTCGGCGAGACCCAGTCGATGATAACATACGAAAATCACTACGCCTACGGCATTCACTACCCCGCGATAGGCGTTGAAGCGATAGACAGCCGAATAAAAGCGGCGGCGCAGGAGATAGCCGACGGGTTCGTTAAAGAAGTGCCGAACTCGAAGCCCAAGGGCGAGCTGCCGACGCTGAGCGCTGACTACAAGAGCTATCTTGTGACGGACAACGGCAAGAACAAATATGTCAGCATCGTGTTCGAGATAAAGACCGACATTCCTGACAAGAGCATCAAGACGGACAGCATAGAGACGCTCGTCTTTGATATACCCTCCGGCAAGCAGCTGAGCGCGGACGATATTTTTGCTGACGGCTACGAGAAAATCGCCAGCACGCGGGTTGTATCCTATTTCACCGCCAACCGCCTGTTCAATGCGGGCGTAGGCTCGGATAAGTTCAAACAGAACACCTCAGCCGACAAGAAGAACTTCACAAAATTCTCGATAAGCTCCGACAGCTTAATATTCTATTTTGACTCCGGCGTTCTCTTCGACGAAGACAAAGGCTGCGTTGAAGCTGTATTCCAGCTCAATGATATAAAGCCGATTTTTTCGACCGAAGCTGCAAAGGTTCTGCTCGGCGCAGAGGCAGTCACAGAAACCACACAGCAAGGTTCAGCCAAGCCCGAGAGCACAACGCAACACAAAAAGCCGAATCTCCCCGCGGGGGTCAAATATATCGCGTTCACATTTGACGACGGTCCGAGCAAGATCGCAACCAACCGAATCCTCGACACGCTCCAGAAATACAACGGCAAGGCGACGTTCTTCGTCCTCGGCACGCGCGTCGGAAGTTACTCTGCGGAGGTCAAGCGCGCCTACTCCATGGGATGCGAAATAGGCAGCCACTCATGGAGTCACGCGAATCTCAGAAAGATAAGCGCGCAGGAGCGCAAGCAGGAGATAAACAAGACGAACGCCATAGTCAAAGAGGTCATCGGCGTTGAGCCGACCCTGTTCAGAGTCCCCTACGGCGACTACAAGGGAATTCAGAAGGACTTCGACCTTCCGCTCATCCAGTGGTGCATTGACACTGAGGACTGGAAATACAAGGACAGGCAGGGGTCGGGCAGAACCGCGGCTCAGCGCAACGCGGACATGCAGAAGATAATCTCATCTGTTGTCGACCACGCGACCGGAGGCGAGATAGTCCTCATGCACGATCTCTACGACATGACCGCCGACGCATTCGAGCAGATAGCCGCCGAGCTGCACGCCGAGGGATTTGAGTTCGTCACCGTCCACGAACTCTACAGCATCTACGGCAAGACACTCGAACCCGGAAAAGTCTACTTCTCGCCCAAGCAGTAACTAAAGCAAAAAAATTCAAAGCCAAGCTGTGTTTTGCAGCTTGGCTGAGCGTGTCGATAAACCTATTTTTGGTGGTTTCGCAAAAAGCAAAGCCTCCCTTGTGTAAAGGGAGGTGGCGCGAAGCGCCGGAGGGATTGTTCCGAATAAGTTGAATTTTTCAAAAATGCTGAGTATTTTGAACTTTCATTACAACAACCCCTCAGTCACGGCTTAGCCGTGACAGCTCCCCTTACACAGGGGAGCCTTGAGTCCGTGCAATGACAGACTTTTTCGACAGACTGAGCCAAGCTGTGTTTTGCAGCTTGGCTTTTTGGTTTGGGGTTATTATAAATTGAGATTTACAGCATCGGCGCACTTGTCATTGGCGGCATCTGTAATTCCCCTGCTTTCTCCATCACATAAATGTAAAACAGCCGCAGCAGTAATTGTTGCGGCTGCATGATTACAATTTTCATCCCTCACAGCACATAGAGCACTATGCAGAAGAAGTGCGCGAGGCTGCCGAGGATAACAAAGATATGAAAAACCGAGTGCATATATCTATGCTTTATCCCGAGTCCGTAGAGTATCGCGCCGAATGTGTAGAGCAGACCGCCTGCGACGAGCAGGAGGAATCCGCCGAGCCCCAGCGCGTGATATGTCGGCACGACGGCGAAGATTATGCACCAGCCCATGCCCATGTAGCATATCATCGAGAATACGCGGA